>OQWM01000612.1_pt1 | contig 23140 bp, 11 predicted proteins | sample 1691531 | NCBI WGS metagenome assembly OQWM01 (sample SAMN03418257, study PRJEB22391) | human gut metagenome | biome: human-gut; feature: organic feature; material: feces | host: Homo sapiens | place: Tanzania | collected 2013-01
CGCGCAAGGGGGGCGTATTGGCGTGAGCCAATAGCCACCCCCAAAAAAAGCGAGCGTATTGGCGAGAGCCAATAGCGAAGCGCCAAGAAAAAAGAAGGCGATCGGCGATAGAGGCTTGTGCGGCGATAGAGGCGATAGAGGCGATAGAGGCTTGTGCGGCGATAGAGGCGTGCCAAATGATGGGGGTAAAAAAAAATGGCGCCCGTGGTGCGAAAATTTCCGAGGTGGCGAGTTGGTGTGGTCGAAAAAAGCGAAAGCGTGTGAAAAAAACGGAAAAAGAGGGGCGGGGGGGTGAAAAAGTGGGTGTGTGCGTGTGAAAAAAGCGCAGTGGAGGAGAAAAAGTGCGGAGTGGGTGCGAAAAAAGGCGCGATGTAGGTGTAAAAAAAGTGCGATTTGTCGAAAAAAGAACTTGCAAAACGGAAAAAGATTAGGTTGGAATTTTTGTAAAAAGCGTTGACAAATTGTGTCGAGGTGGCGTAATGTTTTGCGGCTTTTTGCCGAATGAATGCGCTGGAGTTGCGCGTCTCGGCATGGGGTCGAGACCGCAGCAGGAGATAGTGCGCATGAGAAGACGACTACGAGATTCCCGAGAGACAGCCGAAATGAATAGCGTAGGAATTGTGGCGTGCCAACTGTGCGTAAAAAGTAAGTAATTCGTTGACCGAACTCGAGGAGATGAGATGTCAGAAGCGATTCAGTCGAACTTCAGAGCGCGTCGTAGCTTTGCGACGAGCAAGTGCATCGTCGATGTGCCGAACCTGATCGACATTCAAAGACGTTCGTATGAGGCTTTTTTGCAAGCCGATGTTGCGCCGCAAGACCGCACCGAAACGGGGTTACAGGGCGTATTTAAGAGCATATTTCCGATACGCGACTTCAACAATACGAGCGAATTGGATTTCGTGAGTTATACGTTAGAAGAGTCGAAATACGACGTGGAAGAGTGCCATACGCGTGGTATGACGTATGAAGCGCCGGTCAAAGTCGACGTGCGCTTGACGGTTTACGACGTCGATCCGACGACGGGGAGCCGTAGCATACGCGATATTCAGGAGCAGCAGGTTTATTTTGGCGCGATTCCGCTCATGACGCCCGAGGGAACGTTTATCATCAATGGTACGGAGCGCGTCGTCGTGAGCCAGTTGCACCGTAGTCCTGGTGCGTTTTTTGGCAACGACGATGGTTCGACGTCGGCGTCGGGCAAGTTGAGCTTCTCGGCTCGCATCATTCCGTATCGTGGCTCGTGGCTCGATTTTGAATTCGATTCGAAAGATATGCTTTGCGTTCGAATCGACCGCCGTCGAAAGATGTATGCGACAATTTTGCTTCGCGCATTGGGCTATTCGACGAAAGATTTGTTGAGCATGTTCTACGAAACCGAGACGATTTCGATCGACGCGACGGGGATTTATCGCCCCTTGGAACGCCGTTTCTTGCTCAATCAGCGCGCCGATTTCGACGTTCTCGATCCGCGCACGGGCGATGTTTTGGTGCGCGAGAAACGCAAATACAATGCCGGTGCATTCCGCAAGATGAACGAAGCGGGCGTGACGCGCGTGCGCATGAGTTTTGAATCGCTGTGCGAACGCGTTTCGGCAGAAGACTATTACGATGAAGAAACGGGCGAGTTGTTTTTGGAATGCAACCAGCAGATTACGCCCGAAATCATCGACGACTTGGGCAAGCGCGGGATCAACGAAATTCGCGTTTTGTATTTCGACGACGACGGTTTGAACGTCGGTCGTCAATTGAGCCGCACGCTTGCGGTCGACAAATGCCAGAGCCCCGAGGCTGCGCGTGTCGAGATATATGCGCGTACGCGTCCGGGTGAGCCGCCTCAACAAGAGCAAGCCGACCAGTTGTTCAACGGTTTGTTCTTCAATCCCGAGCTCTACGATTTGTCGCGTGTCGGTCGTCTGAAATTGAATCACAAATTCAAGCTCGATACGCCGTCGACGCTGACGATATTGACGCGCGAAGATATCCTCGAGACGGTGCGTTATTTGATCGATTTGGCGCAGGGCAAGGGCACGGCAGACGATATCGACCACTTGGGCAATCGTCGCGTTCGCGCCGTCGGCGAACTCCTCGAAAACCAATACCGCAACGGACTCGCTCGGATGGAACGCGCGATTAAAGAGCGCATGACGATGAATCAGGCGAGTGATGTCGTTCGCCCGCACGATTTGATCAATGCGAAGCCGGTGGTTGCCGTGGTGCGGGAATACTTTGGCTCGAGCCAGTTGTCGCAATTCATGGATCAGACGAACCCGTTGAGCGAATTGACGCATAAACGCCGTTTGTCGGCATTGGGACCTGGCGGTTTGACGCGCGAGCGCGCAGGCTTCGAAGTCCGCGACGTTCACCCGACGCACTATGGTCGAATTTGCCCGATCGAAACGCCCGAAGGTCCGAACATCGGCTTGATTTCGTCGCTTTCGACGTTTGCTCGCGTCAACGAATACGGCTTTATCGAAACGCCGTATCGCCGCGTCAAAGATCGCAAAGTTCTCGATACAGTCGAATTCTTGAGCGCATTGGACGAAGAAGATCACCGCATTAGCCCAGCCAATGTCGAGATCGATGAGAATAATTGCCTCGTCGGCGACATGATCGAATGCCACGAAAACGGGGAATTGTCGGTCGTTCCGACCGAGACGATCGATTACATCGACGTGAGCCCGAACCAGATGGTATCGGTGGCTGCGGCACTCGTTCCGTTCTTGGAAAACGACGACGCCAACCGCGCATTGATGGGTGCAAACATGCAGCGTCAAGCCGTACCTTTGCTCGTCGCCGAGGCGCCGTGGGTCGGCACGGGTATGGAACGGCTCGTGGCGCGCGACAGCGGCGTCGCCGTTTTGGCACGTCATGCCGGTACAGTCGAGCGCGTCGACGCCTCGCGAATCGTCATCCGCGCCGATCGCGACGAAAACGGACTCAACGTCAAGCCCGATATCTATAACCTTTATAAATACCGTCGTTCGAATCAGGGGACGTGTTTTAATCAGATCCCAGCGGTGCGCGTCGGCGAGCACGTCGAAGTGGGCGAGGTCATTGCCGATGGTCCGTCGACGGATTGCGGCGAATTGGCATTGGGCAAAAACGTCGTCGTCGCCTTCGTGCCGTGGTGCGGTTACAACTACGAAGACGCCATTTTGCTCAGCGAACGCATGGTCATCGAAGACTATTACACGTCGATCCATATCGAAGAATTCGAATGCGTTGCCCGCGATACGAAGCTCGGCAAAGAAGAAATTACGCGCGATATCCCCAATGTCGGCGAAGAAGCGCTCAAAGACCTCGACGAATCGGGTATCATTCGCGTCGGTGCCGAAATCAAACCGGGCGATATCTTAGTCGGTAAGGTCACGCCCAAAGGCGAAACGCAACTTTCGCCCGAAGAAAAATTGCTCCGCGCCATCTTCGGCGAAAAGGCCGGCGACGTCCGCGATAACTCGTTGCACGTTCCGCCAGGGCTCAATGGCGTCGTCATCGATGCCAAAGTCTTCAGCCGCAAGAAAGAAGATAGCGACGAACGTTCGCGCGAAAACGATCGCATCGAAGAAGAACGCCTCATGAGGGCACTCGATGTCCAAACGAAGATCATTCGCGACGGTGGGTATCAACGCATCCGCGAGTTCTTGGAAGGTCAAACGGCGTCGGCAAAACTCATCGACGACGAAAAGAACGCCTTGATCGCCAAGGGTGCGACGATAACGGGCGAAATTTTAGACAGCATTCCGCGACATCTTTGGAAGAATATTCAAGTCAAAGACAGTTCTGTCGCAGGAAAAATCGATCAAATCATGGCACTCGTCGATCAGCAGTGCGAAGAAGCGAAGGCTTATTTCGACGATAAAATTGCCAAGCTCGAAAAAGGCGACGAACTCCCGCCGGGCGTTCTCAAAGTCGTCAAAGTGAGCGTCGCAATTAAGCGCAAGATCCAAGTCGGCGATAAGATGGCCGGTCGTCACGGTAACAAGGGCGTCGTGAGTAACGTCTTGCCCGTCGAAGATATGCCGTATCTCGAAGATGGCACGCCGGTCGATTTCGTTCTCAATCCGCTTGGCGTACCGAGCCGTATGAACATCGGTCAGATTTTGGAAATGCACTTGGGCTGGGGCGCTCGCGGCATGGGCTTGAAGATCAACCGCATGTTGCAAGCGGCGCGAGCCGATCACTGCGAGAAATTGCGCGCAACGCTCAAAGAAGCGTATCCGCAACCCGAAACGATCGAGTTCATCGATAGCTTGAGCGAAGACGATGTCATCGAATTTGCGAAGAAATGCAATCGCGGTGTCCACGTGGCGACGCCCGTCTTCGACGGCGCCAACGAAGACGAAATCCACGCCCTCTTGGAACAAGCAGGCTTGGATTTGAGCGCGAAATCGACGCTTTTCGATGGTCGCACGGGCGATCCGTTTGCCAACGACGTCACCGTCGGCGTCATGTACATGCTCAAACTCCACCACTTGGTCGACGAAAAGATCCACGCGCGTTCGATTGGGCCCTACAGCTTGGTCACGCAACAACCGCTCGGCGGCAAGACGCAGTTCGGTGGTCAGCGACTCGGCGAAATGGAAGTTTGGGCAATGATGGCCTATGGTGCGGCTTATTCGCTCCAAGAATTCCTCACCGTCAAATCCGACGACGTCTTGGGTCGTACGCGCATGTACGAATCGATCGTCCACGGAAACTTCGCCCTCGAAGCGGGTCTCCCAGAGTCGTTCAATGTGTTGATCAAAGAGCTCCAATCGCTCTGCCTCAACATCGAGTTGCTCTCCGATAACCGCTAATCTCCGCTCTGCCCGTGATGCGGTGGCGATATGTCGATTCGTCGATATATCGCCATACACCCGATATATATATGAACACGATATATTTCGATATATGTTGAAATATACGAATGCGATATGTGTGAAATATATATGAATCCGATTCACGTGGCGTAGCGATGTAATCTCTATAGTCGAAACAATCAGTCGATAACAGGATGTCTGCAAAACGCATCCTGCCTTTATAAGAGGTGAATTGTGGCAGATAATTATTCGAATTCATTCGATCGTCCCATCGATCCGACGAGTTTTTCGTCGATGCGCATCAGCTTGGCCAGCCCCGAAAAGATCTTGGAATGGAGCCATGGCGAGGTCAAGAAGCCCGAGACGATCAACTATCGAACGTTTAAACCGGAACGCGAAGGTCTCTTCTGTGCCCAGATTTTCGGGCCCGTCAAAGACTACGAATGCAACTGCGGTAAATACAAACGGATGAAACACCGCGGCACGAAGTGCGAGAAGTGCGGTGTCGAAGTCATTCAAGCAAAAGTGCGTCGCGAGCGCCTTGGACATATCGAATTGGCGACGCCCGTCGTCCACATTTGGTTTTTCAAGTGTTTGCCGTCGCGCATTGGTAACGTCCTCGATATCACGCAAAAGGAACTCGAAAAAGTCCTCTATTGCGTGAGCTTTATCGTGACGAATCCGGGTTCGACGCCGCTCGAAAAAGGCGAAATCTTGAGCGAAAAGCTCTATGCCAAATACGTCGAAGAGTATGGTCCGAGCGCGTTCGAAGCCCAAATGGGCGCCGAGGCGATTCGCTCGCTTTTGGCCGATGTCAACATCGACGAAGAAGCGATGAAACTTCGTCACGAAATGAAAGAAGCGACGAGCGATGCCAAGCGCAAGAAGATCGCCAAGCGTCTCAAAGTCATCGAGGCATTCCGTCACTCGGGCGATCTCGATCATCCGGCCAACTTGCCCGAATGGATGATCTTGAACATTTTGCCCGTCATTCCGCCCGATTTGCGCCCCCTTGTTCCCCTCGATGGCGGCCGCTTTGCGACGTCCGATCTCAACGATCTCTATCGTCGCGTCATCAACCGCAACAACCGCTTGCGCCGTCTCTTGGAACTGAGCGCCCCCGATATCATCGTCCAGAACGAGAAGCGCATGCTCCAAGAAGCCGTCGATGCGCTCTTCGATAACGGTCGCCGCGGCAAGACGATTCACGGCGTCAACAAACGCCCGCTCAAATCGCTCTCCGATATGCTCAAAGGTAAACACGGCCGCTTCCGTCAGAACTTGCTCGGTAAGCGCGTCGACTACTCGGGGCGTTCGGTTATCGTCGTCGGTCCTGAGTTGCGCCTCCACCAATGCGGTCTCCCCAAAAAGATGGCGCTCGAGCTCTTCAAACCGTTCATCTACAATAAATTGATGGAGCACGGCATTGTCAATACGGTCAAGAGTGCCAAGAAGATGGTCGAACTCGAGAAATCCGAAGTTTGGGACGTCCTCGACGAAGTCATCAAAGAGCATCCTGTCCTCTTGAACCGTGCCCCGACGCTTCACCGCCTCGGTATCCAAGCGTTCGAACCGCTCTTGACAGAAGGCAAGGCCATCCGCATGCACCCGCTCGTTTGTACGGCTTTCAACGCCGACTTCGACGGCGACCAGATGGCTGTCCACCTCCCGCTTTCGCTCGAAGCCCAGATGGAAGCCCGCGTCCTCTTGCTCTCGACGAACAACATCTTGTCGCCCGCTAGCGGTAACCCGATCATCGTTCCGACGCAAGACATGGTCTTGGGTTGCTACTACATGACGCGCGAACGTCCGTTCGCTCCGGGCTGCTATCGCGAAGACGAAAACGGCAACCCCATCGATGGACTCTATTCGAGCTTTGGCGAAGTTCGCATGGCATTCGACCACGGCAAAGTCCATCTACAAGCCCCGATCAAAGTCCGATATAAAGACGAAATCGTCGATACAACCGTCGGCCGCGTCCTCATGAGCGAAGTGCTCCCAAAAGAGCTCTCCTTCGACATGATCAACCGCACCTTCTCGAAGAAGGCACTCGGAAAACTCATCGATTTGGCATACCGCTATGCCGGCGATAAGGGAACCGTACTCCTGGCCGATAGCATCCGTACTTTGGGCTATACGCAGGCGACGAAAGCCGGCGTCTCGATCAATATCCACGATATGATCATCCCCAAAGAAAAAGCGACGCTCCTCGAAGCTGCTCAAAACGAAGTCAATTCGATTACCGAGCAATACAACGACGGTCTCATCACCGACAAGGAACGCTACAACAAAGTCGTCGACATCTGGTCGCAAGTGACGACGAAGATTTCCGACGCCATGATGCACAACATCAAGACGCAGACGTTTACCGACAAAATCACGGGCAAAACCGTCGAAGGTCCGTCGTTCAACGCCGTCTTCATCATGGCCGACTCGGGCGCTCGTGGTAGCCAGCAACAGATTCGCCAGATCGCCGGTATGCGTGGTCTTATGGCAAAGCCCTCGGGCGAAATCATCGAGACACCGATTCGCGCCAACTTCCGCGAAGGTCTCTCCGTTTTGCAGTACTTCATCTCGACGCACGGTGCCCGTAAAGGTCTCGCCGATACGGCACTCAAAACGGCAAACTCCGGTTACCTCACACGCCGACTCGTCGACGTCGCCCAAGATACGATTATCTTCGAGCAAGACTGCGGTACGCTCGACGGCATCGAAATGACGTCGCTCGTCAAAGACGGCGAAGTCATCGAAGATTTGGGCGATCGCGTCTTGGGGCGTGTCGCGCTCTTCGATATCGTCGATAATGACGGCCAAATCATCGTGCCCGCCAACGGCGAAATCGACGAAGCCGCCGTCGATGCCATCCGTCACGCCGCCTTGCGCAGCGTCTACATCCGTTCGGGGCTCACGTGCCAAGCCGAACACGGCGTTTGCGCACTCTGCTACGGTCGCGACTTGGCGCGCGGTCGCCTCGTCAATCACGGCGAAGCCGTCGGCGTCATCGCCGCTCAGTCGATCGGCGAGCCCGGTACGCAGCTCACGATGCGTACATTCCACACCGGTGGTACGGCAAACGTCGAAGGTGCCGAATCGAGCTATGAAGCCAAAAACGAAGGTTTCGTCAAATTCCACATGCTCTCGTGCGTCGACGCCCTCGATGGCACGTTCGTCGTCATCAACCGAAACAGCGAAATGAGCATTCACGACCCCGACGGACGCGAACGCGAGCGTTATCCGCTCCGTTACGGTGCTCGTTTGCGCGTCAAAGACGGCCAATCCGTCAAGAAAGGGCAACTCCTCGCCGAATGGGATGCCTTCGCAAACGTCATGATTTCTCAAGAAGGCGGTATCGTCAAATTCGAACAAATCATCGAAAATCAGACGATGCGAGAAGAATTCGATAAGACGACGGGCTTGTCGCGTAAGACGATTATCGAAACGAAAAACGCCGATCTCCTCCCGCGCATCGTCGTGCGCGACAAAGCGAACAAAAAAGTCCTCGCCGAATACCAAATGCCCGTCGATGCCATCTTGGTCGTCAACGACGGCGACGAAATCGGCCCCGGCCAAACGCTCGCCAAAATCCCACACGACGACACCAAATCGGGCGGTATCGTCGGCGGTCTTCCCCGCGTCGCAGAGCTCTTCGAAGCGCGTAAACCGAAAGAACTCGCTATCATCTCCGAAATCGAAGGTTTCGTCTCCTACGGCAAAGACACAAAGGGCAAACGACGCATTATCATCACGCCCGACGTCGGCGAGCCCAAAGAATACCTCATCCCCAAAGGCAAGTACATCATCGTCCACCCCGGCGACCGCGTCCAATCCGGCGACCTACTCATGGAAGGCTCCGCCAACCCACACGACATCCTCGCCGTCAAAGGCCGAAAAGAACTCGCCAAATTCATGGTCGACGAAATCCAAGAAATCTACCGCACACAGGGCGTTCGCATTAACGACAAACACATCGAAGTCATCGTACGTCAGATGTTGCGCCGCTGCAAAATCACCCACGTCGGCGATTCCGATTTCCTCCTCGACGAACACGTCGACCGACACATGTTCGAGCGCATCAACGCCAAACTCATCGAAGCCGGCCGCGAACCCGCCGTCGCCGAAGACTTGCTCCTGGGCATCACCAAAGCATCTCTCTCGACCGAGTCGTTCATCGCTGCATCGGCTTTCCAAGAGACGACGCGCGTCCTGACCGAAGCCTCGATCGCCGGCCGCAAAGACGGCTTCTTTGGCCTCAAAGAAAACGTCATCATGGGGCGTCTCATCCCCGCAGGCACAGGCCTCGCCGCCTACCGATACCTCGACATGGTCGTCGAAAAAGAAAAAGAAGGTTAATGGCGTAGGGCGCCCTATCGCCACAGGCGATACGGGCACCCGCGCGGCTATGTGCTCGGGCTACGCCCTTGCGCGCATACGCCGCGCTTTTTTTTCGCTACGCTATGGCCGCCTTGTGGCGTCCATACGCTCCGCAGCGCGGCTATGTGCTCGGGCTACGCCCTTGCGCGCATACGCCGCGCAAACAACGCTGAACTCAATGATGTTTTAGCTTCAGTATTTCAGCTTGTGAAAGTCCCGTTGCTTTTTCGATAACGCCAACGTCGATATTCATATCAAGCAGGTTGATAGCTGTTGCTTTCTTTTCTTCTATTTTTCCTTCCTCTCTTCCTTCTATTTTTCCTTCCTCTCTTCCTTCTATTTTTCCTTCCTCTCTTCCTTCTTTTCGGCCGAGATTCATCTGTTCAATGCCATAGAGTCGCGTGACGTTATCTTGGTCAAACATGTATTCCATAATATTCATGATTTCATTCTCCATTTTTTTGACATACTCGGCGAGTATGTCTTTGTCGCGGCAGATGCAGAGCGTATCGCGGATCGTTTGGGGCGAATAGCCGTATTTCTTTCGTAGGTCGTCGAAAACCCGACAAAATGCGATGTATTGGTTGATGATGTCATTTTTATTGGCGTCGAATTGGATGACGTGAACGGTTACATCGAGATCGCAGCCACCAGTCGGGAAGAATTCATCGCGCAAGGAGATGGTCTCGGGCATGGCTTCTCGCTCGCAACTAAAGATGGCGTAAAGCTCAATGCGCGGACATTCGACCTTCGTGCTGCTGTACAGATAAATGTCTCGCTCGCGGAAATAGTCTGTCAGGCTCTGGATGGCATAGGAAGCAAGTCGAATCACGACGTTGACCGACCACGTGCTCTGCGCCTCGACAAAGACCATGAGCGTATCTTTGATGAGAATCCCGAGGTCGTTGTGGGCATGCTGGGCAATCACGCACTTGCGCGTAATTGTTTCGATATCCGACTCGCTGACCTCCGTATCTTCGGGGTGAAGTGCTTGGTACATCTTTAGCTGGTACTCGGGAAACGAAAACAGATGCGTGAACACGCTGTCCTTCGTGTTTCGCTTTGTTCTCATCGTTGTACCGCTTGGGCTCGTGTTGATCTTTTGCTTCGGTGTTTTCTTTGCCATAACGCCTCCGTGAGAAGAAACATACCAAATCATCATAGCGAAACAGAGGCGGTATGGCGAATGAAAAAATTAATCGTCGTAGACGAGCCCTTGATCGACTCGACTCAAGTAATCCCACCGTGAATATAATAGATCGATTTCTTTATTCAATGTTTCGAGTTGTGTATTGAGATCTTTTGCTTTGTTTGGGATTTTATAAGTTTCAGGGTCGGCAATTTGGGCTTCGATTCCTTCTTTTTCTGTTTCGCATTCGAGGATGACGTTTTCAATATTTTCGAATTCTTGTTTTTCTTTGAATGACAGCTTTTTGGGCTTCGCAGTGCGTTGCTGTGTAGCTGTTTGTTTTGGTGTGATCGATTTTGTCGCTTGTGGCGCAGACGCATTGCGATCGGCGTCTTGCTTCTTTTTACAAGTTAAATAAAAGTCATAATCGCCTTCGAATCTTTCAAATGTGAGTGTATTCTGATCGAATGCGACGACGGCAGTTGCAATTTTATTGATGAGGAATCGATCGTGTGTCACGAATAATACGGCGCCGTCGTATTCGGCGAGTGCGTTTTCGAGCGTTTGTAATGAATCGATATCGAGATCGTTCGTCGGTTCGTCGAGCACGAGGAGATTGGCATTTGTACACATCATTTGTGCAAAGAGCAATCGGCATTTCTCACCGCCCGAGAGCGTCGAAATGCGCTTTTCTTGCTCGGGAATGTCGAAAAGGAATCGACATAGAAAGCCGCGTTTATGGACTGGTGCACCGTTGATATAGACGTGATCGCCTTCGCCGAGTGCGTCATAGACCGATTTATCGGGATCGAGTTCGCGCCGGTGTTGCGATAAATAGCTGATATGCGTGTTTTTTCCAACGATGACGTCGCCCGTGTCGGGCGCGAGGCGTTGTGTTAATATATCGAGTAGCGTTGTCTTTCCGCAACCATTGGGGCCAATGATGGCGCAACAGTCATCTTTTCGCAATTGAAAGTCGAAAGGTTTGAATATGGGTCGATCGTATGACTTTGATATATTTTCGGCTTTGATAATGATATTGCCCAACCGAGCATCGGCGGTAAATTTTAATGAAAGAGATTGTTCGTGTGTCACTTTGGCTTTGTCTTGTATTTCTGCGACGCGATCGATACGAGCCTTTGCTTTTGTTCCTCGAGCTTTGGGACCGCGCCGTAGCCATTCGAGCTCGGTGACGAGAAGATTGGCATATTTTTCTTGTTCTTTTTGTCGCAAAGCCATGAGAGCGGCTTTTTGTTCGACGAAATTGACGTAATTGCCGGCAAAAGAGAGGAGCTCGGATCGATGGATTTCGACGATGCGCGTCGCAATGCTATCGAGAAATGCGCGGTCGTGTGTGACGAGTATGATGGCCGCGCGATATTCGCGAAGGAGCGATTCGAGCCACTCGATCGTCGGCACGTCGAGGTGGTTTGTCGGCTCGTCGAGCAAGAGCACATCGGGGCGTTCGAGCAAAACGCGAGCTAGGGCGACGCGGCGTTGTTGTCCCCCCGAAAGCGCCGTCATCGGCGTCGAATAGAGTTGTGGGTCGAGCCCTAGGCGGCGCATCATGTTGTCGATATCGTGCTGGAGCTCCCAGCCGCCGTGCGCTTCGATTTCGCCTTGGAGTTGCGATTGCCTGTGGCTAAGTTCGGCAACGGCTTTGTCGTCGGTTGTATGGGCGATTTCGTCGCAAATCAATTCATACGCGGCAATTCGTTCGCGTTGCGGCGTGAGTGCTTTGGCAACGACCGATTGCGGCGTATCGCCATCCGAAAAGACGGGGTTTTGCGGCAAGTAGGCGATTTGCAATTTCTTGTGTTGGATGATTTCGCCATCGTCGGGGTATTCTATTCCCGCCAATATTTTGAGCAAGGTCGATTTCCCCGTGCCATTATGCCCGATGAGACCGATCTTTTCGCGCTCTTGGATGATGAGTGATAAGTTTTCAAAGACGCTTTTTGCGCCGTAAGATTTGCCGAGATTCTGTATCGATAATATGGGTAACATGGTTGTCTATGTCGAAATGTCTATCGAAAAATGAAAAGTATTGTGTGCAATGCGTGATATATAGAATTTGTCGTGCATTGCATGCAATGCACGAATGATATCATATCGATGATTTTTAATGAGGTGGTGATTCCCCGTTGGCTTCGATGGCTTTCTTTTTATCGTGCAATTTGATGTGTCCAGCTTGTATGCCGTCGGTGACGAGTGCCCAAAGGGCGGCGAAATTCTGCGCAAGCCCGACCGATGCGAGGACTCCGGAGAGGGCAGAGAGAGAGGAGATGTGATCGAATTTGAAAGCGGCATCGATGTGCGGGATGTGACGCATGCCGCCGACAAAACCGACGGGGATATTGATATCGATCGATCCGACGAGGTAGCGTTTGCCATTCTCTCTATGTTGGGCACCAAACCATTGCGTCAAAGGCTTGTGAATGCCCGTTCGCGTTGCCGCATCGATAGCCGAGGCGCAAATGGCTCGCGTATCTTGCCCTAGAGGCGTGGCGGCGGCGACAATGCCATTTAATATACCCTTGTTATGCGTCACAGCGCGTGCGGGGCTTGCGTTGGCAAAGCGCATGGCGCGATCGATTCGTTGCGAAAAGTCGTCGAAATCGAGCTTCGTATACTGTTCGATAACTTGCTCGGGAATCGATACTTGAGCATGCACATTTCGTTCTGCGGCGCGATTCGAGACGATTGCCATACACGGCGCATAACCATCCATCTTTCCATAGTGCTCGAACCATGCGTTTTGCAATGCTTCTGCCATTGCATTGACGGCGTTTGCTCCCATGGCATCGCGTGTCGATACGTGCAGTGTCGCCACGACGAGAACTTCGTTGATTGGTTCGATGGGATCGAATTCGGCAAGCGTGGCAAAACAGGCGTCTGTCGTGCAATGGCAACGTGCAGATTCTGCGGTTGCGATCATCTCAAAATCGATTTGAACGACTCCACCGCCAGCGGCGACGAGGGCGGGATTGGCATCGTTGGCGATTGTGCGCCAATCGTCGACGCGTGATTGTAGATTTTCGAGGAGGTGTGAGGCATTTTGGGGCGATATGGCAATGGCTATTTGCGCCGCCGTCATTGGCATGGGCATCGACGTAAGCGTGCCGCCAGAGGCGTTAAAGACGCGCGAAACGCGGTTGAAGCCAGCAATCACGCTTGGCTCTTCGGTCGCCATGGCGACTGCATGCATAGTGCCATCGACGCAGAAATTGGGCACGACACCTAAGGGCATTGGATGCGTTCCAATGGCGTTTTCGATCATTGCATCGATCGATCTGTCGATGAAATCATAGGCTTTGTCATCGAGATCATGGCGTCCGAGTAGCGTTTTGAGCACGTTTTCGCTGGTGAGATCTGCGCAAAGAGAGGCACGGCGCATGCCCATGGGCAAATCGTGAAACCGTGGCGGTATCTCAAAACGTTTGAATGACATTCGGTGATGCTCCAAAAACAAACTATAAAATTCAAAGAAGCGATATGTGCATCGCAGTAATTTCGTGCAGCGAACGGCATAGCCATGGCGATGGCATAGGCGTTTCGCGATATGCACGAAGCAGTCATTTGTACAAGGGGCACAATCGCGATGGCAATGTCTTTTTGCGGTTCTCGTGCGCATCGCGTTGCTTTTTTGGTATTCTCACTACTCCGTGGTAAAAGCGGGAGCGTCTATTGTGCCCTTGGCGTGTTGTCAGAGGCGCGCATGTCGTTTGACCCCTAACCGATTCGCAGCGATTGGGAATTGACTCAATCGCGAGCAGACTCTCCGATGATTCGAAGGAGCTAGCCGATGAAGCTTGGCGCCTATACGCTTATCAAGAAGATTGCCGAAGGCGGCGTTGCCGATATCTATTTGGCAAAGATCAAAACGTCGCAACTGCAAGACAAGTACTTGGTTTGCAAGTGCATTCGCCAAAGTCTGACGCAAGACGACGAATTTCTCGGTTCGATTATCAACGAAGCGCAGTGCACGACGCGTTTGCGCCACCCCAATATCCTCGAGGTTTTCGATCTTTGTGCTTGCGATGGCAACGCCTTTTTGGCGATGGAATATCTCGATGCGCAAGATTTTTCGAAGCTCATCATCCACAACAATGCGCGCAACGAAACAGTTCCCTATACGTATGCCGCCTATGCGATAGGTCAAGTTGCTCTCGGTCTCCATGCCGCCCATACGCTCAACGACGTGCACGGTAAACCGTTTCACCTCGTGCATCGCGACGTGAGCCCCGAGAATATCCTTTTTAGTAGTGATGGCGCGATAAAGATCGGCGATTTTGGCATTGCCAAAACCGTTCAAATGCCCGACATCACGCCGCCCGACGTCGTCAAAGGCAAGTTCAATTACATGAGCCCCGAGCAGGCATGGGCCGATAAAATCGACTTGCGAAGCGATATCTTTAGCCTAGCCGCCGTACTCTACGAAGCGACGACGGGGCACTGTTTCTATCCAGCCGAATCGATAGAAGCATGCATACAATGCGCACGGATGGCGCTTTTCGAGCTCCCGCATAACGTGTGCCCGACGTTTCCGCCTGCGCTCGAAGCCATCATGCTCAAGGCCCTCGATCTCGATAAAAAATGTCGATATTCATCGGCACTCGAATTCAAACTCGCGCTCGATAGTTTTATTGCATCGCAAGGCGTCAATATTACAAAAGAAGACTGGATCGAATATATAAAGCCGCGCATTGAATATCCACCTATGCCGTTGCCAAGGCTTTGTGCAAGCGAATTTGAACCCGATGCTTCGAGTTTATTGGCTCATTCGATATATAGAGGTGTTAGCGACGACAAAGCTGTCGAAGATATCAATACGACGGGGCAAATTGGTGCCGAAGAAATCGATCAATTGCGCCGACAAGTCATTTCGATGATGAGTTCTGAATTCAATGTTTTAGTGCTCCAAAACGCCGCACAGAATCCGCAATCTAGCACGCCCAATACGGCATCCATGCCATCGACCGAAGACGCCGATGAGACGCGAACGACGAATCCGCGCAATCGCACCGTCTCATCGAAAAACGCCACGGTCGACGCGTCTAATGCAACGTTGAAAACGCATCACGAAGCTGCACTTTGCCCAAAGATGACATATAAAAAGTGGATATATATTGGCGTGCTAGTCGCTGTTATACTACTCGCTGTTTTGATTAGATCTTGTTGATTTTTTCTTTTCGATTCTCCGCACGATTCAATATTTGCATACCATGAACATCGATTCGGCTGGTGGGTATGTGAGATCGATTCTGTTGTGATTTGATATTGATATAATGAATGATCAATATTGATATTCATTTGCGTTTGATATCGGAGTGGATAGTAGTGGTTATATTGTTTTATATAAATTTGGAAACGTGACGAAGTCTTCGATTGAGTCGTCGAGTCTTCTGCGTCGAATGTTGTGTATCGATTTATTTCGATATTTGCAAAGTGCTCATTTTGTCATCATACTTTTTGAGGTCGGCGTTATCGGTGTGATGGCGCAATCAATCAATCATGGTCTTTGAGATAAAGACATTTTGCAAAAGGGGAGACTTATGAAGTACTCGTCAGGTATTAGCTGTTTTTTCTCTGCTCGCTGTGTGCGCATTTTCGGGGTGCGACGACGAAACTGTGGTGGTCGGGGTCGATTGCATCGCCAATGCGTGCGATGCTAGCGATGCCAGCGTGATCAAAAAGTGCGTGAAAGGGCAATTCCAAGAAGAAAAATGCGCCGACGGTGCGGTTTGCGTTGAAGATGTCAAGAAGGGGGCAATGTGCCAGCCCAAACAGTCCGATCCCGCCGATAAGTGCGAGCCAGAGCAGACGAAATGCGATGGCGACAAGATCGCGACGTGTGGCGCCGATAAGGCATGGGGCGAATCCAAAGATTGCGAAGGCGAAAACCAAGTATGCCAAACGATCGATGGCATCGATAAATGCGCCACCAAACCCGAATGTGTAGCGCAGCAAACGAAGTGCGATGGCGAATTGGTCGTGAATTGTAGCGAAAGTGGAATGTGGGGCGAAGCCGAGCCTTGCCCGCATGGCCAAGCATGCAAAAAAGATGGTGATGACGAAAAATGCGCAGAAAAAGACAAAGAGTGTGAAGCAGGCCAAATCAAATGCTTTGAATCGGGGAGCAGTCTGCCGACGAATTTGTTCTATGCGTGCGATGGGAAATATTGGGCGGCGGCACCGTCTTCGTGCGAAGATGGCAAGATATGCCAAGTCGAAAACGGCGTTTCCGAATGTAAAGCTGCAACAGGACCGATCGAAATGTGCACGAAAGATGCGATTTTGTGCGTCGATCCCGATAAAACAGCCGACTATAAGAAATGCGTTGAGACGACGGGCGGCGGCACGCATTGGAGCGAAACGACGGAGAAATGCGCCGATAACCAACTTTGTTTTAGTATCGAAGGCACCGATAAATGCGCTGTGTGTAAGCCCGGAACGTCGAAGTGCGATAGTACTCTAAACGGTGTTACAGAGTGCTCTAATGATGGTGCGGCTTGGGGGTGCGTGAAAACATGTAATGGAAAAGACTTGCCCGTTTGTGCCGAAGTGAGCTCAGGCGTTGCCCAATGCGTGGCGTGCGAGAATGACAAAATGCGCTGTAACCACATGACGAAGACGCCTAAAGTCGAAAAATGCGTCGACCACGAGTGGAAACAACACGAGTTGTGTGCCGGTAGGGAGTGCCTCGACGGCACAGAAACGACGCAGCCCAAATGCGTCGATTGCAAGGGCGATCAAAAGACATGTAATGGAACCGTGATTCAGACGTGCGACAACAATACTTGGAAAGACGGCAAAGATTGCAGCAAAGAGGGCAAAGTCTGCGACCATTCGACTTTTGAATGCGTCGACAAATGTACCGACGGCGAGGCGAAATGCGACGATAGCGGTGCATTCTTCATTTGCAAATCCAATACGTGGATGAAGAAGACCGATTGCGGTGCCAAAGACAAGTGCATTGATAAAGTCCCCGAAAACGAAAAGACGAAGTTGGGGTGCAAGTGTGACAAAGATGCGAAATCGTGCGATGCCAGTAACGACAACGTCTTGATTTGCAAAGAAATGAAAGAAGGCAGTGTGGCATATATGTCGCTCGACGTATCCGAAGAGTGCGCAAAGGGAATGTGTGCCAATGCGCTCGAAAGCGTGCAGGGCAAACCGAGCATGGCCTATTGCAAGTGCAACGATGGCGATTTCGAGTGTAAAGACTCCAGTAATTATCGCTATTGCAAAGATGGCAAATGGAAAGATAGTGGATGCGATAAACCAAGCAGATGCGATGCCGAGTTGCGCACGTGCAATACGCAATGTACATCATCTACGGTATCTGCGAGCACGTGTTCGGGCTGGAATAGACTGACTTGCAATGATTCTAAAGATGGAAAACTCGTCTTGGCTGAAGTCTGTACAAACGGATGCCAATATAGAACGAGCAATGTGGTTACCCCACCCGTCGTTCCGAAGGATTTGACACCGCGTATTGCGAGTGGCGATAGAGGGCGATGTATCGAAGAAGCCGTCGCTGGAACGAGGCGTTGTTCTATCGATTCTAAGGATGTAGAAGTTTACGTGCTTCAGGTAGGTGCGTCTGTGCCAACGGGAAAGTGGACTCGTGAATGGTGTGGCCGCGATCAAGTTTGCATGTGGAAAAAGTCTCCTGATCTTACGCATTCCACATCAGAAACTCCGCAATGTGTTAAAAAAGTTTGTACTGAGTGGGTGTTCAGGTGTTCCGACGATAAATCGGCGATCAATCAATGCATCAACAATACTTGGGAAGTTGTTGGTAACTGCGCCGCTGGTTTGAAGTGTCAATCAGAGACGATATCGTACAGACCTTTGACGTGTAGCTAATGCTGGGCATCTCAACGAATGCCGTTGATATTTTGCGTTCCAAATTCTGATCTGTCGCCCTAGCCCTACCGTTTGTGGAGCTAGGGCGGCGATTGAGTCGATATGGCACGATAAATCGCCATTTGACTTTTTCCCGATAATGAAGTAACTCGGCTCTATGTTTGAAGACAGCGGTTATTTCAACCAATTTGGAAAGGTAGTGTAGCGATGGCAACGGCAGAAGAGACGAAGGCAACAACCGAAACGAAAAAGACGACGAAGCGCAAGAAATCGACGCCAGTATCGGTCGAAACGGCAGAAGTCGAACAAAAGCAAATCGAACAAGAGCAGGCTAAAGACGAAGTCGTCGCAGAAGAAGCCCATGCCGAGGCGGTCGATGACAATATGAGCTCCGAAGATCAACCCGATGTCGCCGAAAACGAACGCATCGTGCGTTACGATATTATGATAACGAGCGAGCGAGCGGGTTATCGTCCGCCCAAAGCCGCCATTGGCGCCATCGTTCAACAGTTAGCCTTTCGCGGGCTCGCTTCGCCCGTCGACGAAGCGATTGCCGAGACGTGGACCGAGATCTATTTTGAACCCGGTCCGGCGGCTCATGAAATCTTCCTCGAAAAAGAGTACGACGATTCGATCCCCGTCTATCGCGAAGTCATGATGCGCTTTTGCGATAAGCCGTTTACGTGTGATTATTCCGATACGCCGCAAAGACCGCTCTATTGGGGCATTGAGATTCGCGGCGCGCGGTTTACGAATCCGCTCGGAGCGTTTCGCAAGCTCTTTCTCGATGCGATTAACGTGCGCGTCGCCGTGGCGGTTCGCCCTGCGCAACCGCTCCCGCCGCATCTCACTGTTCCCGACGACGAAAAGCCCGTCGATAAGAAGAAACGCGAACGCGGTCGCGGTATTGCGGGCACCGAAGTCGAAGAAGTCTAATTGACATAAAAAAAGTGACTCAAGAGGGGTAAAAAGTATGCCGATCTTAGTAGGTGTCGTTTTAGTCATCATCGCCATCGTTTGCGCATGTATGCTCGTCTTTAGCTCGAAGCCGAAGCTCGAAAAGTTGCTCGCTTCGTCGCGCGTGTCGATTGGCGACACGCTTAAGGCGTATCATGAGACGAAAGCATCGCTCGGCGATATGGGCAAAGAAGGCGTTGTGTCGGAAGATATGACGATTATGGGCAAGCCGCGCTGCGAATCGCCGCTTACCAGCCCATTGGGGCAAAAAGAATGCCTCTATTATTCGTATCGCGTGACCGAAAAACACAAAGAACGCGAGACGTATTACGAAACGGATTCGAATGGGAATCGTCGCGAACGCACGCGCATGGTGACGAAGACATCGACGCTCGATGAGGGTTCGAACTCGACGCGTTTCTTCGTCGACGATGGCACGGGCGAGATGCTCGTCGACCCTCAGGGGGGCAAATTCGAAGGTTTGGTCAAGACGGTCGACAGAACCGATAGCCAGTTTAGCAATGCCAGTGGTCCATCGGTTTCGTTTGGCGGATTGTCGTTCAATTTGGGTAGTGGTTCGTCGCGCCCCGAATCGTTACACTATGAAGAAGAGATCATCGGGCTCGATCGCCGCGTGACCGTCGTCGGTACGCTTTGCGACAAGATGGGCGATCTGCTCATCGAGCAATACAAAGATTCGCACGTCCTCGTTTCGACGAAGTCGCAAGACGAGATGATCGCCGAAACGAAAAGCTCGATTCAGACGCAAAAGATTTGCGCCATCGCTTGTGGGATCATCGGTATCGTTTTGATGATCATCGGATTAGCCGCAAACATATAGACCGAAACACTCGCCCGCCCGTTTGGGCGGGCGTTTTTTGCATGGGAAAAACCGGCTATCGGGTCATCGCAAAAAAGCCCCCTGCTTAGAGGGGGCTTTAGATGGTGGATGGGGATAGAATCTAGTTGCACATGACGTTGAAGCTACATGTGATCATGTGCCCATTGCCGCCGCAGTGTTTTGTATCGTCCATGAAGCGAACGAGTGGTTTGCCATTGACGAAGACGTTGTCGCTACCGGCGTTTGTTTGATAGGTGTTGGGCCCACAACAAGCGGCGTGTACGCCCGGATCGCCTTTGCGCACGGCGTTGAGACCGTTGATAAAGACGTCGTTTGAACCACTGATCATGGGACCTGTGCAGACGTGAGCACACGCTGGGCAACCATGCGCATCGCCCAAAACTAATGCCATATCCGAAACTCTGATTGCTCCTTTCATTGCGACTCCTCCCTGGGGTCAAAATGCCCCAGATATAGTAATGCTTCATTATACATTGGCAAAAGATGTGCCGCAAGGCGAATCGAATCGCATCGAAATCTATTTGATGCCGTATTTTTTGAGTCGATAGCGGAGGCTTCGGAAGTTGATGCCGAGCAATTTCGCGGCTTCGGTGATGTTTCCATCGGTGCGCTCGAGCGATTGTTCGATGAGCGATCGTTCGATATCTTCGACGATGCACTCGAGTTCGATGCCGTCGCCGACGGGGGGAACATCGGGAATGTCGTAGTGATTGGGCGTCGTCGCAGGGGCATCGCCGTAGGCATTGCGCAGATATGCCGGTAGGGAATCGATGGTGATTTGCGATGACAATTCGAGCGTGACGGCGTGTTCGAGGATGTTTTCGAGCTCGCGGACGTTGCCGCGATAGTCGTACGACATCAATATGGCGAGCGCATCGGGCGATACGGAATCGACATTTTTATCGAGAGATTCGTTGAATTTCGAAATAAAATGCTGGATGAGCAGTGGTATGTCTTCTTTTCTTTCGCGCAGCGCGGGTAAGGCGATTTGGATGACGTTGAGTCTGAAGAAGAGATCTTCGCGGAATCGGTGCTCTTCGACCTCGGCTCGCAAATCTCGATTGGTGGCGGCGATGATGCGCACCGAAACGGCTTCTTCGTTTGGGGCGCCGACGCGTTGGACTTTCTTTTCTTGCAGAGCTCGCAACAGTTTGACTTGCATACTGGGCGGCAACTCGCCGATTTCGTCGAGGAAGAGCGTGCCTTGCGAGGCGGCTTGGAAAAAGCCCGGTTTGTCGCGATTGGCGCCCGTGAAGGCGCCTTTGGCGTAGCCAAAAAACTCGCTCTCGACGAGTGATTCGGGAATAGCACCGCAATTGACAGCGATAAATGCGCCCTTGACGCCGCTCAGTTGGTGAATGGCGCGAGCGATGACTTCTTTCCCCGTGCCAGACTCGCCGGTGATGAGAACATTGGCTTTTGTCGGGGCAACGCGACGCGCCAAAGCGAGTACTTCGCGCATGGCTGTCGATCGCCCGATGCAGTTGGGGAGCCCATGCGTTTCGCTCGGGGCGGCGCGTAGGGCAATGTTTGTCGATCGCAATTCGGCGGCTTTTTGCGCAGCACTCACGACGAGCGAAGTGATTTCTTCGCGTTTGAAAGGTTTTTCGATGTAGTCGTAGGCACCGCATCGCATCGCTTCGACGGCCGTTGCGGTCGTTGCATAGGCGGTGACGAGGAGCACTTGCGTGCTCGGGTCTTTGGCCTTTGTCGATCGCAAAACGTCGAGCCCCGTCACGTCGTTGAGGCGATAATCGGTGACGACGACATCGTAGGGCAGTGCGCCCGACCTGCAAGCGTCGATAGCGGCTAACGCCGACAACCCCGTCGAATGCGATTCGACAGTATGCCCTTCATGTCGGAGCATCATCTCCGTCATGCGCAATAGATTGACCTCGTCGTCGACGAGTAAGATTCGTGCCATGTGCTTTGTCCGTAACAAAATGAAAAACGGTCACAAGCCGCGTCGGGCAATGCCCATAGACGCGCACGGCGGTACATACACTAAAATGCCAAAAACTGGCAAATTTGGACGTTCTTTTTTGGACGCCACTGGTTTTGACTGGGAGAGGGGTAATAAAAAACACGCCCTACGGGCGTGTTCGTGTGTGGGTAATAAGAACACGCCCATCGGGCGTGTTCTTCCATGCTAACGTCTACGTTATGAGTTGGCGATTAATTTGCCTTTGGCTCACAGCTCGCAGGTATTCCCGAGTCTGTTTTCTTTTCAGACGTGCATACTTTATCGTTGCCGCAGACTATAGTCGATTCAAAAGCGAATAAATCAACTTTGTAGTAATCGCTTTTGCAAATGTAATTATAGGCGGTGTTGGTATTCACATCGCAATCAGAGTATTGGACGTCGTCTGCTTTTAACGGCGCTGTGCATTGTTCGACTGAAGATGCTTTCCCCTCAGGAGAGTATACGCAAACATTACCAGAGGCAACGCTTATACGAACGACTTTTTTATTATCGCAAACGAACATTGCCTTTAAGCTGTCGCAACGCTCGACGAAGTCATCGCCGCAAGGGTCATTGGCTGCAACTTTGGCTAGGCACTTGCCTGCGACGCACGTCTTATTCTCTTCGGTGCAAGGTTTGATGTCTTCGTCGCATTCATCAGAGGTTTGGGGAGGTTCAACACAAGCGTGTGTCGCTGTATCGCAATACGTTTTGTTGCCTTTGTTTTTGCAATCTTCATGGGTGCTGCATTCGAGCTCTTCAACGTCGTTGGCTACACATTTGAGAAGTGTCGGGGAGCAGATGGGCGTATCGCCAGAACAGACGACCTCGACAACTGTTTCTTCTGAACCATCTTTATATGTGCGCTGACCAGCGTATAACACGTTGGCCTTGTCTCCACTACCACACGTTTGTTTGTAGCCAGCACGGAGTTTGTAGCACTTATTGACCTCGACGTGACAAAGATTGAATTCGCCTGTGCAGTCTTCGTCTTTTTTGCAAGCGTCGGCATCGCTGCCAGCGGGTTTGTCTTTGCAAACGAGTTTATCGTTTTCTTTCTGGCACGTTTTATTGCCGTCTTTGTCGCAAACATCGCCTTCGTTTTTGTCTTTGCAAGCGTCGGTATCGCTGCCAGCGGGTTTGTCTTTGCAAACGAGTTTATCGTTTTCTTTCTGGCACGTTTT
>OQWM01000613.1_pt1 | contig 23134 bp, 14 predicted proteins | sample 1691531 | NCBI WGS metagenome assembly OQWM01 (sample SAMN03418257, study PRJEB22391) | human gut metagenome | biome: human-gut; feature: organic feature; material: feces | host: Homo sapiens | place: Tanzania | collected 2013-01
CCTACCCTTCAGGACTCGCCCGCCTGTATCAGTCTGCCATAATTCTGATATAGTTTGTGTGTTATCGCTCAGAAGACCTCCCCTCGCCTTATAGGAAAGCGATTGTCAATCCTGCCATGACGATGCTCACCATGGACATCAGTTTGATGAGGATGTTTAGCGACGGACCTGAGGTGTCCTTGAATGGGTCGCCCACTGTGTCGCCTACGATGGTTGCCTTGTGGTTATCGCTGCCCTTACCTCCAAAGTGCCCTTCTTCTATCATCTTCTTGGCATTATCCCATGCTCCGCCCGAATTGGACATGAATACAGCAAGGGTGAAGCCAGCGGCCAGACCGCCTGTGAGCAAACCCAACACGCCTGCCACTCCAAGCACAAGACCTACTACAACGGGAATGACTATGGCCAGGAGCGATGGGATAATCATCTCTCTCTGAGCGCTTCGTGTGCTTATCTCCACACATCGTCCATAGTCGGGCGTTGCCTTGCCCTCAAGTATGCCTTTTATCTCGCGGAACTGCCGGCGCACTTCCTGAACCATCGACTCGGCTGCACGGCCAACGGCTCCCATGGTGAGTCCGCAGAACAGGAAGGCGGCCATTGCGCCGAGGAATGCTCCTATGAGCACTTTAGGATTGATGAGGTTCACCTGGAAGAAGTTGATGAAGTCGATGGTAGAGGCTTTCGATGGGTCGAAGAGTTGTCCGGCGGCATCAAGATACTCCTTGCCATTCTCCGCTGCACGTATCATCGCTATCTTTATCTCCTCTATATAAGATGCCAGTAGAGCCAAGGCCGTCAGGGCAGCCGAACCAATGGCGAAGCCTTTGCCCGTAGCCGCTGTGGTGTTGCCAAGGGCGTCAAGAGCATCTGTACGCTCACGCACCTCCTTGCCCAGCCCGCTCATCTCGGCATTGCCTCCTGCATTGTCGGCGATAGGACCATAGGCATCGGTGGCCAGTGTGATGCCGAGCGTTGACAGCATACCCACGGCAGCAATGCCGATTCCGTACAGACCGATGCTTATTGACTTTGCCGACAACGACATGTCAAAACCGTTGGCACATAGATAGCTGAGCATGATGGCAACCGAGATGGTGACCACGGGAATCATCGTTGATATCATGCCCGTGCCTATGCCTTTGATGATGACCGTAGCAGGGCCGGTCTGCGAAGCCTCTGCTATCTTTTGCGTCGGCTTGTAGCTGTGTGATGTGTAATACTCAGTGGCTTGGCCTATCACTACACCTGCCACCAGACCGCTGATGACGGAGAACGATAGCCCGAGCCAGTTCTCTATGCGCAGCATATATAATATGATGAATGTGGCAACGGCTATCAGTACGGCGCTTACGTTGGTGCCATAGCCGAGCGAACGAAGCAGCTCCTTCATCGTCGCCCCTTCTTTCGTGCGCACCAGGAAGATGCCTATGAGCGAGAGGAAGATGCCGATGGCCGCTATTATCATTGGCGCGATGACGGCACGCAGCTGCATGTCGCCGTTCATGGCAAAGGCTGTTGCACCCAATGCCGCCGTTGAAAGTATCGAACCGCAATAGCTCTCGTACAGGTCGGCACCCATTCCTGCCACGTCGCCCACATTGTCGCCCACATTGTCGGCAATGGTGGCAGGATTGCGTGGATCGTCTTCTGGGATGTTTGCCTCCACCTTGCCCACCAGGTCGGCACCCACGTCTGCTGCCTTGGTGTAGATGCCACCACCCACACGGGCAAAGAGTGCCTGGGTGGAAGCACCCATGCCAAAGGTCAGCATGGTGGTAGTGATGGTGACGAGTGCTGTTGGTTCGCCGTCATATACAGCATTGAGAACGACAAACCAGATGGCTATGTCAAGCAGTCCGAGACCAACGACCACGAGTCCCATCACGGCACCGCTGCGGAATGCTATCTTCAGTCCCTTGGCCAGACCCGTGCGTGCTCCATTGGCTGTGCGTGCAGATGCATAGGTGGCTGTTTTCATGCCGAAGAATCCTGCAAGTCCCGAGAACAGGCCGCCCGTGAGGAATGCAAATGGCACCCATGGATTCTGCACCTTCAGCCCATAAGCCATGAAGGCGAAGACGATGGCCAGTACCACAAAGACGATGGCTACCACCTTGTACTGTTGCTTCAGATAAGCCATGGCACCCTTGTGCACATGTCTGGCTATCTCTTTCATTCTCTCTGTGCCTTCATCCTCCCTCATCATTGTGCGGAAGAAGCACCATGCCATTCCCAATGCTACGATGCTGGCTATCGGGACGAGCCAAAATACTAATGGAATGTTGTTCATAATGATTGTTTAAGGGGTTAATAATAGATGTGTATATGCATCGTCGCAGTATTACGACAATGCAAATATATGAAATATAATGGTAGATGGGCCCAAGAACAGTCACTTATTTTTCTGGCAAGAGTACCCAAGTGCGTCCAAGCCGGCGTCTCGCCTCTCCCTTTCGCTGTTCCATTTGACGGCATTGTTGTTATATTTGGGTGAGGGTAGGGCGCAATTCGTGGGTTGTTTGTAACTTTGCAGCTGCTAATGAAATCATTGGGGCAAGTGTTGAGGCACAGACTTTTCATGTTCTCTCTGCTCTGTCTCCTGCTTACGGGCAGGGCGGTTGCACAGGTGGTGCAGGGCAGAGTGACCGATGCGGCTACAGGCGAGACGCTTCCCATGGCGCATGTCTATTACGCCGACAGGCGTGCCGAGGCGGTGGCAACGGACATGGACGGGCGCTACAGGATACCTTTCCGCAATGGCACACTGGTCTTCTCGATGGTGGGATATGACACACGTGCCGTGGAGGTGAAGCGTGCGCAAAGGCTGGATGTACGCCTCAAGGAGAAATACTCTGATATGCAGGAGGTGAGTGTGGTGGCCAAGCGCAAGCGTTACAGGCGTCGCGAGAACCCTGCCGTGGAGATGATGAGGCGGGTGATAGCCGCCAAGGACAGCAACGACCTGCGTTCGCGCGATTTCCTCTCCTATAATAAATATGAGAAGATGACGCTTGCGCTGGATGAGGTGACGGACAAAATCCTGCAGGACGACCATTTCCGCAAGCTTCCTTACCTGAAGAATCATGTGGATACATGCCCCGAGACGGGCAAGCTCATCCTGCCGCTCACGGTAGATGAGAAGGCCAGCCGCGTCATCTACCGCAAGAGCCCGCGCCAGGAGAAGACCATCATTGAGGGCCAGAGGAGCGACGGCATAAGCAGGTTGATAACCAGCGGAAACATTCTCACGGGCATGATGGCCGACTGCTTCACGGATGTGGATATCTATCAAGACCAGGTGCGGCTCCTGCAATATCCCTTCACCAGCCCCATCAGTTCGGCTTCGGCCATCTCCTTCTACCGCTATTTTATCGTTGATACGCTCATGGTGGAGCGTGACAAGTGTTATCGCATCGACTTCACACCCAATAATCCCCAGGACTTCGGCTTCTCGGGTTCGCTCTTCATTATGGCCGACTCCACGTGGAGAGTGCGCCGTGCGGAGATAGGCATCCCCTCGCGGTCGGATGTGAACTTCGTCAGGGAGATGCGGGTAATGCAGGATTTCCACACGTTGCCCACGGGTGAACAGGTGGTCACCAGCAGCCGCATGCTGGTGCGTATGGCGTTGGCTTCGTGGATTCAGAAGGTTCAGGTGGAGCGCGTGGTACACTGCAGCGGGTGGGACTTTACACCCATCAAGGACCGGGAGTTTGCTTTCGGAGGCGACACCAGGCAGGAACCCTCCTCACAGTTGCGCGACAGCGTGTTCTGGCAGGCTGCCCGTCCCGAACCGCTCACACGCACCGAGGACGATATGGGCCTGCTCCTGCGCCAGTTCTATTCCACCCGGGGCTTCAAGCCATTGCTTTGGTTGGGAAAGGCTTTCATAGAGAACTATGTGGAGACAAGCATCCGTCCCGACCGTCCCAGCAAGGTGGATATCGGTCCCGTGAACTCTATGCTGGGCACCAACTCCGTGGAGGGATTCCATCTGAGGGTGAGTGCACAGACCACAGCAAATCTCCATCCGCATCTGTTCTTGCGCGGAAACCTCAAATACGGCTTTGGTGACGAGCGCTGGAAAGGCATGGGCGAAGTGACCTACTCCTTCAATCGCAAGGCTTATTCCTCGCATGAATATCCTGTGCGAAACGTCTCCGTGAGCTATGAGAACGATGTGGCATCACCCAGCGACAAGTTTCTCGATACCGACCGCGACAACGTCTTCGTGGCCCTCAAGTGGGCTCCTGTGCATCACATGAACTACTTCGAGCGCTGCCAGGCACATGTGGATTGGGAGTGGGAGAATGGTCTGAGGCTTCAGGCACGCTTGCGTCGGGAGTGGAACGAGGGGGCCGGGCATCTCTTCTATCAGCCCATGAACGGCCTGGGAGTGAATGCTTATGGGGTGGCGGTGCCCACTCAGCAGGACAGGTTGAACCTCAGGCGCATCACCTTCACCGAACTGACAGCGGGATTGAACTTCCAACCGGGAGCCACCTATGTCAACACCAAGCAGCGCCGCTTGCCCACCAATCTTGATTCGCCAGTCTTTGGCCTCACCCACACGGTGGGCATCAAGGGCTTCCTGGGCGGGCAGTACAACTATAACTTCACCGAAGCCACCATCTACAAGCGCTTCTGGCTTCGCTCCTGGGGCAAGGTGGATGCCAAGGTGAAGGGCGGTGTGCAGTGGAACCGTGTGCCTTATCCCTTCCTCATCATGCCGGCTGCCAACATGAGTTATATCATGGGCGAGAACACCTTCTGCCTGGTGCGCAACATGGAGTTCCCCACTGACCGTTATGCCTCAATGATGCTCTCGTGGGATTTGAACGGCAAGGTGTTCAACCGCATCCCGCTTCTCAAGCGCCTCAAGTGGCGTGAGTATCTGGGCGTGAATGCCTTGTGGGGTACGCTCACCGACAAGAACAACCCCATGCTGGAGCGTAATGCCGCCGATGCACGCCTCTTCTATTTCCCCGGCAGCTATGATGAGTATGGCAACTTTGAGTATGCTTCACGCGTCATAGACCCGCACAAACCCTATGTGGAGGTCATTGCGGGCGTGCACAATATCTTCAAGTTCTTCCATGTGGAGTACGTGCAGCGCCTCAACTACATCTATCCCGGCACCCACCGATGGGGCATCCGGGGATGCTTCCGCGCTACGTTCTGAGCCTTTCAGCCTGTCTGTTTTTGTGGAAAATGATTGTTCGTGGGACAGCCTGTGTGCTTGTCCCTGCCTGGTCATGCTTCTCCGGTTGATGGGTTTGCCTGCTTCTGCGATGGCCTTCAGGTATTCTTCTCCTCAAGGGAAGAAAGCAGGGGTGCATCCTTGAGCGCCTGATAGATGAGGATATCCTGCGGAAGCGTGAGCTTGAAGTTGAGCGCATCACCCTCGGCTATGTACAGCGGCGTGAAGTTCAGTTCGTTGGCCAGTGTGAAGAGCGACTGTGAGTAGGTGATGCCTTGCTCGTGGGCCTTCTCCATCATCTGCGTCAGCGTGGATAGCGGAAAGGTGTGCGGTGTCTGTGCACGCAGCACTCCCTCGCGCGGCAGATAGTCGGCCGATGTCAGTCCGTCACGGCTCACCAGGAAGGCTTCATGGCTTCCCAGGGCGGTGATGGCATTGCCGTGGGTCAGGCATACGGCGATGTTGCGGCTGATGATGTCCTGTGTGACGAGCGGCCTGACGGCATCGTGCACCAGTACCAGTGCGGTGGGGTCGTTCACCATGCCTGCCAGCCCTCTGATGCCATTGCACAGCGAGTCAAATCCTGTGGCTCCTCCCTCTATGGTACAGCGGAATTTCTCTATCCCCCCATCGCCTGCCTCTTGCCGCACAGCCGCAGCCCACTCGGCGGCACACACCACATATATGTCCTGTATGAGCGGGTGGCGCTGGAAAGCACGCATCGTGTGCAGCAGCACCGACTCGCCATCCACCTGCAGAAACTGCTTGGGGCGATTGGCGTTCATGCGCACTCCGCATCCTCCTGCCAGCAGCAGGGCTATGTGTCGATGGCTCTTCATATCAGGGACAGATCTTGGTACATGTGTCGGCACAGCCGCTCGTGCCTGCTGCGCATACGGAACCGTATGGCCTCGAGCACCGTGCACTCAAACAGTGGCCACACCCATGGCAGGCCCAACAGAAGGGACAGGAAGAGTACGCCCACGCGGGTGTCGAAGGTGAGTATGTTGGTAAGCGGCATCAGGGGACGGCTCTCGCGCCGGAACTCCTGGCGCACTTCGTCGGTCATCAGATGAGGCTTCTCCTGCAGCAGGCGGTACAGTTGCTGGAAGCAGGGAGTCTGCTTCTCTTGTGCGCGCGTGTATTTAATATAGAAGAAGAGGTAGAGCTTGTGAAACCAGTCACGCGACAGCCATCGCATGCTCTCCATCTCGCGCTTCTCCTCGCGGCTCGTGTCCAGTTCGCTTCCTTGCTTGCCCAACAGGAACCACAGGTGTATGTTCCGGTAATAGTCGGCCAGTGCGCACTGCCGGCTATGGCAGTGCAGGCCCGCCCATGCCATCAGTGCCCACACCCATGCATCGTGCTGCAGGAAGTCGGCCAGGCCGGTCCAGGCGTGTGTCAGGCGCAGTGCGATGGCCAGGTAGATGCAGAAGAACCACACATCACCCGCGAATCCGTCCAGTATGCGGCCTATCAGCGTCTTCTTGCCGGTCATGCGTGCCAGCTGTCCGTCGGCACAGTCATACCAGTTGGCCCATACCAGCAGCAGCATGCCTATGAGGTTCATCTCCCGACTGGGGAAGTAGAAGAAGTAGCCGGCTGCCGCTCCTATGACGATGCTGGCAAGCGTTACGGCTATGGGATGCACGCCCAGACGGCGGAAGAGGAGTGCCCACAGATAGCCGGGAGTGCGTGTAACGTAGAGTTCAAACGCCCCCTCTGTATCCCTTGACTTCATGGTGGCCAGCACCCTGTCTCTCAGTCTCATTCCTTGCAGTCTTGTCCCTTGTCTCTTACAAAAGTATGGCTTTATTCCGATACGGGCAAGCACCTCAGTCCTTTTTGCTCCTTTTGCGCTGGCAAAGGCGGGTGGGCGGGTGCTGCTCACCGCACCAGTCGGGCCAGATGCAGTGTCCAGTAGAGCAGGGCAGCCAGTGCGATGACGCCTGCAAAGAGGCCGATGTGGGCGATGCTGTCGTGTGTGCAGATGGCTCCACCGAAGAAGGCACCACAACCGATGCCTAAGTTGAAGATGCCCGAGAAGATAGACATGGCCACAGCGGTGCTCTCCTGGCTGGTCACCTGTATGATGACCGACTGCATGGCCACGTTATAGGCGGTGGCAGCAAGGCCCATCAGGGCAAATGTGAGTATGCTGGGCACATTGGCCATCGCCATCGGCATGACGGCCACAAGGGTCACTGTGATGATGCCCACCATGGTGGCCACAAACCTTCTGGGGTTTCGGTCATAGTAGCGGGCGTAGATGAGGCTTCCCAGAAATCCCGCTCCGCCCATGATCATCAGCGTAGCGGTGACCAGACTGTTGGGCATGCCTGCCACTTGCTTGAGGAAGGGTTCTATGTAGCTGTAGCACACATAGTAGGCTGTAGCCACCAGCAGGGTGAAGAGATACAGCCCTTGCAGAACGCGCTGCGACAGCAGCTCGGGCAGTTTGCGGGGCGAGAAGCCGCCGCGGTTGGGCACTGTGGGGAGGAACAGGAACGCATATACGAGGGTGAGAAAGGCAAAGATGCCTATGCTCAGAAACGTCATGCGCCAGCCCAGGTGCAGTCCTATCATGCGTCCAAGGGGCATACCCAGCACCATAGCTACGGACGAACCCGTCACCACCATGCTCAGTGCCAGCGCCTTGTGCTTCTCGGGTGCCATGCGCACAGCCATGGGTGCCACTATCGACCAGAATATGGCGTGCGTGCAGGCTACGCCTATGCGCGATGCCATCAGCATGGCATAACTGCCCGAGAGGTACGACATCACCTGGCACACGCCGAAGAGTCCTATGAGCCACAGCATGAGGCGGCGCATCTCCATGCGTGAAACCATTATCATGAGAGGCAGCGAGAGCAGCATCACCACCCATGCATATACCGAGATGAGCATGCCCACCGATGCTTCCGTCAGGTGGAAATCCTCCTTGATGTCGGTCAGCAGACCGATGGGAACAAACTCCGAGGTGTTGAAGATGAAGGCGGCAAAGGTAAGGCCAGAGAGCGCCAGCCAGTGGCGCAGGGTCATGTGTTCTTCCATAAATCGTTATCCTGAAAACTGTTTTCTGTTGGCAAATGCCGTTGGCACACTGTTTTCTTCCCACTCTGTACGGGCAGCGGTGGGTGGCGGGCTGGTGTGCATCGCCCTTAGCGGCTGCAAAATTACGAAGAAAATGCCTTTGGCAGATGCCGTGAAGGCCCAAAAAAGCCTGCGTCCCATGTGGAACGCAGGCTTGATGAGCGTAGGAATAGCATCTTCCCAAGGCATTAGTGTGGGCTGGCTCAGATGCCCTTGGGCGCTGTGCTTCGTGACGAGCGTGGCTTCACGATGTAGTTCACCACGGGGAAGGTCTGTCCTGCCAGTGTGTATTTATACCAGCAGAGGTTCCACTGGAAGTAGGGTCTGTTGGGATTGTTGTCCCCTGGAGCCAGTCCGGGCACGCAGCCGGATACCGAGAAGTTGGTGGTTTCCTCATGTGTGGTCTCATTGGTGTTGTTGTAGCCGAAGCCCACTCCAGCCTTGGCACATCCGGCACTCACCACCAGTTCGGTCTCCATCGAGTAGGAGAACGAAGCCCGCTTGGCCATACTCTCGGTGAGCGTGATGTCCCTGATGACACTTCCTCCCGAACCGATGGGCATCCAGTCGTCCCATCTGTTCTCGCCCCACAGGATTTCCACCTTGCCAGCTTTCCGGGTGATGTCGTCGGGGCAGGTGGGGTAGGAGAACGGGTCTCCTATCTGGTGGTCAAACACCTCGTGCAGGTTTGGAGTACCGGGCGCATCGGCCATCAAGCGGTCATAGTCGGTGAGAGCCAGGCCTATGGTCATCGGTTTCCCGGGTATGGCGATGTTCACCTTGCCGCCTATCTCATCGGGGTTAGAGGCATATGTCACCTCGTAGGTGTAGTAGTCGTAGGGCGTCACTTGCAGTACCACACGGTCATCATCCCTGGCTTCGTATATCTGGCTGTGTGATATGCCGCTGCCCTTGCTGCTTCCCTTGGAGCACTCCTGCGTGATGGCTGTGGTGAAGTCCACGCCTCCCAGCTTGGTGCCAGTGATGGGCGCGTTGATTTCAAACTCGAAGCCGGCGATGATGGACGACGACAGACTGCTGTTCTGACTCGTCTGCGTGTTGCTGCTCTTGGTGCGTCCCCACGAGGTCACATAGTCATAGTTTGGCTCCACACCGTTGCCGTAGTCATACACGGGAGGGGCGGCCAGCAGCGCGTGGATGCGTGGTTCGGAGAAAGCCTTGCTATGGCCCTTGTACTTCAGACGCTTGACACCCTCGCGGTCATATACGGCACACAGGGCGGGAGTGCTGCTCAGCTCCACGTTGTTGTCCCTGTCCCGTCGGCCCCACCACCACATCAGTTCACATTCACTCTGGTCACCTCCCCATTTCGGTCCGTTGTCACAGTACTTGAAGATGCTCGAGTTGTAGTTGAAACTGTGTTTCAGGGAGGATGGCGACGGTTCCTGGTTGCGGTCGAAGAAGGTTTCGCAGAAGCTCGCAAGCATTACTCGCTGGTTTGCATCGTTCCATGTACTCCAGGTGCGGAAGTAGTAGAGGTTGTCGCGGCCTGTCCCCTCGGGATCGGCAGCTATGATATTGTCGGCCAGAATGCTCCATATCTTTCCTTCGCACACGAAGGGGAGCACCTGGAAGTAGAATCTCACCCGTCCCTGTTCGGGGTCGTATCGCCAGATGTCTGTGCCGTTGACGATGTCGCAGGTGTTCTCTCTGCCTCGGAAGTAGGCCAGCGTGAGGTTGCTGTTGCCCATGTTGCCGTCATAGTAGGGGAATCCATAGTTCACGTTTTTGCCGTTGCCCTGTCCAAAGTCGAGCACGCGCAATTTGCTGTAGGTCAGCGAGGGGTCGTACTGGAAGCCGAACAGTTGCGTGCTTCGTGCGAGAGCCGTGCCCGAATAGTCGCGTTTTGCCACCACGATATCGGGATAGGGGCCACCAGTCACGTTGCCCACCTTGATGTCGTTGAATACTGCGTTGGTCCAGTTGCTGGCTATCATGGTGTCTATCATGGGCTTCTGGCTGATGTTGCATCCGCTATACACCTTGATGATGGCGGCGCTATTGTTCTGGGTAGCGCCCGAACCCACATGCAGCACCACCAGATCCTGCTTGCCGTCGCCGTTCACGTCACCCAAGGTGACGCGTGTCATCACCTGTTTCAGGTAGTATTTGGTGCAACTGCAACCTGTTGTCAGGTCGACAAAGTATATGGGGTCATAAGTCTTGGTATAGCCTCCCCGCATTCCGATATCGAGCAGAGACGCTCCGCTGTAAATGGCAATCTGGCCGTCCATGTGCACGATGAGGTCATCCACACCGTCCTGGTTCACGTCGGCATTGAGTATCTGGAACACACGCTGTACATAATCGAGCCTCGTTTCAGTGGGCCGCCCGTTTCTTTCCCACAGGAAGTAGGGCAATGTGTTCTGGTCCAGAGCGCGCAACCTCATCTTCCGGGACAGATAGAGCACCGATGTATCCTTATTCTTGCTCCATATCCTGTTGCCATGCCCATCGCTCTTGTCGCCCATGATTCTCACTATCACATGTCCTTCGCCGAAGATGTCGGGCGAGTCGGTACGCGGCCACACTCCGTTGGTCTTCTCGGTCCACAGGCGTGAGGGGCGCTCCCATTGTGCCTCCACGATATACTGCGTTCCCTTGCTATTGGTCATTGGCGTCATCTTGCGCATGATGGTGTGGCACTCGTCACCGCCTGTGTAGTTTCCGCTCAGGAAACTCGTTCCGCGACGGCTGTCCCATGTCCAGTTCTGCGAACCGCTCTCCTTGTAGAGCAGGCCGCTGCGCATCTCGTCCCAGTTGGCGTTGAGCTGGCGGCCGGTAAAATCGTAGGCTATGCTCTGGCCGCTGGTAAACATGGTGTAGTGCCTGCCCAAAGGCCCCGACTCATACTGCCCGGCGGCTTTGCGCTTGACGGCACTCTTCTCGGTGAAGCCGAAGTGCTCCATCATCTCAGTATAGGCCGATGGTGCGCTGCGCATGCCTCGCACGTGGAATCCTACGCTACGGTCCACGAATTGCTCGACTGACACCCTGTCCCTCCCGTCCTCCAGCGTCAGGCTGGTAGGCAGCTGGTCGCGGGTACTGCGCAGCACATACCGCGCCTGGTCGGTGGCGTTGAGGGTGCCGTTGTAGAGGTCGCCATGGGGGACAAAGCCGGCCGAACTGGCATCCAGGCTGGTCTCCCTGGTGGGCCATTCCGTGCCGCGGCTCTTGAGCGCACGGCCTGCCTGGCTGTAGCCGCCCAGTTTCTGCACCAGGTAATCCACCTCGCCCTGGGTGGGGAGGCTCCATCCCTTGGGCAGCGCCAGCTCTGCAGCAGCCTTGGTATAATACACGTTGTCGTCGGCCAGCACGAGCATCCAGGAGGGACGGCCTGCCGGCTCACGATACCACTTCTGCACGCTCTCTATCTTGGTCACGCCTTCGACCTGCTTGGCATGCAGGTCCTCGGCCATCCACAGCTGGTCGCCCACGCGCACGATGGTGTAGTTGTAGCCGTCGGCATCCTCACAGCGGAAGAAGTCGAAGTGGATGGGATGGCTGCTGCGCGGCGAGTTCATGGTGATGGTGCGCATCTGTCCCGACGTGCCGGTGAGGCGCAGCATGTCGCCCAGCGCAAACTCCATCTCCACGCCACGCGCCTGCCCTTCGGCATCGGCTGCAAAGAGGGGCTGCGACAGGTCAACGGCCTGGGGCTGCTCTTCGGCCTCGGCTGCATCCCAGGTGTGCCCGGCGGCCAGCGTCAGGGCGCTGCCTCCTGCCCACTTCACGCTCTGCTCCAGTCCGGGAGCCGTGGCACGCACCACATACACACCCTTGGCCAGCGGGGGAAGCGCCACCGATGCCGAGCGCGAGGAGGCCTGCATGCGTGTCTGCCAGGCGAGCCGCCCGTCCATCGTATATACGGCTATCTGCACACTGGAGGGCTGGGGCAGGGCAAGCTGTACGCGCCCGTCGGCTATGCGCAGGTCGCCTGCAGTGCCCGAGTGGAGGCTGCCGATGGCCGTGAGGTCGCCCTTGGCCTTGAGCAGGAGTGTATCCTGCCCGCGCATGGAGGCGCTCTGGCCGTTGGAGAGATTCTCCACCAGCACTTCATCTACGGTCTTGCTTTCGCCACGCCCGGCGAATGTAATCTTATACACAGGGTGCCCGGCTTCAGCCCGGAGCGCCACAGAAGGGAATGCCAGTGCCGCTGCAGCCATCAGGCAGAGCGAGCGGCGGATGAGAGTAATAGCTTTCTTCATAGGTGTAGAATTTGGTTGAAATGATAGCAAAACTACCGTTTCGTGCACCAAGGGGCGTTGTTTTTCGTGTTGTTTTTCGTGGTTTCATCGCAAAAACAACAAAATTGGACGAAAAAACAACAGTTTTCCTGTGACAAGGGGACGTTTTTTCTGCAAATGGAGAAAAAGGCAGACCCGTACCCTGCGGGCGCTTGAGATGATGAAAAAGGGATGCAGGGGGAGGCCAGGCGGCACACTCCCCGGTTTTCACAAGAACTTTTCCCCGAAAAACGCAGTACGCTGCATGTGGCTACACAGCACGCTGCGTTGGCTATTGCAGCGCGCTGCATCGGCCATCGCAGCACGGTGCGCGCGGTGGGCTACAGCAGATGGGGAAGCCGAGGGGCAAGCCGCAGCATACCGGCAAGCAGTATGCACAGGGGCACATTGCACCATCGGACCGAAAAGCAGGAAGGGCGGGAAGAGGGCTATGGCCTTGCCAGAAGCGGAAGCAGTGCAGCGGGAGGACTATCCGCACACGATGAACTTGTCGCGATAGGCCTGAGGAGTCATGCCGGCAAACTTGCAGAACTCCTTGTAGAAATTGCTTCGGTCATTGAAGCCGGCACGCTCATACACCTGCGAGAGCTTCATGTGGGGGTTCTGGGCTATCAGTTCCTGGGCATACTGCAGGCGCAGACGCATGCGCCAGGAGCGGAACGTGGTGCCGTACTCGGTGCGCATGTAGGAGGAGAGCTGCTGGCGCGTGACACCCAGTTGGCCCGCTATGAGGTCGGTGCTGGTATCGGTCTCCAGATAGGCTTTCCGCTCCACCCAGCGGCCGAGAGCCGCCTTCAGGTCCGGCACAAAGGCGTCGGCCTCGGTCTCGGAGGGTTCGTCCATGCGCTCCACAGAAGCCTCATAGCCCGCCGCCTGCACGAAGAAGGTGCCATAGGTGACGTAGTTGACCACCGTGATGGCCACGCCCAGATAATAGACGGTGTAGCCCGCCACGAAGATATTATAGCGCAGATTGTCCATGGGCATTACGCTGACAGCCAGCGCCATGACGCCCACCACGAGCGCACTGTAGAACATGCGACGCACAGGGGTCAGGTGTGCGGTGACATCATCATCGTAATAGTCCTCCAGATTGGTCTGCGCACGATGGGCAAGGCGGCGGAACATATAGGTATGCACCACCAGCTGGACCGTATAGGCCAAGAGCGCCAGGGGCCACAGGACAGAATAGAGCGAGGGGGACAGAGCCTTGGAGCAGCCCAGCAGCAGGCATGCCAGACTGATGAGCACAAGGATGAGCGCGAACCTGCACACCGGGAATTGTCCGGGCGCGATGAGCACCGATGAGGTGTAGGAAAAGAGCAGCGCCTGATAGGAAGCCACGCCCAGGGTGGCAAGGGAGAGGAGCTGCACATCCTCGTCGGATGCCTTGAAATAGCCCGAAAAGGACAGGATGGCAAAGGTGGCAAAGAGCACCCACCGGGCACGCGACAACTTGTCCCACTGTACGCCATGCGGAATGCGCAGGAAGGCAAGCACCAGCGCGGCCGTCCCGATGATGGCCGAGGAGGTGATGGACAGGGCAAAATGGGTGGACATATCTATCATCTCTTTATCCTTGATTGCTGTGGGTCACATACAGAAACGCCAGGCCACTGAAGCCGTGGCGGCATCGTCACTCGCGGGCACGCTCCTCCTCCATCTTCTTGAAGTCCTTCATGCGGAGCTCAAAGCTGCGTGTGAGGTACTTGTCGAGCACAACGGGGTTGACAGCCAACTCCTGTGGAGTGCCCTCAAAGAGTATCTGACCCTCGAAGAGCAGATAGGCGCGGTCGGTGATGCAGAGCGTCTCCTGCACATTGTGGTCGGTGATGAGTACACCTATGTTGCGCTGTTTGAGTTTCCACACGATGAGCTGGATGTCCTCCACTGCCGTGGGATCCACTCCGGCGAAGGGCTCATCGAGCATGATGAACTTGGGGTCGATGGCCAGACAGCGTGCTATCTCGGTGCGTCGGCGCTCGCCTCCCGAGAGGCGGTCACCCAGGTTCTTGCGCACCTTCTGCAGGCGGAACTCCTCAATGAGGCTCTCCAGTTTCTCCTTCTGATAGTCGCGGGGCTTGCCCGTCATCTCCAGTACGCTGGCGATGTTGTCCTCCACCGTCATCTTGCGAAACACGCTGGCCTCCTGCGCCAGGTAGCCTATGCCCAGACGGGCACGCTTATATACAGGCAACTTGGTAATCTCTTCGTTGCCCAGATAGATGTGTCCCGCGTTGGGGATGACCAGCCCGGTGGTCATGTAGAACGACGTGGTCTTGCCGGCTCCATTGGGGCCCAACAGACCCACAATCTCGCCCTGATGCACATTGAAACTCACATCGCTCACCACCGTGCGCTTTCCGTAAATCTTCACCAGGCCTTCGCTGCGCAGCTCCAAATGCTCCGCCGGGGGTACAGCCATGCTGCCTCCGCTGCCGGGCCCTGCCGCTATAGTGTCATTGTTCATAATGTCTCTGTTTGATGCACAAAAGTACGAAAAAAGGTAAAAACGGCATACATCAGCCGTCGCTTTTAGGATTAAATGCGTAATTTTGCCGCTACAACGAACAACGAAGCCGCATTATTTCATGTTGATAACGAAAGGACTGGCCGGATTCGGCCGCTACCTGATGCTCATGGGCAAGGTTTTCAGCCTGCCCGAAAAGTGGAGAATGTACCTGAAACAGTACGTCAAGGAAATGGCCCAGCTGGGTGTGGATTCCATTGGCATCGTGCTGCTCATATCATTCTTCATCGGTGCTGTCATCTGCATACAGATTAAGCTGAACATACAGAGCCCGTGGATGCCTGCATTCACCACAGGCTACACCACACGCGAGATAATGGTGCTCGAGTTCTCGAGCAGCATCATGTGTCTCATCCTGTCGGGCAAGGTGGGAAGCAACATCGCCTCGGAGATGGGCACCATGCGCGTCACACAGCAGATAGATGCGCTGGAAATCATGGGTGTCAACTCGGCAGCCTTCCTCATCCTGCCCAAAATCATGGGCATGCTGACCATGATGCCCTTCCTGGTCATCTTCAGTATAGCGGCAGGCTTCATCGGTGCCTACGCCACCGCACTGGCTGGCATCATCACCGTGGATGACCTGACACTGGGCCTGCTGCACGATTTCAACCAGTGGTTTATATGGATGTCCATCATCAAGAGCTTCGTCTTCGCCTTCATCATATCCAGTGTGAGCGCCTACTGTGGCTATACCGTGGAGGGAGGCTCCATCGACGTGGGCAAGGCGAGCACCAATGCCGTGGTGCGCTCAAGCATGCTCATCCTCTTTGCCGACATATTCCTAACCCCCCTGCTCTCATGATAGAACTGAAACACTTGTGCAAGTCCTTCGAGGACAAGGACGTACTGAAGGACATCAATGCGGTGTTCGAGAACGGAAAGACCAACCTCATCATCGGACAGAGCGGCAGCGGAAAGACCGTGCTGATGAAGAACATCGTGGGACTCCTGCTGCCTACCAGCGGACAGGTGCTCTATGACGGACGCGACTTTGTGGCCATGAGCAAGCGGGAGAAGGTGATGATCAGGCGCGAGATGGGCATGATATTCCAGAGCGCAGCACTCTTCGACTCGATGACGGTGCTGGAGAATGTGATGTTCCCGCTGGATATGTTCTCGGACATGAACGAGACCGACCGCGTGCGCAGGGCGAAGTTCTGCCTGGAGCGCGTCAATCTGAGAGGAGCCGAAGAGAAGTTCCCCGGCGAGATAAGCGGAGGCATGCAGAAGCGCGTGGCCATCGCACGTGCCATCGCACTGAACCCCAAATACCTGTTCTGCGACGAGCCTAACAGCGGACTCGACCCTCAGACGAGCCTCGTGATAGACGAACTGATACACGACATCACGCAGGAGTACCAGATGACCACCATCGTAAATACCCACGATATGAACTCCGTGATGGGTATAGGCGAGAACATCATCTTCATCTACAAGGGTCACGAGGAATGGCAAGGCAACAAGGACCAGATCATGACGAGCACCAACGAGCGCCTCAACTCCTTTATCTTTGCCAGCGACCTCTTCCGCAAGGTCAAAGAGGCCAATATGGAGTGAGGCTGCCTGCCTGCTCTGAAAGCCACCCAGACAGCCTACCCACTTGCCTGCATCATAGCGGTACACCTAACGCACCGCAGTGCACAGACCATCGCAGCACGCTGCACCGGTCATCGCACTGCGGTGCGTTGGCATATGCAGCACAGTGCACATTTCCAGACATCGTTTCCATACATCATATACAGCCGGGCAACCTGGGAGTCCGAAGGGGATAAGGATGCCATGGGACACCGCAGAAGAGGGCTTCACAATACAGAAAAGGCGAAGAGTGAGAAGTATGCCGCGGCCATATCCGGCACGCAGCACTTCCCACTCTTCGCCTTATAGAGTTCGGTTCACGGCACACCGGCCGCAAGGAGATTACTTCGTCTGGCTGTCAGGAGTCTTCATGCCCACCACCAGACGGTTGCCGCTCTGGAATATCTTGCAGGCAAGAGCCTTCAGGTCAGCTGCGCTGACGCTGCGCACCACATCGTCGTAACCATCCACGTTGTTCTTTCCGTAACGGACTCTCTGGATAAGCTCGCCCATCCAATAGCCGTTGTTCTTGAGGTTCTCGGCGTGTGAACGGATCATGTATTCCTTTATCTTCTGCAGATAATCCTCGCTGGGACCCTCCTGGCACATCTTCTCCACACCATTATAGACGACCTGTGTCATACGCTCCAACTTTTCGGGGGCGGTGGGCAACTGTATCTGCATGGTGGCACGCTTCTCGGGGTAATCGGTCAGGCTGCCGCTTACAGGCACGCCATAAGCACCGCCCTCGTCCTCACGCACGGTCTCGGTGAAGAGCATCTGCATGCTCTGCTGGAGCATCGACACCATGATGCGGTTCTTGAGGGTATTGGCCACGGGAGCGTGGTAAATGAAGAGGCTGAGGGCATTGGGCGTGTCCTGTTCCTTGTCGAAGATGCATGTGCGCTCACCCTTGGCCATGCGCTCATCCACCACCTTGCACTTCTCGTGCTTCTTGGCAACGGGCAGCGAGCCCAGGTACTTGGCGAGGAGAGGAGCGATGGAGTCGGCTTCCACGTCGCCTACAAAGAAGAACTCGAAGTCGGCCGCATTGGCGAAACGCTCCTTGTAAATCTCCATCACACGGTCATAATCGAGGCCGTCCACGTCCTCGGTACGCATTCTCAGAGCACGTACATTATTGTTATATACCACGCTGGCGATGCTGTCACGCAATGCTGTAATGGGGTTCATGTCCTCGTTCTTCAGGCTGTTGCGTGTGCGCTCCAGCAGACTCTTGTAGGCATCATCGTCGCGGCGGGGCGAAGTGAAGCAGAGATAGGTGAGCTGGAGCATGGTCTCGAGGTCCTTCTTGACGCAACTGCCATGCAAGGCCTCCGTTCTGTCGGCGATGCTGGGCTCCACAGAAACCTGCTTGCCAGAGAGCTTCTTCTGCAGGTCGATGGCTGAGAACTGACCCCACCCACCCACTTGCACCATGTGGGCATTATCCACGAGATTGTACTCGCTGTTGGGATAGAGGCTGGAGCCACCCCAACTGATGGCACGCATCGCAATGCTGTTAGGGCTGTAGTCGGTGTGCAGCACGTGCACCTTGATGCCATTACTCAGGGTGATGAGCTTGGTGCCATACACTCCGTCCTGCATCTTCTTGATGGTCACATTGCTGTTGAGTTCGGGCACCAGCGGGTCGTTGTTGACCTCCTCGGTGTATGCATCTATCTGCTCAGCATCCACCGCAGCCAAGGCATCCAGCACCTGCTGCTCGGTGGGATACTCCATCCCCTCCTTCTCAGGTAGGAAGAAAGCCAGCGCGCGGTTCTCTTCGGGCAAGAGAGCAGCCACCTGGTTGACAGCCTGCAGGGGAATCTGAGGCACGAGCATGTGCGCAAACTGCTTCTCCCATTCGATGCCCGGAGCGGGTTCCGCATCGAGGAAATGACGCACGTACTCATCTACATAGCTGCTGTTCTCCACCTTGTCACGTGCATCGTACTGTGCATCCACACGGGAGAGATACTCCTGCTTGAAGCGCTCATATTCGCTCACGGTGAAGCCGCCGCGCTTTGCACGGAGCAATTCACGATAGAGAGCCGACACTGCATCCAGGTAGCGGCCTTCCTTCATGACAACTATACCATCCAGGGCATCGCAGGTCTTCGACACCAGATAGTCGCCGAAATCAACTGCCGTCATGCTGAAGGGGGCGTCGGGCTTCTGTGCTATCTCCTGCAGACGCGCGTTGAGCATCTCACCGAAGGCCGTTTGCAGGTATCCCTGAACGAGGTACATCTGCTGATTCTTCTGCTCATTGGGGACAGCGGGGAGCTTGAAGAACATCATGGCCACTGCGGCAGACTGCTCCTTGTCCTTCTCTATGGCAATGAGCGGAGCCTTGTTGTCGGCCACGGGGAAGTACTCGCGCACCGATGCGTTGGCCGCTGCAGGCTTCACGTCAGCAAACAGGGTCTTGATCTTCTGTTCCATCTGATCGACATCGAAGTCGCCCACAATGACCAGTCCCTGCAGGTCAGGGCGGTACCAGCGGCGGTAATAAGAGCGGAGGGCATCGTGGGGGAAGTTCATCACGATGTCCATGGTGCCGATGGGCATGCGGTCTGCATACTTGCTTCCGGCATAGAGCTTATGGAAAGCACGCTCCTGCATACGCATCATGGCACTGCGTCGCATGCGCCACTCCTCATTGATGACACCGCGCTCCTTGTCTATCTCCTTGTCCTCAAGAAGCAGGTCGTGACTCCAGTCATGCAGGATGAGCAGACAGGAATCCAGTGCTCCGGGAATTTCCACATTGACGTTGTTGATGTTATACACCGTCTCGTCAAAGGAAGTGTAGGCATTGAGGTTCTCGCCGAACTTCACTCCTATGCGCTCCAGATACTGCTTGAGGGCGTCACCGGGGAAGTGTGTGGTGCCATTGAAGCACATGTGCTCGAGGAAGTGAGCCAGTCCGCGCTGGTCTTCCTCCTCCTGCATGGAACCCACCTTCTGCGCTATGTAGAAGTCGGCACGCTTCTCAGGCCACTGGTTGTGACGGATGTAATAGGTCAAGCCATTGGGCAGAACGCCTGTCTTGACTGCGGGGTCCAAGGGAATCTGCTGGCCCTGGGCCTGCTGTGCATGCAATCCGGTGAGGACCGTCAGAGCACAGCATAGAACGAAAATAAGTCTTTTCATCTTGTTTATATATCCTTAAAACAATTATCTTATAAGCTTACGCTGCCATTCGCAAGCGACAGTCTGATGCTGACAAGCACATTGAGGCAATCACATCATCTTCCATTCCTTGCCCTTGCGCACCATACGCACCCTCATGCGCTCAGTGGTGCTGTCGGCAAAGGTAACGTCCAGAAAGACGTAAGCAAGACTGTCGATAATGCTGTCATGTGTGGCTACCGCCTTCACCATACCACCTCTTTCACCCAAGGAAGCGGCATACTGCGCCACGAGATTCTCCATCTGCTGGCGGTAGAGAGGGGGCATATCGTCACCATTGGCCATTCCCGAAACAAAGCCCTTCGTATCGCCCGACAAGAGCAAGCCGAAATAATGCTGGGTTGCAGCACGCACCGCTTCATGCTCATCCACCTTGCAGCGGCACGATGCACAAAGCAAGGCGCCCATCGCCAGCACGCTGACCCACACGAGTGAGGCTCCACGGAGCTGACGGAAAACATGTTTACAATTCATTTTCATACTGTTCCACAAAAGCAAAGTCCAGGCCACCACACGCTGTGGAGCCTGGAAAATTGCTACTTCTGTCTCACAAAAATATTGATGGGAGTGCCGCAGAAATTCCAGCGCTCGCGTATCTTGTTCTCGAGGAAGCGCTTATAAGGCTCCTTGACATACTGGGGCAAGTTGGCATAGAACACGAAACTGGGCACACGTGTATCGGGTATCTGGGCACAGTACTTTATCTTGATGTACTTGCCCTTCATCGATGGAGGCGGGTACGCTTCGATGAGCGGGAGCATTTCCTCGTTCAAGCGAGCGGTGGAGACACGCCTTCTACGGTTCTCGTAAACGTCCCTCGCCGTCTCGAGCACACGGAAGATGCGCTGCTTGGTGAGTGCCGAACCGAAGATGACAGGGAAGTCATCGAATGGAGCCATGCGCTCGCGGATGGCATTCTCCATGGTCTTCATCACCTTGGTATCCTTGTCGGGCACCAGATCCCACTTGTTGACCACCACCACCAGGCTCTTCTGGTTGCGCTGGATAAGCTGGAAGATGTTGAGGTCCTGGCTCTCGATACCGCGTGTGGCATCTATCATGAGGATGCACACATCGCTGTTCTCGATGCTGCGGATAGAGCGCATCACGCTGTAGAACTCCAGATCCTCGCTCACCTTATTCTTGCGTCGGATGCCTGCCGTATCGACGAGATAGAAGTCGAAGCCGAATTTGTCATACCTCGTATAGATGCTGTCGCGCGTGGTGCCCGCTATGTCGGTCACGATGTTGCGCTCTTCTCCGATAAAGGCATTGACGAGACTCGACTTGCCCGCATTGGGACGTCCCACCACGGCAAAGCGTGGGATGTTCTCGTCAGGCAGCTCAGTGGCCTCCTTGGGGAAGAGTCCCATGACCAGGTCAAGCAGGTCGCCCGTGCCGCCTCCCGTAGCTGCAGATATGCAGATAGGGTCTCCCAGACCCAGCGAATAGAACTCCGCTGCCAGGTACTGCTCGTTGTTGTCGGTCTTGTTACATGCCAGCACCACTGGTTTCTTTGTGCGTCGGAGTATGTTGGCAACAGCCTCATCAAGGTCGGTCACACCATTGTGGGCATCCACCAAGAAGAGAATCACGTCGGCCTCATCGGTGGCCAGTGCCACCTGCTTGCGTATCTCCTCCTCAAAGATATCGTCTGAGTTTACCACCCATCCGCCGGTATCGATGACCGAGAACTCCTTTCCTGCCCACTCGCACTTGCCGTACTGGCGGTCACGTGTCGTGCCAGCCTCGTCGCTCACAATGGCGTGACGGGTTTGCGTCAGGCGGTTGAACAGGGTCGATTTACCCACGTTGGGGCGACCCACAATAGCTACTATGTTTGACATTCTATATCGTGTTAATCCAAATTATAACCAAAGGCCTTCATGGCGCGGTCGCTACTGCGCCAGTCTTTATCGACCTTGACAAAGACCTCCAGATAGATGGTCTTGCCGAAGAACTTCTCCAGGCTCTTCCTCGCTTCGGTGCTCACCCGCTTGAGTGCCACGCCCTGGTGACCGATGATGATGCCCTTCTGGCTCTCGCGCTCCACGTAGATGACGGCGTTGATGTGTATCTTCTTGTCATCCTCGCGGAACTTCTCCACCACCACCTCCACGCTGTAAGGTATCTCCTTGTCATAATAGAGGAGAATCTTCTCGCGTATGATTTCGGTGACGAAGAAGCGTGCGGGCTTGTCGGTAAGCTGGTCCTGGTCGAAATAGGCGGGGTTCTCGGGCAGAAGCTCCTTGATGCGTCGCAGCACCACATCCACATTGAAGCGGTGCAGAGCGCTGATGGGGATAATCTCCGCCTGAGGAAGCACGGCGTGCCACTCCTCCACCTTGGCTGCCAGAGCCTTCTGGTCAGAGAGGTCTATCTTGTTGACCAATACCAGCACAGGCACCTTCATGTGGCCCACCTTCTCGATGAAGTCGGCGTTCTTGTCTGGTGTCTCCACCATATCGGTGACGTACAGGAGCACATCGGCATCCTGTAAGGCGCTCTCGCTGAACTGCAGCATCTGCTCCTGAAGCTTGTAGTTGGGCTTGAGTACACCCGGTGTGTCGGAGAAGCAAATCTGCATGTCGGGCTCGTTGAGGATGCCCAATATGCGATGGCGCGTGGTTTGTGCCTTGAAGGTGGCGATGGAGATGCGCTCCCCCACCAGCAGGTTCATCAGCGTGCTCTTGCCCACGTTGGGGTTGCCAACGATATTCACGAATCCAGACTTGAACATGTGTCTATACCTTATATATTATACATTATCGTCGTGATGGCGCAGCGCGTTCCACTCCTCGCGGGTCATGAGACCCTCCTTGTAGAACTGAGCAGGCTCCTTGGCAGCCTCGGCGGCACCGTCGTAGCCCCATATCATATAGCTGGCACCCCATGTGAAGCCGGCACCGAAGGCTGTGAAGATGAGCTTGTCGCCCTTCTTGAGCCTGGGCTCATACTCCCACAGGCACAGGGGGAGTGTGCCGCCTGAGGTATTGGCCATATGGTCGATGTTGATCATCACGTGGTCTTCACTGATGCCGATGCGGCCTGCCACCGACTTTTCAATGTTGATGTTGGCCTGATGAGGCACCACCCAATCCACATTGTCGGCATTGAGTCCGTTGCGGTCGGCTATTGTCTTCACGGCCGAACTCATGTCGAGCACAGCGTGCTTATATACTGAGCGTCCCTCCTGATACACGAAGTGCTCACGTGCATCCACAGTCTCATGGCTGGGCATGCAGGCCGAACCGCCTGCCGCCA
>OQWM01000615.1_pt1 | contig 23090 bp, 17 predicted proteins | sample 1691531 | NCBI WGS metagenome assembly OQWM01 (sample SAMN03418257, study PRJEB22391) | human gut metagenome | biome: human-gut; feature: organic feature; material: feces | host: Homo sapiens | place: Tanzania | collected 2013-01
CCTGCTGCAAGGGAAACAACAAAATACAACAAAGAGGACAGTTTGCACTGTCTATTATCCTGCTAAGGTATCTTGGTTGTAAATTATTGTAAATGTTGTATTAGTTGTCTTTATATAACAACGCTAGTCGCGGCGGAAGATGTCGCGGGTATAGACCTTGGAGGCGACGTCGCGGAGGGAGTCGTCGAAGCGGTTGGCAATGATGGCCTTGCTGCGGGACTTGAAGGTGGCGAGGTCGTTGACGACGAGGCTGCCGAAGAAGGTGGTGCCGTCGGGGAGCGTGGGCTCGTAGATGATGATCTCGGCGCCCTTGGCCTTGACGCGCTTCATGATGCCCTGGATGGCGGACTGGCGGAAGTTGTCGGAGTGGGACTTCATCGTCAGGCGATAGACGCCGATGACGGGGGCCTCTCCCCTGCCCTCGCTGCCATACTGGTTGTTGGCGCTATAGGCGTACCAGCCGGCCTTAGTCAGCACGGCGTCGGCGATGTAGTCCTTGCGCGTGCGGTTGGACTCGACGATGGCGGTCATCATGTTCTGGGGCACGTCCTGGTAGTTGGCGAGCAACTGCTTCGTGTCCTTCGGGAGGCAGTAGCCGCCGTAGCCGAAGGAGGGGTTGTTGTAGTGGCTGCCGATGCGGGGGTCCAGACCCACGCCCTCGATGATGGCACGCGAGTCGAGACCTTTCACTTCTGCGTAAGTATCAAGCTCGTTGAAGTAGCTCACGCGGAGGGCGAGGTAGGTGTTGGCGAAGAGCTTCACAGCCTCGGCCTCCTTCATGCCCATGAAGAGGGTGTCCACATCGGGCTTGAGCGCGCCTTCCTGGAGGAGGGCGGCGAAGGTGCGGGCGGCATCCTTGAGCATCTCCACATCGGTGACCGACTCGATGGCGCGGTTCTCATCGGCGAAGTCGGGATGCGACATGATCTTGGGGTAGCCCACGATGATGCGGCTGGGATAGAGGTTGTCGTAGAGGGCCTTGCTCTCACGCAGGAACTCGGGCGAGAAGAGCAGGTTCAGCTTCTTCACGCCGCGCTGGGCGTACTTCAGGTAGAGGCTGCGGGTGTAGCCCACGGGGATGGTGGACTTGATGACCATGACGGCATCGGGATTGACCTCCAGAACCAGGTCGATGACCTCCTCGACATGGCTGGTGTCAAAATAGTTCTTTACGGGGTCGTAGTTGGTCGGGGCGGCGATGACCACGAAGTCGGCGTCGGCATAAGCCCGGCGGCCGTCGAGGGTGGCGGTGAGCTGCAGCGGCTTCTCGGCCAGGTAGCGCTCGATATAGTCGTCCTGGATGGGTGATATACGGTTGTTAATCTTCTCCACCTTCTCGGGTATCACGTCAACAGCCGTGACACGGTGGTGCTGCGAAAGCAGCGTGGCTATACTCAGGCCGACGTAGCCGGTTCCGGCAACGGCGACACGTATGTCTGCAAAATTACGCATATATTAATGTGAGATAAAAGTTGTGCTGAATGGGGATAGTCTGGCCAAGGCTGTAGCGAGGGTGACAGTAGCTGTTCTAATGGTTGTCGTCGGTCACCGTGATGACCGTCTTTATTTACACCTTATTATATATATAGACAGGGGTTGGGTGAGTTCAGCCTTCCACTACCTCAAAATCTTCGTTGTGGACACCGCGGATGGCTACGGCGTAGCCGGCAAACTCCATGACGAGCTGGCGGTCACGGTCGATGCGTACGATGTAGCCCTCCAATCCCTTGAAGAGACCGGTGAGGACACGCAGCTTGACGTGGTCCTTGGCAAACTTGACAAAGGGGTCGCGCAGGAAGGTCACATTGTCGGGATGACCGGTGATAGCCTGCATGAAGGGTTGCATCATGCGATGAGAGATAACCGCAGGATGTCCTGTGCTACAGTTCTTAATGAGATGAGTTTGAGGATGATAGGTGCTGAGAAACTGCTGCAGTTCAGCCGTATGGCCCTGCAGGAATACCAGACCATTGATAGTGGGCAAGAGTTTTTTGACGACTCCCTTGCCGTTGGCTTTCGGTTTGTATTTGTATGAATAGTGGACAAAACACTCGTGCCGCGCCTCAGGGTGGGCGGCATTGTAGGCGTCGACCTGACGCTTGAAGAGTTCGACCTGTTTGTTATGGATATGAACATATCCCCAAGGAGCTTCTGACAATGACGCAGAAGCCATGCTGGTGGAGTCGCAAGATGATACATCTTCTATTCCCGACCCCGATGACAATTCGGCTTCGGTAACGTGGATGCCCTTTGGAAAACAGGAGGTTACACCACTGTTTTCGTCGGCTATAGAAAGAGTGATAGAGCAATCCTGCGTCATTTCCTCGTTCTATTTTATGTCATTGATGATGAAAAGCGTGTCGTTCACTACTCTATTGTGGAGCGGCAGACAAGCGCTATCATTGTCGGCAATCCCCGCATCAGAGAATAACGCCGATAGTGCAACGACCTTGTTCACAATAACATAAATATTAAAAAAATCAGTCCAGTTGAGATATAGCCAGACAATCACAATTGTCATAACCTTACGTTCCAATAAAATGTTGCCGTCTTCTCTAACTGTATCGACAAACGCCGCAAGCGGCGCAGTCTCATTTGGCAAAGTTAACACTTTTATTCCAATTAAAGAAAAAATGCTAAAGAAATATTTTCATTTCCTGCATTTTTATACAGCAGGCAAACAGGGGGGATGGCAGCCACGACCGCCTATACATTATTATATATATAGACGGATAGACGAACATCGGAAAAAATGGGGCTTGATGTACAGACTGGCGACACATCATCAATGACCGTCGAGCAGCGCCTACCGAGAAAAGCAGCTGAACCGAAAAACGAGGGACCGCTCCCTACCCTTCTGCCAGCAACCGCTGCCACGCCAGGATTGGTCGTCGTCACATCTGCCATCGCCATCAGGATTCTATAAGGTGTCTTCGGCGTCGGCGAAACGCAAGATGATGTTACATTTATGTTACAGCAATATTACGAATGATAACTTTTACGGCGCAATAAGTACGTTTTTGACGCTATAACGATAAAAAATGTAAACGTTTTATATTTTTTCCAGCTTTTTTCATTGTTATTATAATAATTATCCTTATCTTTGCAAAAAATATGGGATCCATGTGATATGGTGAAAGTATTTACTTTAATTTGTTTTAGTAGATTAGTTTTTAAGTAGTTTGTTTTAAAACCGGTTATCGTGATGATAGTCGGTTTTCTTTGTAATAGCAAAAGTGTATAACATGAAAAAAGGCTCTGCCTAAGTGGCAAAGCCTGATTTTTGTACTCGGTAAGGGAATCGAACCCTTATGCCAAGATTGAGAATCTTGTATCCTAACCGTTAGATGAACCGACCATCTGCACTAAGAACAACATGGCGGAAGGAGGGGGATTCGAACCCCCGGTACGGAAACCCGTACGTCAGTTTAGCAAACTGGTGGTTTCAGCCACTCACCCATCCTTCCTGGGGGTTCAAGTTTCCTTTAACCGAGCATTGTTCTCAAATGCGATGCAAAGGTACTAACTATTTCTGAAACCTCCAAACATTTTCCATTCTTTTTTTTGAATATTTTTAATGCTTCAGCGGCTTGCAGCCTACAATTGGCTAAGTTTCATAGAGTTGTATTAAACTTATTTTTAACATTGCCATTGGGCGATTTACATTGCCAAAGCTCCGCATCGGATACATACGCCCCAAAAGCGCATTTGCAAGCAGAAATGACCATCGACGGAATCGTAGAGGGTATCTCTGCAAAATTTATGATTACCTCTGCAAGAATTATGATTACCTCTGCAAGAATTATGATTACCTCTGCGAGATTTATGAACATCTCTGCGTCCAGCGCATTTACCCTGCGCTTCCTGGAGCATACCCCCCCCACCCGCCACGCAGCGCGCGCGGGTGACGGAAGAGACATTCACCGAGGCAAACAAATACTTTGTGCAGACCTCTGCCGTTTTATAGTGTGAGGCGTTACACTTACGACGCCTGTTATAAACTCTAACAACTATGGCAACTATTAAATTGAAATTCAGGACTTCATCGAAAGATGAAAAGGAGGGTACTCTGTGTTACCAGGTCATTCACAAGCGCAACGTGAGATGGATTACGACAAGACACCACATCCGTGCCAGCGAATGGAACCGTCGCACAGCCTCCATCACGCTCACCGGCAATCGAGAAAGAGACTGTCAGCTGCGGCTGATACAATCGTCGGTAACCTGGGAGATGGAACAACGGAAGCGAATCATCAGACAGATGGAAACGGAAACCAAGGACTATACCATCGAGATGCTCTTCCAGGCGTTTGAGCATCTGCCGGAGTGTGTCACCGTGTTCGACTTCATGCAGAAACAAATAGACAGAAAGCGGGAGATGAAGCGCTTCGGCACCGCGAGGACCTATGCCAACACTCTGCGCAGCTTCCGCGAATTCCGAGGCGACAATGACCTCACGTTCACCGAACTCACGCAAGAAATGATGGAGCAATACGAAGCCTGGATGACCCATCGCGGACTGAAGCAGAACACTATCAGATTTTATCTGCGCACGCTAAACACGCTGACACGCAAGGCCATCGACGAACATCTGATGGAAGACCGGCAGCTCTTTGCCAAAGTGCGTCTGTCGTATGTGAAGACGACAAAGCGTGCCATCACCGAGTGCCAGATAAGGCGCATCGAACGGCTCGACCTATCAGGAAAGCCCGCGCAAGCACTGGCGCGTGATATGTTTATGTTCAGTTTCTATATGCGTGGCATGTCATTTGTGGATATGGCTTTCCTGCGCAAGGCAGACCTAAAGTATGGCATGCTGAGCTACTGCCGACGAAAAACCAACCAGCACCTGACCATCGCATGGCATCGGGCGCTGCAGGACATCATAGACAGATATGCCCACCTCACCCGCAACACGCCTTATCTGCTGCCCATCATCACCCGAACCGACGGTACGGAGTACAAGCAATACCGCAACCGGGAAGAGTGTATCAACAGGGCACTGAAGAGCATCGGTATGGCTGCGGGACTCAAGATTCCGCTCACCACCTATGTGGCGCGACACTCGTGGGCAAGCATTGCGCGCAATATGAACTTCTCCATCGCCATCATCAGCGAGGGCATGGGCCACCAGTCGTATCGCACCACCCAAATCTACCTCGACTCCATCGACACCGCACGCATAGACGATGCCAACAACCGCATCATCCATCGGATAAGCATGGGGAAATAAACGGGCAGGCGACAGACCTACGCAATACACTCACACCCGTGTCGGCAGTTATGAGCAATGCGAAGCACGAAGCCTCATCCTATTGGTACACAATGGCTTGCAACGCTCTCCAAACCACATACAAAGTAAATGCGAACCATGAATTGCCAAATTCAAGGTTTGATTTCACCGTTTCAGAGTTTGCATTACACAACTCACACTTTGAATTCATGATTAATGTCATCGGCGAAGAATTGCCGCTGCGTATTGCCACCAAGCAAGAGATGGGCAGCGCCCGCACATTGACCAGCTCCGCCAGCACGTTGACCAGCTCCGCCAGCCCCATGACTACGCCCACCACAAACCAAGAAAAAAGCGGCCAAGACACAATGGTCTTGACCGCTTTCTATATATACGTTTATCTATTGGTTTACATCATGCCAGGCTGGGCGGGCATAACTGGAGCCTTCTCATCGGGCTTGTCGACGATAAGGCACTCGGTGGTAAGGAACATACCAGCGATAGAAGCCGCGTTCTCAAGAGCTACACGAGCAACCTTGGCTGGATCGATGACGCCAGCAGCACGCAGGTCTTCATAGATGTCCTTGCGAGCGTTGTAACCGAAGTCGCCCTCGCCCTCACGTACCTTGTTGACTACGACTGCACCCTCGCCACCGGCGTTGGCTACAATCTGGCGCAGAGGCTCCTCGATGGCGCGGCATACGATATTGATACCGGTCTGCTCATCGGCGTTGTCGCCCTTGAGGTCCTTGAGGTCCTTCTGGGCACGGATATAAGTGGTACCACCACCGACAACGACACCTTCCTCAATGGCTGCACGAGTAGCGCAGAGTGCGTCATCAACGCGGTCCTTCTTCTCCTTCATCTCAACCTCAGAGTTGGCACCCACATAGAGCACTGCTACACCGCCAGCCAACTTGGCCAGACGCTCCTGCAGCTTCTCCTTGTCGTAAGAGCTCTTGGTGGCAGCAATCTCGTTCTTGATCTGAGCCACACGGTCCTTGATGTTCTCCTTGGCACCGTGACCGTTGACAATAGTAGTGTTGTCCTTGGTTACATTGACCTTGTCGGCAGAGCCCAGCATTTCGAGGGTAGCCTGCTCGAGCTTGAGTCCCTTCTCTTCGCTGATGACTACACCACCGGTAAGTACGGCGATATCCTCGAGCATGGCCTTGCGACGGTCGCCAAAGCCAGGAGCCTTGACAGCGCAGATCTTCAAGCCACCACGCAGACGGTTGACAACCAGAGTGGTGAGAGCCTCAGAATCTACATCCTCGGCGATAACCAGCAATGGACGGCCGCTCTCAGCAGCAGGCTGCAGGATAGGCAGGAAGTCCTTGAGGTTGGATATCTTCTTGTCGTAGATGAGGATATATGGATTCTCCATAACACACTCCATCTTGTCGGCATCTGTCATGAAATAAGGTGAGAGATAACCGCGGTCAAACTGCATACCCTCTACGACACCGATATTGGTGTCACGGCTCTTGCTCTCCTCGATAGTGATTACACCGTCCTTGCTGACCTGACGCATAGCATCGGCGAGCAGCTTGCCAATCTCAGGGTCGTTGTTGGCAGAAACGGTAGCCACCTGCTCAATCTTGTCGTAGTTGTCGCCAACCACCTCGGCATTGGCCTTGATGTGCTCTACCACCTTGGCAACAGCCTTGTCGATACCGCGCTTCAAATCCATAGGATTGGCACCGGCAGTAACGTTCTTCAGACCCTCGTTGACGATAGCCTGAGTAAGAATGGTGGCAGTAGTAGTACCATCACCAGCATCGTCGCCAGTCTTGGAAGCCACGCTCTTAACGAGCTGGGCACCGGTGTTCTGGAACTTGTCCTCGAGCTCCACCTCCTTGGCTACGGTAACACCGTCCTTGGTAATCTGGGGAGCACCAAACTTCTTCTCGATAACTACATTGCGACCCTTAGGACCGAGAGTTACCTTTACTGCATTGGCCAACTGGTCAACACCCTGCTTGAGCAGGTCACGGGCATCTGTATTGAACTTGATATCTTTAGCCATGATTCTATTTCCTTTCTTATTGTTATAAATGAAAACGGTAAATACTAATTATTCCTCAACAACAGCGAGCACGTCGCTCTGGCGCATCATCAGATACTTTTCGCCGTCATACTCGATTTCGGTACCTGCATACTTGCCATAAAGTACCACATCACCTGCCTTGAGTATCATGGCATCATCCTTGGTGCCCTGACCTACGGCTACGACCTTGCCACGCTGTGGCTTCTCTTTAGCTGTATCGGGAATAATGATTCCACCTACTTTTTCCTCGGCTGGTGCGGGAAGAACCAGCACTCTGTCTGCTAATGGTTTAAGTTTCATAATCTAATATTTTTAAGAGATTTATATTTTTTATTTTATCTATCTGCCATCTTGTCTGCCAAAACTGTGCCAATCCTGTCAGTCATGACAAAAAAAATAACAATTCACTGCATTTTTATGGGTAGCTTGTCAGCATTGCTCCTAATTGTGTCACATTTTGGCGTCCGCAATGGCAGTATTCCCAGGCATCACTGCCTGCTCCGCACCGCCTGCCCGCAAAGAAAAAGAGGGAAAAAGTTGGCAAGTCGCGATATTATCCGTAAATTTGCGAATATATATCTTAACCACCTATACTCTCACAACTATGGCCCAAAACTATAAGAACATCAAAATCTTTATCAGCAGCACGTTCTGCGATATGGATGCCGAGCGCGACGCCATCATGAACCGCGTATACCCAGCAGTGGCACAAGCGTTGGCTCCCAAACACATCCACGTTGACTTCATCGACCTGCGCTGGGGCGTAAGTACCCAGCAGATAGCCGAAAACGAGCGCGAGAACCATGTGCTGCGCGAGTGCATAGACAGCATCAACGAGTCGAGACCGTTCTTCATAGGACTCTTAGGCGACAGATACGGTTGGGTTCCGTCGCAAGAGAGTTGGGACTGCATCATCGACGGCATGAGTGACCATGAAAAGCAGTTCATCAACCAAGACGCTGCCGAAGCCCGCAGTGTGACAGAGCTGGAAATGCTCTTCGGTTCGCTCATAGACAGTGATAATCTGCATCGCAGTCTGTTCTGCTTCCGCAACCCTGCGGTATATGAACACATGGACAAAGAACACCTATTTATATATATACAGGACGACGAAAACGCGCAAAGCCATCTGGCCAGACTCAAGAAGCACATCATCGAAACCATGTCGAGCCACCAGCTCAAGCGCAATGTGTGCCAGTATAATTGTCAATGGGACGGCAACCGCCTGTGCGGCATGGATGGACTGGTGGACTTCCTCACCCAAGCGATTGTCCAGGAGATAGAACTCTATGAGTGTGAGAGCGAAGAGGGAAACCCCGAGAATGAATACGACTCGACTGCCGCGCGCTTTGATGCCATCATGGACCACCATGACGCCAACTTCTGCGGGCGCGAAGACTTCGTCGCCAACCTTACCGATGTGGCAGCCACCACCCAAGCTAAAGCCATTATGCTGACAAGCCATTATGGTCTGGGCAAGACTGCCCTACTCTCCCACTGGTATCGGCAGCTGTGCAAGGACGACCGATTTCTGCCCTACATCTACTTTGCCGACCGTCAAGGCAATCATGGCAAAGTGGAAATGCCACTGAAATACTGGTTGGCTGATGAGCGTACCGGTGCCACGCAACGTTTCGGCGCTGAATCCCAATACGATTTGGGGTTGCTGGCCAACAAACTGGAAGAAGCCACTGCGGCTGACAGCCGGCGCAAACTGCTCATCATCGACGACATACACCTGCTGGACAACTACCACAAATGGTTTGACCCTCGGCTCTTCGCCGACGACACACTGATAATATGTACTGCCGACAGCGAACAAGCCCCTCGTTTCGAGCATCTGTGCGACAACATTTATCTATTGCCTCCATTGAGCACGGACACTGCGCGACTGCTCGTCGAGACACGACTGCAGCGGGTAGGCAAACAACTGCAACCCGCCGTGATGGAAACTCTGCTGAGCAAACAAGAGGGGAAAGTAAAGCCTGCCGGCATACCGCTATGGAGCGTGATGATGACCAGACAGCTGGTCTTGCTCGACGGCACCTACTTTGCCCAACAGCGCAAACGCCAAGAAGAGGATGCCGAACTCAAGATACAAAACTCTCTGATAGACATCATCGCACAAGCGCCTATATATCCCGAGCAGCTATTCATGACTTGCGTAGAGTCGGCTGCCACATTCGTAGACAGGCAGTTCGTCTTGGACGTGCTGCGCTTCATCGCCATCACCGAATTCGGAATCCGCCCGCAAGACCTGAAGGCACTGATGGGCGAGAAATGGGACAACCTGAAGTTTGCCGAACTCAAACGACACATGGGAAGCCTGCTGGCAATCGATGAAGAGAGCGGCACGATAGACTTTGCTTACAGTAATTTCAGAAGCGAGATATACATCCAAGCCGGAGAGCAGCTCGCTCCCTACTTCGCCGCACTTATCACTCATCTGGGCGACATCTCTAAAAACGAGATTGACAACAACATCATTGGCAACGAGATACCCTATCTTGCGGTAAAATATGCCACTGCCGCCGTAATGGACTACATTCTCGGCAACGACCGCGGTCATCTGCGCGAAAAGAGCGTCTATGCGCTGGCAGACCTGACATTCAGAAAGTCACAAGTGGTAAAAGCATGGATGGAACTGGCAGCAGAGCGAAAGCCCAAGGAGACGATAGCGCTTGCCACCCAGATTATAAGAACCCACATGGGCTGCCGGCACTACACCGCCGCGGCCACGGTCTCCTCATGGGTTATACCCAAGATAGACAGTGGCAAACTGGAGCAGGAGGCACGCCGCGACTACTATACCTTGGTAGTTCTCTATATGGAGTCGCTCTATCAGACGGGACAATATGAGAATGCCGCACATCTGTCAAACCATCTGTTGTCAGAGTGCTACAACGAGCTGGACAACCCAGACTACTACGAGATATGCGGAATGGCTATTCTGGTAAAGACACGCATCGAAAGCAAGAACCCCAACGAGCATACCCTGGGGTGGGCTGCGAAGGGCAACGACCTGATGGACCGCTTGGTGCTGGAAATGCAACAGGTGCAGATGATTACTTACCTGCGCGAGTTGAGCGAGATATATCTCACCATCCCAGGAGTAAATGAGCCAGAAGCGGAAAACAGGGCACAGTTTGTTGATGATTATCTGTCGGCTCCGCAATGGATGTATCGTCTATACTTTATGATTGCGCCGCTGAGGAAACATGCTGAAATGCTGGAGCAGCATGACGATTTCGCCGCTGCCATCCTACGCCAACAGGCTGATGACTACGAGCAGACCCTGCTCAACGCCTATCCCGACAATCCCCTCTTCAATGGAAACTGCACTATCCCCTGTGAACAAGACGGGCACGAGCCCGACAGCCTCTCCCGTAATTTCCCAGAGAGTCTGAACCACTACTACAGCCAGAAGAACCCGTCGATAGAAGACACGCTCAAGCTGCAGATTGCCTTTTATCGTATGTGCAGCCATACCGAATGGAAACTGAAAGAAAACAGAAATCGTGGAGACAAAGAGCAAGAATTGCATGAGTTGCAGAGACTCAGCCTCGACATAAACCATATGCAAGCTACAGGTGTAACATCACCGTTGGTCATGATGGGCTATTCGTTGGCAAATAGCTGCATGGCCTACTACTACGAACAAATGGGCGACAAACAAAACATGATGTATCACAACAAGCAGCATGAATACGCACTGTGCGAAGCCTACAGTCTCTATCCCAACATCGCAGAACTGAAGCGCCGCTATGCTGCCGCGATTGACGAGACCGGTCGCCTCTTCCTGATGCTGTATGACAACTTCAAGGCAGCCGGAAAGTGCTATGCCAAGGCCAACGAGATGTTTGCCCAGCTCTTTGAGCAATCGCAGGGGGAAACACTCGTGGACGATATGGCGCTGAGTACCTACAATCTTACGACCATCTATCTGATGCAGAAGGACTATAACAAGGTGTGCGATACGTCGGCGAGGCTGCTGTCTATACCGCAAATACAAAGCCACATCGGACAGCAGGACTTCTTGGCTGGCATCTACGAAAATCTGTCAATGGCAAAACTCGCCATGGGCGACTCTACTGCGGCCAAGGAATACCAACTCGCAGCCAAAGGCATCTACAAGCGTCTGCTCGAGGAGCATCCAGACAACGAGAAATACATGAGAGACGTGGCGATAAGTTGTATACGCCAGACCGAGCTGCTGATGTCTATCGGCGTAAAGGTGGATGACGCCATCGCCGAAATCAACGAGGGCGAGGATATGCTGAAACGGGTGCTGACTCTCATCCCCAACTCGCCCAAGGCCATCAACAACTATATAGGTCTGCTGTCGTGTAAGACAAAGCTGTATATACGACTGCACAACAGCGACAGGATGATAGAGGCATACGACAAGTTTGAGGCACTTACCCTCAGAAATATTATCGAGACACGCAACCCACAGCACATCCCGCTCATGCTCAGCGAGATGGAATCGTTTGTCGTCACCGCACAACAGTCCAAATGGGAGGAGATGGCACATGCCTTCATGGAAGTAAAGCAGCAAGCGCTGAAGCACCTGGTAGAAAACCGTCTGATAAAGCCGCAATAGTCCAAAGGCACCCTGGGGAATAAGAAAAACCGGCACAGCAATGATGAGTTTGGCAAAAAATGAGTAATTTTGCAATATATTATTAGCATTGAGAATATGGAACTGAGACAACTCAAATACTTTCTGAAACTTGCCGAGACTCTGAACTTCTCTTCGGCTGCCAAGGAACTGTTTATTACCCAAAGCACGCTGTCGCAACAGATTCTCAATCTCGAACGCGAATTTGACCAACCTCTCTTCGTACGCAACAGCCACGAGGTGCAGCTCACTGAGGCTGGGCGGCTGCTTATGCCCCACGCCCAAGAGAGCATCAACGCTGCCGAAAACTGCCTAACTCTTGTGCAGGAACTCAAGCACATGCTTGTGGGCGAATTGAATGTAGGAGTGACCTTCTCGTTCAGCAATATCATGGCCGAGACCATGGCTGAGTTCCTGAAGAAATATCCCAATGTCAAGCTCAATGTATGCTATGACTCCATGGCTGTGCTTATGGAGAAACTGCAACACCATGACCTGGATTTGGTCCTGGCGTTCAAGCCCCTAAAGACCGACAACCGCATCGACAGCGAGGTCTTGTTTCATACGCACGCTTCGGCAATAGTCAATGAGTTTCACCCACTGGCCCGCCAGTCGAAAGTGACGCTGGAAGAATTGCAGAAATATGGATTGGCGCTGCCCGCGATAGGCTTGCAGGCTCGCAATGCTTTTGAGAAGGTGATCGAAGGCAATGACATCACCTTCAAAATCAAATCGGAAATCAACAACGTGAACCTCCTGTTCAAGCTCGTCAAACAGACCAATTATGTGACCGTGCTGGCGGCGTCGACCGTTATCGGCGAGAGCGGCGTCTGCGCCATTCCGATAGACCTGCCCGAAGCCGACATGGAAGGATGTATCCACACCATGAAGAACGGATATACGAAGAATGCCGCACGCGAGTTTATCAATATGTTACACCCCCCCGCAACTCTGTGGAAAGAAATAACCCTGCCCAATGGATAAATCACATTGAGCAGGGTTATACCTTATTATATATTGATGACTGTAAAGGGAAGCAGACTTAATCCATACGATTCCGATAGTCTTCGTAGGAGAACTGACGCAGCACTTCCAATTCATTGTCGGTATGCAACAGGGCTATCGACGGATGGCTGATGCCATTGAACATACAGGTCTTGACTGTGGTATAATGCAGCATATCCTCAAAGATAACATTCTCGCCTACTTGCAGTTCATGGTCAAACTGCCACATTCCCATAAAATCGCCCGACAGACAACTGTTTCCTCCGATACGATAAACATGAGGAAGGGATGCGTCGGCATCCATGGGCAAGGAATGAGCTCCACGTATTTCAGGTTGGTAAGGCATCTCGAGACAGTCGGGCATATGGCAGGTAAAGCTGACATTGACAATAGCTGTACGGATGCCCTTATTCTCAACCACATCTACCACTTGTGACACCAATGGTCCTGTCTGCCAACCGAAAGCGCTACCCGGCTCAAGTATGACATAAAGATGGGGATAGCGGGCATGGAAGCCTTGAAGCAAACGTATAAGCCTGTCGACATCATAGTCGGCGCGGGTCATAAGATGGCCACCACCGAAGTTAATCCACTCAATCTGCGGGAACCACTTGGCGAATTTCTCCTCGATATGCACCAAGGTGCGCTCAAAGACATCAGGTCCGCTCTCACAATGGCAATGACAATGGAAGCCACGGATATCGGACGGTAGAGTGGCAGGAAGTGCGTCGGCCATAACACCAAACCGGGTGCCTGGCGCACAAGGATTATAGAGGGCAGTACCCACTTCAGAATACTCGGGGTTGACACGAAGTCCCAGCTGGATGGTAGAGTCTATCTCCCTGACCCGCTCATGATAACGGGAGTACTGAGAAAGAGAATTGAAGGTAAGATGGCTGGAGCAACGGGCGATATCATCAATTTCATAATCGGTATATGCAGGCGAATAAGTATGCGCGCGCGCGCCGAACTCATGAAAAGCCAGCATAGCTTCACCCAAAGAACTGGCTGTAGTCGAAGAGATATATTCACGGAATATAGGGAAAGTCTTCCACAGAGCGTAGGCTTTGAACGCCAATATAATCTCCACGTCGGCTTCGGAAGCCACACGCTGTATCAGCGCCAGATTTCTACGCAGTCTCTCTTCCTCCAGAATATACATTGGGCGATGGATTTCGCCATATGTCAGTCTATTTACCTTCATCACTGTCTTAACCTAAGTCTATATTTTGGTGCAAAGTTAATTTTTTATTTGATTATAATTGCAGATTTAATGGTTTTTTCATACATTTGCATCGTAAAAACGAATGCAGATGAAACTAGTCATAATGACCAAGTCCACTTTTTTTGTGGAAGAAGACAAAATACTAGCCAGCCTCTTTGATGAAGGTATGGACAATTTGCACCTTTTCAAGCCAGGTTCATCGCCCATGTATTCTGAGCGTCTGCTCACATTGCTCCCTAAAGATTTTTATAAGAAGATAACCGTCCACGAGCATTATTATTTGAATAATGAGTACCGTCTGGGCGGTATACATATAGACAACCCTGCCGACATTGCCCCCAAAGGTTTCAAGGGTCAGCTGGGGCGTACATGTTCAGACCTGAGCATGTTGCGACAGATGAAGAAGGAAAGCAACTACGTCTTTCTGAAGAATGTCTTCGACTGTATGGAATTCCCGGAAGAGAAATCCAACTTCAATCTTAACCAATTGGAGGATGCGGCCAAAGCCGGGTTGATAGACAAGAAAGTATATGCCTTGGGAGGAATGAGTCTGGAAAGGATTCGCATTGCCAAAGCCTTAGGTTTCGGCGGTGTAGTGATATGCGGAGACCTGTGGAACAGATTTGACATACACAACCAGATTGATTTCAAAGAGCTGATTGGTCACTTTCAGCGTTTACGCAAAGCAACGAACTGATAAAAACCACTTGTATAATTAAAATAACGCATAAAAATGAGTGAGAAAAACTCTTTTTTGGTGTTCTCGGGAACAAACACGAGATACCTTGCAGAAAAAATCTGCGCAAGTCTGAATTGCCAGTTGGGTAACCTTATCATTACCAAATTCTCTGACGGCGAGTTTGCTGTATCGTACGAAGAGTCTATCCGTGGTCGTGATGTATTCCTGGTGCAGAGTACATTCCCCAACTCTGACAATCTGATGGAGTTGTTGTTGATGATAGACGCAGCCAAGCGCGCATCGGCAAGACACATCAATGCGGTAATTCCCTACTTCGGATGGGCACGTCAGGACCGCAAAGACAAGCCACGCGTAAGCATTGGCGCCAAACTTGTGGCCGACCTGCTGAGTTGCGCCGGTGTAGACCGCGTCATTACAATGGATTTGCACGCCGACCAGATTCAGGGATTCTTCGACGTACCCGTAGACCACCTCTACGCATCTGGCGTCATCCTCCCCTACCTGCAGAGCTTGAAACTCAAGGACATGGTTATCGCCTCTCCCGACGTAGGTGGCTCAAAGCGTGCCAACTCGTATGCCAAATATCTGGGCTGTCCACTGGTGCTGTGCAACAAGACCCGCGCAAGAGCCAATGTGGTAGAAAGCATGCAGATTATCGGTGATGTGAAAGACAAAAATGTCATCATCGTTGACGATATGGTTGACACCGCAGGTACCATTACCAAGGCTGCCAACATCATGAAGGAAGCCGGCGCAGCCAGCGTGAGAGCCTGTGCTTCACACTGCGTAATGAGCGGCCCCGCCAGCGACCGCGTACAGCAGTCCGAACTGGAAGAGATTGTATTTACAGACTCTATCCCCTACACCAACCGCTGCTCCAAGGTAAAGCAGCTGTCTGTAGCTGATATGTTTGCAGAGACCATACGTCGTGTGGTTGAAAACGAAAGCATCTCTTCACAGTATCTGTTATAATGAAGATAACTTATAAGACACTACTTATTGGAGTGGCAACCGTCTTGTTTATGGGCGGTTGTCACTCCAATGCGTCTAAGGCCCCTGTCGAAAGCAGTGTAGCGAAAGACACGATAGCCAACGTACAACTCTATGACCTGCAGCGCAACACCGCCAACCTCTATGACGAGATAAGCAAGAACAAACTTACCGTAATAGACTTCTGGGCATCCTGGTGTGGTCCTTGCCGTATGGAGGCGCCCAACCTGATAGAGATATACAACGACTACAAGGACAAGGGGCTGGGATTTGTCGGCATCTCGCTTGACGGCGAATACAAGAAGTGGACGGAAGGCATCGAACAGCTGCAATTGCCCTGGCCGCAATACTCGGACCTCAGACAATGGGATGACACTCTGGCAAGAATGTATAACATTGAAAGTATTCCACACACTATCATCGTCAACAGCAAAGGCGAGATTCTGGCCCAAGGACTGAGAGGCGATGAGTTGAGACGCTTTATCGACACCCAACTATAAAACGCGGAGTATGGCTGTATCCATGATAATAGCCATAACGCAAAATATACAAAGAGAAAAGGAGACATTCGCCACATTCGGCGATTGTCTCCTTTTCTCTTTTGTCCAGTACGTGCTATTTGATAATCTCGGCTATAGCTTTAGCCATCTCGGCCGCACCTTTGGCTGACGGATGTACGCCATCGCTCAACATAAACTCCGGCTTGGAAGTCATACGCTCGCGAATGTCTATAATCTCACACTTGTTCTTCTTGGCCAACTTGCGGATAATGGGGATAATCTCATTTTCAATCACCGTATTATTGATGTCATTCGGATTGACCATCTTGTTGGAAGCAACCAAGGGAAGCATCAGATAAATCTTAGGAGAAGAAGGCAGACGCTTCAGGCTGTCTATCATCTGCAGCATATCATGGGCAAACTCCTTTCCATATTGCCAGTTATGGGCTTTGGAATCATTGGTACCCAACTTAATGATGGCAATATTGGGATTGAAATCAAGAGCCTCACGCCATGCCTGCTCCTTCATATAAGGATGGTCACCCTTGTTGAGCATGGTACGGGCGCCGACGCCATAATTCTCCACATGATAGCCTTCGCCAAGCAAATTCTGCATTTGGGCAGGATAACCAAACTGAGAGCGCATATCAATACCCGAACCGTCGGTGATGCTATTACCGATACAAGCTACACGGACGGCATCGCGGCGATGACTGGGCAACTGGTTAAGCCATGAGGTAAGATTGCCAAGCATCTCATCGTGATACTTGAACTTGGAATTAAATCCAAACCCGTGTCCACCAGAGGGATAAATATAAAGCGCGCATTTGCCACCCTTGGAACGCATGGCAGAATAATAAGCCACGGCATTGGTCACAGGAGGAACGCTCACATCGTCATTGGCCAACAAGAGAATGGCGGGCGGAGTAAGATGACGCTGCACATGGAGCTGATTGCTGAATTCCTTGACGAGCTCTGGATTATGCCATTCCTTTCCCAACAGGTTTTTAGCCGAACCGGCATGGCCTTTCTTCTCGTCCATCGAGATGACGGGATAGAAAAGGATGGAGAAATTGGGACGATGGGCGAAATCGGCATGGGTAGAGATAGTCGAAGCAAGATGTCCGCCAGCCGAAGAACCCATGATTCCGACATCATAGGGATTGACATGCCATACATCAGCACTATCGCGCACCATCTTCATGGCAGCCATAGCATCGCCGATGGGAAGCAGACGGTTACCATGTGGCAAACGATACTTCAACACAAAGCAGGCAATTCCCTGCTGATTGAAATACTCTGCCCAGTCGGTGCCTTCATGCTGCATAGCCACAATCCAGTAGGCTCCACCAGGGCAGACTACCACGGCACGACCGGTGGCCTTCTCAGCAGAAGGAAGGAAACAACTGAGGGTGGCCTTGCCATCCTCGCTCACCGGCATTACAAACGAACGGCTCGTAGATTGAGCCTTGACCATTATCGCACATAAAGCGATGAGAATGAATAAATAAACTCTTTTCATTGTTTTGTTAGATTATCTTGTTATTCTTTATTTTCATGGATATTACGCTCCTCGCCCACACCCTAATAACGATGCCCAAGCGGAAGATGCCGCCAAAGGCAATTGGGCACAAGGCGCCAAAAGAACACCAAAAGGCAATAACGCCAATCGATAACCACCACATGGCGCCGACGGTAAATGCTGCGGACGATGTGGCGAGCCACCACTTCAGGCTTCATCTTCATGGGAAAACCAGAACCGGCAATGAGCGCAGTGTCAACAAAACCAGGACGGATGTCAGTAAACCGAATGGGGAGTCGCTGGGAATAAGCCAACTGCTCCAAAGCCTGGATATAGGTATTCTGAAAGGCTTTGGTCGCACTGTAGGAAGGCGCCGGAGCAAGTCCTTTCACACCAGCTATCGAAGAGATAACGGCAATATGCCCTCCCCCATGCGTTTTCATATACTGAAAGACAACATTGACAAGCCGGCAAAATCCCACCGCATTGGTATTGACGGTATTCATCTCTATCTGCGACTCCAAATCAAGGTTCTGCGAGCCGATACCAGCCGCATGGAAGTACAGGTCGACACCACCAAGGCGGTCTATAAGTGCCAAAAGACGGTCAGGCGCATCAGGCATGGTGACATCGCACAACGCATAGTCAACACGGTCATCAGCCATTTCGCGAAGAGAGACAAGAGGCTGTTCTCTACGCGCCATAAGCCCCACTTGCCATCCATCACGGATAAGACGGCATGCCACTTCACGGCCAATACCCGATGAAGCTCCTACTATTATTGCCTTTTTCATCGTAACAAAATTACGAAAAATAGATGGAAAACAGAGAAAAACTGCAGATTATTTGTTTTTTCACGCGATTTCTACTATTTTTGCACTATATTTATATATTATAATAGGTATATCACACATAAATATGAATAGTTTTATAAAACAAGTATTGGCTACGGTAGTGGGCATTATGCTTTTCTTCCTCATTACCGGCGTTATTGCCACTATGAGCTTGGTGGGAATGATTGCATCAAGCGAAGCGACAAAGAATGTAAAGGAAAACTCTGTCCTGGTCATCAATCTCTCTGGCGTGATGAAAGAACGCAGCCAAGATAATGTCCTCAACAAGCTGACAAGAAATGCCACCGGCAATCCTGGTCTGGAGAACACCTTAGCCGCCATTAAGAAAGCCAAAGACAACAAAGATGTCAAAGGCATTTATCTGGAAGCAGGCCTGTTCAGCACCGACTTTGCCTCGCTCCAGGAACTTCGACAGGCTCTGGCCGATTTCCGCAAATGCGGTAAGTGGATTGTTGCTTATGGCGAAACCTATACACAAGGTACATATTATCTGGCATCGGTTGCCAACAAAGTATATCTCAATCCCCAAGGCAGTCTGGACTGGCATGGCATCGCTGCAGAGCCTATGTTTGTCAAAGACCTACTTGCCAAGTTTGGCGTCAAGATGCAGGTGGTAAAGGTAGGCAAATACAAGAGTGCCACAGAAATGTACACCGAAGACAAGATGAGCGACGCCAACCGCGAACAAGTCAAGAGATATATCGATGGTCTCTGGGGCAATATGTGCAAGGCGGTGTCAACGAGCAGAAGTATAAGCGTGGCCAAGCTCAATGAATATGCAGACAACATGTTGCTCTTTGACGACCAGAAAACACTGATTAACCGCAAGCTCATCGACGGCCTGCTCTATACTGACCAAGTGAAGGGCGTAGTCAAGAGCATGCTGAAGATAGACAGCGACGAGTCTATCAACCAGATTTCCGTTGCGGATATGGGCAATGTCAAGGAATCTTCTACCGATGGAGAAGAGATTGCCGTTTATTATGCCTACGGCAACATTGTCAACACCCCACTTGAGGCATCAGGAGGCCTGTTGGGCAACGACGACTACATCGTAGCCACCGACGTGTGCAAAGACCTGCAGAAGCTTGCCGACGACGAAGATGTCAAAGCCGTTGTATTGCGCATCAACTCTGGAGGCGGCAGCGCTTATGCCTCTGAGCAGATGTGGCACCAGATAGAGATGCTCAAGAAGAAGAAACCAGTGGTAGTATCTATGGGTGGAATGGCCGCATCGGGTGGCTACTACATGAGCTGCAACGCCAACTGGATTGTGGCTGAGCCGACTACACTCACCGGAAGTATCGGAATCTTCGGCGTCATCCCAGACCGAAGCCAACTGCTCACACAGAAGTTGGGCATAAAGTTTGACGAGGTCAAAACCAACAAGAACTCCACATTCGGCAGCAGCGCCCGCCCGATGAATGCAGACGAGCAGGCCATACTGCAGAGTTATATCAATCGCGGCTATTCCCTCTTCCTCAAACGCGTAGCCGACGGCAGAAAGATGAAGGTCGAGCAAGTGAATGAGATTGCACAGGGCCATGTCTATCTCGGTCAGGATGCAATAGGTCTGAAACTGGTAGACGAATTGGGCGGAATAGACCAAGCCATTGCCAAAGCTGCAAAGCTCGCCAAACTGGACCAATACTATACAAGCAGCTATCCCGGCGAGCCCGACTTCCTTGCGGCTCTGCTTACCGACGTACAAGAAGGCAACTATCTTGACGAGCAGATGCGTGCTGGACTTGGCGAATACTATGAGCCATTCAAGCTCCTCAAGAGCCTGAACAAGATGGATGTCATCCAAGCCCGTATGCCCTTTTACATGAATCTGAGATAACAATGAGAACCGAAGGAGATTTTATCAAAATCAACGAATGGCTTTCACCGCTAAGCTGGCTCTACGGCTTAGGGGTGAAATTCCGCAATCTGCTGTTTGATACCGGCGTATTGAAATCACAGTCGTTTAACACGCCGGTTATCTCCGTAGGCAATATCACCGTAGGCGGTTCCGGTAAGACACCACATGTGGAATACCTGATACGTCTGCTGCAAGACTACGTGCCCGTCACCGTATTGTCACGTGGATACAAGCGCAAGACCAAAGGCTACCAACTGGCCAACGCCCACTCTACCATGAGTGACATCGGCGACGAACCGTATCAGATGAAGATGAAGTTTGACTCTATACACATTGCTGTAGATGCCAAACGCACACGGGGAATAGCACATATCATCAACGACAAGGAGACACGCGACACCGGAGCCATCCTCCTTGACGATGCCTACCAGCACCGCTATGTGAAGCCGGGCATCAACATTCTGTTGGTCGACTACCACCGACTCATCATCTACGACCGTCTGCTTCCTGCAGGCCGACTCAGAGAGCCTGCCACCGAGAAGAAGAGAGCAGACATCGTGATTGTCACCAAATGTCCGAAGGACCTGAAGCCAATGGAATACAGGGTGCTGACCAAGGCTATGAATCTGTTCCCGTTCCAGGAACTCTACTTCACCACCATCGACTATGACAACCTGAAGGGAATATACAACGGCAAAAGCCTAAGCCTGAAGGAGATAGCCAATAAGAAGATTGTCTTGCTCACAGGCATTGCATCTCCCAAACAGATTGTCACAGACCTGTCTCCGCTCTGCAACAGCATAATCCCTATTACCTTCGGCGACCACCACGCCTTCACAGACAAGGATATCGAGTATATCAACCAGCGCTATCAGGAGGTAGACGGCGACAAGGTAATTGTAACCACCGAGAAGGATGCGACCCGCCTGACAGAGATAGAGGGACTCAGCGAGGAAATCAAGTCGAATATCTATGTACTCCCTATCCATGTCACTTTTATGCTCGGACAAGGAGAGAAATTCAACCATAAGATTCTGAGTTACGTACGCAAGAGCTCCCGTAATGCCAAGTTGCTCAAGGCCAAAAACGAACAGCCTGCCAAAAACAGCAGCAAGCCCGCCAACAAGCCACGGACCATAAGTTTCAAGAACAATTGATTCGCGTACGCAATGCCAATTCTCGGCACAGAACTACTATAACTAATGATTAAACGTTCATAAACAATAATGACTGATATTTCAAAACTGGGTGAGTTTGGACTTATCGACAGACTCACCAAAGACATCAAGCCCAAAAACGATTCAACAATCTACGGTGTAGGCGACGACTGCGCCGTACTCAATTATCCTGACACCAGAGTACTGACCACAACAGACATGCTGATGGAAGGCGTCCATTTTGACCTGACCTACATCACCATGCAGCAGTTAGGCTACAAGGCTGCTATGGTCAACCTCAGTGATGTCTTTGCCATGAATGGCAGTCCGCGACAGCTGCTGGTCAGTCTGGCAGTAGACAAGCGTTTCGATGTAGAAAGCATCGACGACTTCTACACCGGCCTCAGACAAGCCTGCGACAAGTGGAATGTAGATATAATAGGTGGAGACACCACCTCTTCGCGCACCGGTCTTGCCATAAGCATCACCTGCATCGGCGAAGCACAGGAAAAGGACATCGTCTATCGCAACGGGGCTTCAGAGACCGACATCATCTGCGTGAGTGGTGACCTGGGGGCCGCCTATATGGGTTTGCAGCTGCTTGAGCGCGAGAAGAACATCTTCTACGAGCAATACGATGCTCTGTCACAGAAGGTAAAGAAAGCCGAAAAGAGCGGTGACAAAGATGCGCTGAAAGCCCTCAGCAGCGAGGAAGAGGCACTGCGCATGTATCAGCCCGATTTCGCCGGCAAAGAATATATCATTGACCGACAGTTGCGCCCCGAAGCCCGCGGTGACATCATGGCCCAACTGCACGAAGCCAACATACACCCCACAGCGATGATGGACATCTCCGACGGACTAAGCAGCGAGATACTGCACATCTGCAACCAGAGCCATTGCGGGTGTCGTATCTATGAGAACAAGATACCTATCGACTACCAGACTGCAGTCATGGCTGAAGAACTGAATATGAACGTGACGACCTGCGCACTCAATGGTGGTGAAGACTACGAACTGTTGTTCACTGTTCCCATTGGCGACCACGAGAAGCTGAATGGAATGGACAACATCAAGCAGATAGGCTACATTACTAAAGAAAGCCTGGGAAAAATGCTCATTACAAGAGATGGAAATGAGTTTGAACTTACAGCCCAGGGATGGAACCCGCTTAAACATTAATTCACATTTAAGCCCTATAATGCCTTTTTTCGCACCACAACTGTTAACAAAGTGAAATTCGGCATTATTTTCTTAGGCATTATGCTTGTAGTTCCAGAAAATGTTGTACCTTTGCACACGAAAACAAGAAACAACGATGGTGCCATAGCTCAGTTGGTAGAGCAAAGGACTGAAAATCCTTGTGTCC
>OQWM01000619.1_pt1 | contig 23039 bp, 19 predicted proteins | sample 1691531 | NCBI WGS metagenome assembly OQWM01 (sample SAMN03418257, study PRJEB22391) | human gut metagenome | biome: human-gut; feature: organic feature; material: feces | host: Homo sapiens | place: Tanzania | collected 2013-01
AGATAAGGCAAAAAAAGAAAAAGTGCTGGAGGCTGCAACGTTGCCGAGGGGTATGGAAATCACTTCTTGTCATACTTCAGAATGGGGATATCCTCATAGTCATAACCGCAGTTGGAAGTGCGCACTCTTACAAATACTTTCGATTTGTCCAAACGCATGACGTAGGCATTGCCGTCTCTTTCCGGCTTATACTGGTCGGAATAGTTCAGGTCAGGAATGTCGCTACTGATTTTGCTCTTCAGATGAGCTATGGTGGGCTTGATATGCTTGTCGTAGGTGACGGGCAGTCCCCTCGTGCGAGACTTATAGGTCTTCAGGGCAACCTGGAGATAGATGTCATATTCTTTGGGCGTGAACGTCACCTTCTTCTCGTTCCCATCGTCGAACTTGAAGGCTACCTGATAGCGGCCAGTCTTCATGTCTTGTCCCAGGAACACCAAGTCGGGAGCCACTGGTGGAGGAGCCACAAGGAAATCGAAGAGGGCCTTGTAGAATCCGAAATACTTGAACTGGCCCTTGCTGTCGTTGATGGTTATCGATTGGCGGATGCTGACCTTGCTCTGATAGAATCCCAGGATGTCATCCACCAGAGTCAAGATGCCCGACGAGATGGGGATGCACAGAAACTCCGTGTAGTATTGTATCGAACCGCCAGCGCTGCAAAATGGCACGACAGATGTACCGATATTGATAAGGAGAGAAGGCGGTGTGTTGTGGAGTGCCTTCACCTGCAAGCGTTCGTACAGCACATTGCGGAAAAAATCGACTGTCGTCATATCGCACAAGCGGTCGTACACCTGCTGGATGATAGGCCATGCTGTGGCCTGGATGCGCTCGGTCTTGCGCTTGAAGCTTGCCATGGCCTCCTGGAAGGCACGCTCGCAAAGTTCCTCACGCTGTATCCCCTCAAACTCCTCGGCAGTGAATGGAATCTCCATGGCCAGGATCTTGAGGAAGTCCTCCTTGGCGCCCTCGTAGTCGTTGTTGTTGATAATATAGAGCACGCGGTCCCAGATGACGTTGGTGATGTCCATACCGATACGCTCGCCCATCAAGGCGTGGCGGCGCTTCTCGTAGATCACGGTACGCTGCTTGTTCATCACGTCGTCGTACTCCAGGAGGTGCTTACGGATACCGAAGTTGTTCTCCTCCACCTTGCGCTGTGCACGCTCGATGCTCTTGCTGATCATTGGACTCTCGATACGCTCGCCGTCCTCGAAGCCCAAGCGGTCCATCACCTTGGCAATACGCTCAGAGGCGAAGAGACGCATCAGTTTGTCCTCCAAAGATACATAGAAGACAGAAGAGCCTGGGTCGCCCTGACGACCGGCACGACCACGCAACTGGCGGTCTACACGGCGGCTCTCATGGCGCTCGGTACCAATGATGGCAAGACCGCCTGCTGCCTTCACCTCTGGGGTGAGCTTGATATCAGTACCACGACCTGCCATGTTGGTGGCGATTGTGACAGCACCCTTGCCGTTGGTAGAGCGTCCTGCCTCGGCTACGATCTGAGCCTCCTGCTGGTGGAGCTTGGCGTTGAGCACATTGTGAGGAATATTGCGCATCTTGAGCATCTTGCTCAGCAATTCTGAAATCTCAACAGATGTTGTACCTACCAAGACTGGGCGACCGGCATTGCGCATCTCCTCGATCTCGTCGATAACGGCACGATACTTCTCGCGGGCTGTCTTGTAGACACGGTCGTCGAGGTCGTGGCGTGCGATTGGGCGGTTGGTAGGAATCTCTACCACGTCGAGCTTATAGATGTCCCAGAACTCACCGGCCTCGGTGCTGGCGGTACCTGTCATACCCGAAAGCTTGTGGTACATACGGAAGTAGTTCTGCAGGGTGATGGTGGCAAAGGTCTGTGTGGCAGCCTCTACCTTGACATGCTCCTTGGCCTCGATAGCCTGGTGCAAGCCGTCGCTCCAGCGTCGGCCTTCCATGATACGGCCTGTCTGCTCGTCGACAATCTTCACCTCGCCGTCCATCACGACGTATTCGTCGTCCTTGTTGAACATGGTGTAGGCCTTCAGGAGCTGCTGCAAGGTGTGAACGCGCTCGCTCTGTACGCCGTAGTGAGCCATCATTTCGTCCTTGATGTCGAGACGCTCCTGGTCGCTGATGTCGGTGCGTGCCTCGAGCTGGCTCATCTCTGTGGCGATGTCGGGCAGCACGAAGAGCTCACGGTCGTTCACCTGCTTGGCGAGCCATTCGGTTCCCTTGTCGGTGAGGTCGGCAGAGTTGAGTTTCTCGTCTACGACGAAGTATAGTGGAGCCACGGCCTTTGGCATCTCACGGTTGTTGTTGGCCATGTAGTATTCCTCAGTCTTGAGCATGCCTGCCTTGATACCTTCTTCAGAGAGGTACTTGATGAGAGGCTTGTTCTTAGGCAGTGCCTTGTAGGAACGGTAGAGGGCGAGGAATCCGTCCTCGAGCATCTTGGCGTCCTTGTTCTTGGTGCCTTCGCCAATCTTCTGCTTTGCCTCGGCGAGCAGCTCGGTAGCCTGCTTGCGCTGTACCTCGTACAGGCGCTCTACCAATGGCTGATACTGCTCGAACATCTGGTCGTCGCCCTTAGGAATAGGACCTGATATAATAAGAGGTGTACGGGCATCGTCGATCAACACGGAGTCGACCTCATCGACGATGGCGTAGTTGTGCTGACGCTGTACGAGGTCGGCAGGACTTGTCGCCATGTTGTCGCGCAGGTAGTCGAAACCAAACTCGTTGTTGGTACCGAAGGTGATGTCGGCCATGTAAGCCTTGCGACGAGCGTCGGAGTTGGGACGGTGCTTGTCGATACAGTCGACAGAGAGTCCGTTGAACATATAGAGTGGGCCCATCCACTCGGAGTCACGCTTGGCCAGATAGTCGTTCACGGTAACCACGTGCACACCGTTGCCAGTGAGGGCGTTGAGGAACACAGGCAGTGTAGCGACGAGGGTCTTACCTTCACCCGTAGCCATTTCGGCAATCTTACCTTGGTGCAGCACCGTACCACCGAAGAGCTGTACGTCGTAGTGAACCATTTCCCACTTCAGGTCGTTTCCGCCTGCTGTCCAGTGGTTGTGGTAGATGGCATTGTCGCCATCGATGGTGATGAAGTCGTTGGCAGGATTGGCTGCCAGCTCGCGGTCGAACTCAGTAGCTGTGACTACAGTCTCCTCGTTCTCGGCGAATCGGCGGGCTGTATCTTTCACGATGCTGAAAGCTGTAGGCAGCACCTCGTTGAGGGCAACCTCGTAGTTGTCGAGTGCCTCTTTCTCCAACTTGTCTATCTGGTTGAAGATATCTTCACGCTGGTCGATAGGTGTGTCTTCGATAGTGGCTTTCAACTCGGCAATCTTCTCTCTCTGAGCCTTGCCGGCGTTCTGTACATACTGTTGTATTTCCTTGGTTTTTGCACGAAGCTGGTCATTGCTCAGGGCCTTGATGTTAGGATACTCGGCCTTTACTTTCTCCACGATAGGCTGGATGAGCTTCATGTCGCGGGAAGACTTGTTGCCGAACAATGACTGCAGAAATTTGTTAAAGTTCATTTTATATATTGTTTTTTATTATTATTCGTTGATTTTTATTGTTTTCAGGGTTGCAAAGGTACAAATAATATCTGTAAATCAGCAACATTTTGGGTGATAAATGTTAAAAATCGGGTCCGCGAATAACAATACTTCCGTATGGAGCCTGATATTTGGGCTCTGTGGGGGGAGTAAAACAAATATAAGGATTGGATTCTGTCAGATTGGCAGAAGTGTCGGCTTTCTGTATTGCCGACGGGAAATGATGTTGTGCTTTTTGATGGTCTTCGGATGCTTCCTTGATGGCCTTGATGACGCTCAGAATGTCTTCTTCGAGCGCTTTGGCCTCGGGCTGCTGGATGAACTCATCGTAGGATATATCGGTGAGCGCAAACCTCAGTGCCTGCTGATAGGTCTGCGCTTCCATGCCTGTTGCCGCAAGGACAACCAAGAGGGCGGTGATATATCTGTTTACCATTCTATTTTTTGTTATGAAGCTTTGTTGGCTTCGTGTTGATGATTTTCCTTTGAGAGGTTGATCTCTTCGTGAAGTCTATTTTCTTCGCAAGTCGAGTTGAGTTGACTTCACTGCTACTCTTACGAGCAAAGATAATGCCAAAATGACCATGCCCTCAGCGTAGTCCTGCCATATCTGCAGGAAAAGTGCCACGACGATGAGTGCTGCCCATACGTTGTAATACCAGTGTACACGATGCTGACGCATCTTCTTGGTGACGCTCCATACGAAGATGAGGTTCAGCGGGTTGAGGATGAGTGTCTGGAAATTGATCTGCACGGTGGGGTGTTGCGAGAACACCATGGCAAGGAGAATCAGTCCTGGCAGTCCGGTAAGTACGAGCAGGGCTGTGTCAATCCACCAGAAATTCTTCTTTCTGCGCCATTCCGTGAGGCTGAGCAGGATAACAATCACCAAGATGCCTGTCGCTACCACGAAAGGAGAGATGACGTCGGTTATAGTGGTTCCTGTCTGAGAGTTCTCCTTGTCTGCATCTGCAGCCATCACTACTGTCTTGGGTGAAATGAGATAGAAGGTGCTGTCTACCAGTTTGATGTATCTTGGTTCTTGTGGATAAACTGTTGTCGACGGAATAGGCTGCTGGGCTGTGTCCTTACGGGCTTCCACTGCGAAGTCCATGGAGAGGTTGTCGGGCAGGAACTCCCATTCCTGTTTGTTTATTGCACGGTCGGCTCGGAAGCCCAGGAGCAGGTCGTTTCCGAAGCGTGCCCAACGGTGATGGGCGTTCAGGCGGTGAATCTCCTCACGATAGGTGGAGAGGGTCGTTTTGATCTCGAAGTTGGTGCTGTTGGTCGCCAAGTGGTCGATGATCATGTTGCGTGCACGTGTGGTGCAGTTGTCGTAGAAGAAGTTGTAGCGGTAGGTGCGGTTCTCCTCCTGGTTGTTCTTCTCCACGGCAGTAAGGATGTTCCATTTCTCGTTTCGTGTCAGGGCAAGGCGCTGTTGTCTTACCCATCTGCCTTCGTAGGAGTACTCCGCCATGAAACGATCCATGGGGATGATGCCTATCTGATAGTCGGTGAGCCCGAAGACGAAGCGCAGCACAAAAAAGTCCTGGTTGAAGGAGAACATGCCCCAGTTGACAGCCACGTCACTGCCATGGGCACGGTCTTCTATGCGAAGAGCGGTGTGTCCATAATACGACCAAACCTCCTGTCCCGGTCCGCAGGTCAGGAGTGAAATATCCACGGAGTCGACCCATTGGGGTGCTTCCGTCTGTTGTGCAGAAGCCTTAGTCGTTAAAATGATTAACAAAACGGCAAAAATGCACCTAAAATTATATTTAAAACGTTTCACGATGCAAAAATACCTTATTATTTTGGATTTTCCTTCTTTTATCTCAATTTTTTTCAATACTTTTGCACTCTGAATATAATTTTGAACAATTATCATAGGATGAAAAAACTATTTTTGGCGGCTCTCATGATGAGCTTGGCTCTGGCAGTGAATGCCCAGAGCGGCATGAATTCTCCATACAGTCAGTGGGGGTTGGGCTTATTGTCCGACCAGACTTCTGGTTTCAATGCAGGTATGAATGGAGTGGGACTTGGCTTTCATGAGCACAATCAGGTAAATTATATCAACCCGGCTTCTTATTCTTCGGTCGACTCGCTGACATTCCTTTTCGATGCCGGCATCTCGGGTCAGATCAGCAATTTCAATGAGAACGGCGTGAAGAAGAACGCCAAGAATGCCAACTTGGACTATGTGGTTGCTGCTTTCCGTGCTTTCCGCCACATGGGTGTGAGTTTCGGTATCCTGCCTTTCTCCAACGTGGGCTATAACTATTCTGTGTCGGGATGGGTGAACGAAGAAACCAAGGAAGATTATTACACCAATACCTATGAGGGTGATGAGGGATTCCATCAGGCTTACGTGGGTTTGGGCTACATGCCAGTGAAGGGACTGTCGGTGGGTGCCAACATCTCTTACCTGTGGGGCAAGTACAACCGTACCGTCACCAACAGCTACGGCAATTCGTATATCAACTCGCTCTCGCGCAACTATTCGGCAAGAGTGGGAAGCTATAAGCTCGACTTCGGTGTGCAGTATACGCAGCGTGTGTCGAAGATGGACTGGGTGACACTGGGTCTTACCTATTCGCCCAAGCATAATTTAGGTGCCAGCGCCGATATGTATCAGGTGAAGACGAATGCCATGGATGGCTCGCTCGACACCACATCCTTTTCTATTGACAAGGCTTTTGAACTGCCTCACATGGTGGGAGCAGGATTGATGTGGAATCATGCGGCACAGTGGAAAGTGGGTCTCGACTATACTCTTCAGATGTGGGAAGATCTCAAGGCGCCTGTCTTCGACGGAAGAAACTATGTGCTGAAGGACGGCTGCTATAGCAACCGTCATAAGATCAACCTCGGTGCACAGTACTGCTATGGCGAGTACAGCCGCCGTTTCTTGCAGAGAGTACAGTATCGTGCCGGTGTGAGCTACACCACTCCTTACGTGAAAATCAATGGACAGGACGGACCCAAGGAATTTGCGGTAAGTGCCGGTTTCGGTATTCCTATCGTCAACTCCTACAACAGCCGTTCATTCCTCAATATCAGCGGTCAGTGGGTGAAACGCTCTGCCAAGGACCTTATCAAGGAGAATATTTTCCGCATCAACATCGGCTTCACCTTCAACGAGGACTGGTTCAAGAAGTGGAAGATGCAGTAATCAGTACGGAATTTCTGTGCTGATTGTTGGTTTCTGGAAGCTTCGGAATGCTTCGGAATGTTTCGGAAAGGTTTGAGATGTTTTGGGAAACTTCTGGAAGCCTCGAAGTGAGAGATGTTTCAGAAAGCTTGAATTATTTATATATTATTAATGTATAGAACAAGGCATTTTATATATGGACTTATCGCTCTCCTGCTGATGGCTGCATGTCAGGAGCAGGTGGAGCATACGGCTCCTGCCATCAGGGCACGCGACTCCGTGGCAATGATGACTTCTTATGGTGTCAACACACTCATCAGCGACTCTGGCGTCATCAAGTATCGCATTGTTACTGAGCGATGGGAGGTGAATGTCAACAAGCATCCGTCGCAATGGATTTTTGACAAAGGCATACTCCTGGAGCAGTTCGACGACAAGTTTCATATCAACAGTTATATACAGTGCGACACGGCTTATTATTTCGACCAGCTCAGAATATGGAAACTCTATGGTCGTGTGAGAATTCTCACCAAGGACGGCTTGCGCTTTATGAGCGAGCAACTTACATGGGATGAGAATAAGCACGAACTGTCGAGCCATGTGTTCAGTAAACTCATCACGCCTGAGCGTACCTTGCAGGGCACGCACTTCTGGAGCGACGAGAAGATGACGCGTTATTATGTGAGCAACTCGAAGGGTAGTTTCGAGAAGAGCGACATGACAGGATCGGGAGCAAGCGATACCTTGCGCTCGCAGCCCGACTCGGTGAAGGGAAACCTTCGACAGAGAGCCACTCCGCAGCGTGCTACTACCATCCCTCTGATGCACTAATGTCATGACAGAAACAGACAAAAATATATGGAAGTAGGAATAAATCTTGTGATAGGCATATTGGTTACGCTCTTGTTCTCTGCCTTTTTCAGTGGCATGGAGATAGCCTTTGTGTCTTCCAACCGAATGCTTGCCGAGATGGACAAGGACAAGAACAAGAATGGGGTGACCCAGCGATTGGTCTCGCTCTTCTATAACCATCCCAACGGCTTTGTCAGCACCATGCTCGTGGGCAACAATATCGCCCTTGTGGTGTATGGCATACTGATAGCGCGATTGTTCGACAATACAATTTTTCATGGTATGGATGCGGCTTTCACTGTGCCTGCTGATACCATTCTCTCGACCATCATCGTGCTTTTTACGGGCGAGTTCTTGCCCAAGACCCTTTTTAAGGCGAACCCCAACCGACTGTTGAACTTCTTCAGCCCCATGGCCTATGTTTGTTATGTCGTGCTGTGGCCCATCAGTGTGTTCAGCACTTTCCTGAGCAGAATCCTGTTGAGATTGGTGGGAGTGAAGATGGACAAGGAGGCTGAGGACGAAGGCTTCTCGAAGGTTGACCTCGACTACTTGGTGCAGTCGAGTATCGATAATGCAGAGAAAGACTCCGATATCGATGACGAGGTGAAGATCTTCCAGAATGCACTTGACTTCTCCGACACAAAGGTGCGCGACTGTATGGTGCCGCGAACCGAAATTCAGGCCGTAGAGACCGATGCCTCGCTTGATGAGCTCCGCCAGAAATTCATAGAGAGCGGAAACTCTAAAATCATTGTCTACGAAGAGGATATCGACCACATCGTCGGCTATATCCACAGCTCTGAACTCTTCCGCAATCCTGCCCGATGGCAAGACCATGTGCGCAAAATGCCTTTTGTGCCCGAAACCATGCAGGCACAGAAGCTGATGCAGATTTTTCTGCAACAGAAGAAGTCGTTGGGTGTAGTGGTTGACGAGTTTGGTGGAACCAGCGGACTTGTGAGCCTGGAAGACATTGTGGAGGAAATCTTCGGCGATATAGAAGACGAGCACGACTCGTCCAAGTATGTTGCCAAAAAGACCGAGGACGGTGATTATTTGCTGTCGGCACGCTTGGAGATAGACAAGGTGAACGAACTTTTTGATCTTGATCTTCCCGAGAGTGATGAATATATGACAGTGGGTGGCTTGATTCTGCACGAATATCAGAGTTTCCCAAAGCTGAACGAAATCATCAAGTTCGGTAAGTATGAGTTCAAAATCATCAAGTCCACATCCCGCAAGATAGAGTTGGTACGTCTGCATTTGTTGCAGTAAAAAGCACTTGTTTAAGCCAACAAGTGCTTTTTTTATTTATAAAAATTGCAGTTTTTGCTTGATAAGGCTAAAAAACATAGTAAAAAATTCCCTTATTTGCGATTTTCTTTGTATTTTTGCAAGCAATTGGCTACATTTCTGATAATGAGCCTTCAACGAGAAACAAAAAATAAAAACAAAAATAATAATTAAAACGTAATGGCAGCATTAGGAACAATTAGAAAAAGAGGCGTGATACTGGTATGTATCATTAGTTTTGGCCTCTTTGCATTCATTGCCGAGGAAGGCTTCCGTTCGTGCGATTCTGCAAAGAACAACGAGCGCCAGCAAATCGGTGAAGTGTTAGGTGAGAAAATCAGCGTACAGGAATTTCAGAAGTTGCTCGATGAGTACACCGAAGTCATCAAGATGCAGCAGGGACAGGAAAATCTACCTGAGGCTCAGATGAATCAAATCAAGGATATGGTTTGGAACACATACGTTCAGAACCAGATCGTGGCTAAGGAAGCCAGCAAGTTGGGTCTTACCGTAACAGACGCTGAGCTCCAGGATATTTTGAAGACAGGTACTAACCCTATGCTTCAGCAGACTCCATTCGTCAATCAGCAGACTGGCCGCTTCGATGCAGCTTCTCTTCAGAAGTTCTTGGCTGATTACAAGGCTCAGAAGGCTAATCCTTCTGCCAATGCACAGATGATGGAGCAGTATGACAAAATCTTCAAGTATTGGTCGTTCATCGAGAAGACGCTTCGTCAGCAGACTTTGGCTCAGAAGTATCAGTCTCTCTTGGCTCACTGCTTCCTCTCTAACCCTGTAGAGGCTAAGATGGCTTTCAAGGAGGAGAACGAGGAGAGCCAGATTCAGTTGGCTGCTTTCCCTTACTCTGACATCCAGGATGACAAGGTACAGGTTTCAGAGAGCGACTTGAAGGCTAAGTATGATGAGCTCAAGGCTCGTTTCAAGCAGCCTGTTGAGAGCCGTGACATCAAGTATGTTGACATCGAGGTTCAGGCTTCAGCTGCCGACCGTGCAGCGCTCAACAAGGAGATGGCTGGTTTCCACTCACAGCTTGCTGCTGCAGCTGATCCTTCTGAGGTAGTTCGCAAGTCTGCTTCTACCGTGGCTTATCTCGGTATCCCTGTTAGCAAGGACGCTTATCCACAGGACATCGCAGCTCAGCTCGACTCTATGGCAGTAGGTTCTACATCTGCAGTGAAGGTGAATGCAGCTGACAATACTTTGAATATCGTGAAGTTGGTCAACAAGCAGCAGTTGCCAGATTCAGTTCAGTATCGTGTGATCCAGGTAGCAGCAGCTTCTGTAGCAGAGGCTAAGACCAAGGCAGACTCTATCAATGGCGCTATCGCTGGTGGCGCTGACTTCGAGGCTATCGCTAAGAAGTATGGTCAGACTGGCGAGAAGGCTTGGATGACTACTAAGCAGTATGAGTACGCTCAGACAATGGATAAGGACAACAAGGCCTTCATCAACACATTGAATACTGCCGCTGTCAACTCTCTCAACGAGCTCCAGCTCGGTCAGGGTTACGTAGTGCTTCAGGTACTCGACCGCAAGGCTATGGTAGAGAAGTATACCGCAGCTGTAGTGAAGAAGCCTATCGAGTTCTCTCAGGGCACATATCGCACAGCTTACAACAAGTTCTCTAGCTTCGTTAGCGCTAACCAGAAGGCTGAGGATCTCTTGAAGAACGCAGCTTCTAATGGTTATAAGGTACAGGAGTTGAAGGACGTTACCACAGCTACTCACTATGTAGCAAATATCCATGCTACTCGTGAGGCATTGAAGTGGATCTTCGATAGCAAGGAGAATGAGATTTCTCCATTGTATGAGTGTGGTGACAACAACCACTTGTTGGTAGTAGTACTCGATAAGATTCATCGCATTGGTTATCGTGACTTGAGTGATCCTCAGGTGAAGGAGATGATCAAGGCTGAGGTTATCAAGGACAAGAAGGCTGAGATGATTGAGGCTAAGGTAGCTGGTGTGAAGAGCATTGCTGCTGCTAAGGCTAAGGGTGGCAAGGTATCTTCTGTTAATCAGATTACATTCGCAGCTCCTGTATTTATCGCAGCTACTGGTGCTAGCGAGCCTGCTCTCTCTGGTGCTGTTGCAGCAACCAAGAAGGGTGCTTTCGCAGCTCACGCTGTTAAGGGCAACGCTGGTGTATATCTCTTCCAGGTTACTAACAAGTCTAATCGTCCAGTTAAGTTTGATGAGAAGGCTTACGAGCAGAAGTGCCGTCAGAAGGCTATGCAGTATGCCGGTAACTTCATGAACGAGCTTTACCAGAAGGCTCACGTAGTGGATAACCGCTACTTGTTCTTCTAATTAGAATATTCACATTAAACACAATAAAAAAGGTGTATTGCCATTGAGCAATACACCTTTTTTTATTGGGATATCATCAAGAATATCTTCGAGGATATCTTTTGGAATCTTTTCTATTGGGATATCTTTTTATCCGCGGCTCCACCAGTGTTTCTTCTTAGGAGCCTCTTGTACTTCACCCATCTGCTGCTTCAGGATTTGACGGTAACTGGTGTTGTTGGTGATGATTTGATAAATCTCACCCCAATCAGGTAAACCGCCTATGCCACGGTCGTCGATGAACCAGTCGGCTTTCAGCTTGCGCGAGAAGTGATTGTTGTTCTCCAGACTCTCCTCAGGATAGTCTCTGTTTATTGCCCAGAACTCTACTCCGCGCTCTCTGCACCATTCCACTGCCTCATCCAGAAGCTTGCCTTCGCGTACGCTCCAGAGAATCAGCTTGTGGTGGTCTTTAATCAACATTTTTAAGGTCTCTGTGGCGAATGGTAGCTCTGTACCAATCTTTGGGTACTCGTGGGTAACGATAGTACCATCGAAATCTACTGCTATTGTTGCCATTTCTTGTTTCTTTATTTATATATATTGATTTAATCTAAAATATTGATTTAATCTAAAAGAGTCTTCCTATATAGATAGAAAGACTCTCTTGGTTGTTTGAATATTTGTCTGTATTTACTTCTTGATACTTGTATCGTCGGCTTTGCCATAATGGCTGTTGCTATAGTTGCCATAGCTACCATACTGTCCGTAAGAGCCATACTTTCCGTACTTGCCATACTTACCATATGAACCATAGCTTCCATAGTTGCCATATCTGCCATACTTGCCGTATTTGCCCACTCCGTAATAGAAGCTGTGCTTCTTCTTAGAGAGGTCAACGCCGTTGAGTACGAGGCACATGTTAGGCAATTTCTTCTCTGCGTTCAAGCCGTTGATCATGCCGAAGCTTGCCTTTGGAGTATAGTCGGCACGGCAAACATATACACAGAGGTCTGCCAGACGACCGAGTTGCAAACTATCATTTACCAGACCTACAGGAGCTGTATCGAGGATTACGTAGTCGTAATTTGCTCTCAACTGGTTGATGATGTCGTCAAGACTAGCTCTTGTTACCAACTCACCTGGGTTAGGAGGAACAGGACCCGCCATCAAGAGGTCGAGGTTCTTGTTGACACCCGATGGAAGAATCTGCTTCTGGATATCTTCCCATGAGTTATGGTCGTGAACAATCAGGTTGGTGATACCATTGTGGTGGTTGTCAATCTGGAACAGCTCAGCCAGACGAGGCTTACGGATATCCAGACCTACCATCACTACCTTCTTGCCCAGCAGGGCGAGGGAGATACCGATATTTGAAGCCACGAATGTCTTTCCTTCACCCGAAGTAGAAGAGGTGAACATCATCACCTTCTCACCTTCTTTCAGCATAAACTGGATGTTGGTACGAAGACCACGGAAGATTTCCTCCATCAGGTTGTTCACGTTCTGGTGAACCACGATATCTGCCTTTCCTTCCTTCTTGGCAGCGTCGCTAGCCACAGGAATATCGGCGATTACTGGAACCTGAGTCAGCTTGATAACGTCCTCATGACCTTCAATCTTGTACTTGAAGAACTCAATCAGGAAGAGGATACCTGCAGGGATAGCCAAACCGAGTACCAATGCGATGAGCATGATGATAGGCTTCTTAGGGCTTGTCTGACCTACAAGTGATGGTGCATCGATAATCTTACCCTTGTCTGCTGTAGCAGCCAGAGAGATAGAGTTCTCCTCGCGCTTCTCCAGGAGCATCAGGTAAAGACCTGACTTCACTTCCTGCTGACGGCCGATCTGTGTCAGTACTCTTTCCTGCTCAGGTGAGTTGCCAAGCTGATTGTTGTACTGTCCTGCCTGTGCAGCAATGCTATTGCGCTGAATCTCCATACCGAGCTTAGCCTGGCGCATCGCTCTCTTGATGGAATTGGTGAGGTCATCCAACTGGGCTGTCAATGGAGTAACTGTAGGAGAGCTCTCGCTTGCAGCGTGCAACAACTCGTTACGTTTCAAGGCAATCCTGTTGTACTCGTTGATGAGGGCTGTAGAACTCTCATCGGTCAAACCTACGTTAGATGGGATAGGCTGATATCTGTTGCCTGACTCGTTCATGTACTTGCCAAGTTCCTTGAGCAATTCCACCTGGGTGTTAGCCTCCTGGAGCTTCTGGGTGTAAGTATCGGCATTGGCAATGGCAGCTGTAGCGTTCAGCTTCATTTCAATCACCTTGTTGCGCTTCTTATAGCTCTCCAACTGGCCTTCGGTGCTACCCAACTCTGCGTTGATTTTCTCCAATCGGCTGTTGATAAACTGCTCTGTGCGGAAGGCAATCTCGTTCTTGTCGAGGTTAGCTTGGCGGTTGTAAACCTTCACGAGGTTATGCAGATAGTCGAGACCGCGCTGAGGGTTCTCGTCGTTGAACACGATTTCTGCGATGGTGGTAGTCTTTGAAGTCTGGCTAACGCTCAGATTCTTCGCATAGCTTTTGGCTGCCATTTCAGGTGATACGATAATCGCCTTCAATACATCGCCATCCTCCATCTTGAATCTCTTGTTAGCAGTCAAGGAGATATTACCCACGCGGGTATTGATGGTAGCAGGGAGACGGTCGATGGTCTTCTCTATCTTTACAGGGTCCTTCTCTACTGAAAATGCATCGATAGGAACATAGTAGCTACCCTTTACGATATACTTGTTGCCATCCTTCTCGATGTTCAGCTTCACTGGAGAGTTGAGCTTCTTCAGGTTCTTCATGTCCATGTCGACATTGATTTCCTGATCCTTGTAAACCAGCGAAGAACGGAATGTTCCCTTGTGATAGTAGTTCACGTAGAGCTTCATGTCGATTACGGTCTGGAGAGCCATGTCGTTAGCCGACAGAATCTCAATCTCGTTGTCGATACCGTTTGAGTTTGTCATAAAACCCAAGTTAGTGGCATTCTGAATCATGCTGTTCATTCCGTTTCCACGCTTGTTTTGCTGGTCATCCTTGATGAGCACCTTTGTAGTGGTCTGGAATACAGGCTTCGCACACTTCAGGTAGAGGTATCCCAGTCCTAAGCAAACGATGATGGACAGGACAAACCATTTCCAATTCAGAATCAGTGTGGAATAAATCAACTGAAAGTCGATAGCAGACTTTTCTTCTTCCTGCACACTTCCCAATTCTAAGTTTCTGTTTTCTTCCATTATAATAAATGTTGTTTTTTTCTAAATATGTGTTGATGACAAATGATAATAGTCTTTCCTTATTTGCCTTCCACCAAATCCATCAGATACTTTCCGTATCCGTTCTTAAGCATAGGCTTGGCCAATTCCTTCAATTGCTCCTTGCCAATCCATCCCTGCTTGTATGCGATTTCTTCAAGACAAGCCACTTTCAGTCCCTGGCGCTTCTCAATGCACTCGATGAAGGTGCTGGCTTCCGAAAGACTGTCGTGGGTACCGGTGTCAAGCCATGCAAATCCACGCTGAAGGGTTCTTACCTTCAAAGTCTTCTCTGCCAGGTAATGCTGGTTTACGGTGGTAATTTCCAGCTCGCCTCTAGCGCTTGGCTTGATATGCTTAGCTACCTCTACCACGCTGTTAGGGTAGAAGTAGAGACCTACCACTGCGTAGTTACTCTTAGGCTGTGCAGGCTTCTCTTCGATGCTCAGGCAGTTGCCGTCCTTGTCGAATTCTGCCACGCCATAACGCTCCGGGTCGTTTACGTAGTAACCGAATACGCTGGCGTTGCCTTCCTCTGTAGCTTTCACGCTCTCCTTGAGCAAACCGGTGAAGCCTGCTCCGTAGAAGATGTTGTCGCCCAATACAAGGCATACATTGTCATCGCCAATGAACTTTTCTCCGATGATGAATGCCTGTGCCAGTCCGTCTGGTGAAGGCTGCTCGGCATACTCAAAATGTACGCCCAACTCACTTCCGTCGCCCAGCAGGCGCTTGAAGCCTGGCAAGTCGAATGGGGTTGAGATAATCAGAATGTCCTTGATGCCAGCCAGCATCAATACTGATACCGGATAGTATATCATCGGCTTGTCGAAGATAGGAATCAGCTGTTTGCTGATGCCCTTGGTTATCGGATACAATCTTGTTCCGGAACCACCTGCTAATACGATTCCTTTCATGTCTTCTTTATTTTTTTTAAAGTTCTTATTTTATATATATCGTTAAAGTTCTTATACCTTAATATATAATATACATACTATCAATAAGCATTCTTATCTGGGAAAAGAATGCTCTTGGCAGTCATCAGCATGATGCGGATGTCAAGCCAGAACGACCAGTTCTCGATGTACCAGATGTCGCGTCTCACGCGCTCTTCCATCTGCCAGATCTCTTTTGTCTCGCCGCGGTAGCCTGTCACCTGAGCCCAACCCGTGATTCCTGGCTTACAGAAATGGCGAACCATATACTTGTCGATGAGTGAACCATATACCTCGGTATGGTGAAGCATGTGTGGGCGTGGACCTACGATGCTCATGTCGCCCTTCAGTACGTTGAGGAACTGTGGAAACTCGTCGATATTGGTCTTGCGCATAAAGTTGCCAAAGGCAAACTTGCGTGGGTCGTTCTTGGTAGCCTGCGCCTTGTCGGCATCTTTGTTCACGTGCATGGAACGGAACTTCAGACAGTAGAAGATGTCGCCATTCAAACCCGTTCTTGCTTGTTTGAAGAAGATTGGGCCCGGACTCTGAATCTTGATGCAGAGAGCGATGATTGGGATGATAGGCAAGAGACACAGACAGATGATGCCGCTCACGAAAATGTCGAAAGATCGCTTGATGGCACGGTTAGACGGACTGTCTAATGGTTCAATGCGGTTGGAGTAAACCGTCTTGCCCATAAAGCTTTGTGCATCAAGATGCAATCTGTATTCGCCAAATTGTCGTGGCAGATAGTAGAAGTGTATCACATTCTTATCGCAGAAATGCATAATCTTGATGATTTCTGTAGAGTCTTTGTGCGACAGACAGCAGAACAGGTCTTCTATGTTGACCGGTAAGCCGTTGATGGTATTATTCATCGAGTCGCTCATAATCTTGTCTAAATCCTCCAGAGTTCCCAGTCTTTTCAAATCATCAGGTGCATTGGTGATATCTGCATCTGCGTAGTAACCTCTGATATAGTAACCTGTTGATGGGTCTTCTGTCATTGTCTTGAACATCTCCACAATGGCAGGGTCATTGCCCACGAAGATAGCCGTACGGCTATTGTAACCTTTAGCTCGGTAGTGCTTCAGAATGCTTAATTCCAGGAATCTGGAAAGAATCAATACAAGATAGAAGGCTATACCGAAGATGATGCTGAAGGCAAACATCTTGCCATTGTTGTTCAGAAGCCTGAGGGATACAAAAAATACCAATGTGGTGAGTAGGGAAAGATAAAGAGTTCTTTTGAATACCCATCTCAGCTTCACCTTTCTTATGTGAATCACCGTGGAGTAGAAATACTCACTGACGATGAGCGAAGCATTGGCTACAAAGAAGGTGATTTTCGTAGCCTTGTCGAAAAATTCGGGCATAAATTCTGAGTCCAGAAGATAGAAGCCTCCTAGTACACTGTTCAGGATGATGAAGTCGGCAATCACCACCAACTGTCTCACCAAATTGTTTCCTCTGTAAATGTCGTTCATTTTGAAATTCTCTATATCTTTTATATTGGAATCCTTTTTCTGTTACTAAATCGGGGCAAAGTTACGAAAAAAATATGAAAGAGGAAAAGGAAAAACCTAAAATCTTCATTTTATATAGAAAAAATGTGGCTTTAGGCAAAAAAACAAGCCTCGAATTTGCGTATTTTGCGATTTTGTTGTATTTTTGCAGAACATTTTAGAACTTTAAAGAAAAATAAGAAAAAAGAATGGGTATATTTGCAAAACTGTTCGGCAGCAAAGCCGACGATAAGAAAGTGGGCGGCATGGAAGACTACATGACTCTGGTCAGTGTATATTTCCAGGCTGCATTAGCTTCACAATTAGGTATCACCAACCTGGCCATGCTGCCGGAGTTGCGTGTCTTCAAGACGAGTTTCCATGTGCCAACCGTCAACAACCGTCTGGGCATCGGAGAGAAGGCGCACGTAAGAAAGATGATGCATGACATCTACGGCACCGACGAGAGCTGGTTCAAGGAGATTGATTCCAGCATCCGCAAGAACTGCCAGAAGCTGCAGGATGTGAATGTTTATCTCAAGCAGTTCCAAACCTTCAGCCAGGACCTCATGATGCTCATCGGCAACCTCATGAAGTTCAAGCTCCGTCTGCCTAGCTTCATGAAGAACACCTTGTATAAGATGACTGCTCAGACCGTGGACGATATCTTCAATAAGAACGACTTCTCTGATGCCAGTGCCCTGAAGACCGTGGTAACGCTCCGACAGCTCAACAGCCACCTCAAGTTCAGCCAGCAGTGGGTTACAGACTTCGCTTTCCAGGTGATGATGTTGGCCAAGAAAGAACCACGTCCATCCGACGAACAGGTGGAAAAGGCGAAGCAAAAGATGGGAAAGTAGCCAATAATACCCCAAAAATATAAAAAAACTTGCAGAATATTTGTTTTATTCAAATTATTCTCTTAAATTTGTAGCCAAAAAGAAAATATCATGAGTGCTAGTGAGAAAACAATCAATACGTTTGCCACAAGGGTTAGGCAGATGATTCTCAAGTTTGAAGACGTCAAGCATGAGAATGCAGAGCTATATGCCATGGTGGACGAGCGAGATGCCAAGATCAAGGAATTGGAGGAGAAGTTGACTCAGGCAAAGCATGATTATGACAGCTTGAAGATGGCGAAGATGATGACGATTTCTGACTCCGACATGGAGGCTACACAGAAACGAATCGCCAAGCTGATTCGGGATGTCAATAAGTGTATTACGCTACTGAGTGATCAGTAATAAAATTCGAAACTATGGCAGATCAGATGGAAGATAAATTGCAAATCAGATTACATGTATATGATACCGACCTCACGGTAAGAATACCGAGAGAGGATGAGGAGTATTATCGTAAGTCGGCTAAGTTGATCGATGAGATCGTCAATTCGTATGCAAAAATCTTCAAGGGGCGCAAGAGCGACAAGGAGATTTTGTATATGGCTCTCATCGACGTGGCTTTGAGATTCGAGAAGGAATCAGATAAAAATGATACCCAACCATATAATGATATTCTGGACAAGCTGACTGCGGAGATAGAGGATACCTTGGCTAAGTAAGAATATTAATAATTATAATATATATATGGTAACAATAATAGCGGCCCTGGTAGCTCTCGTGTTGGGAGGTATCGTGGGGTATGTCATTTTCCGTTATGTCATTAAGGGAAAATATAATGAAATGATAGATGCTGCCAACAAAGAGGCAGAAGTAGTAAAGGAGAAAAAGCTTCTCGAAGTAAAAGAGAAGTTCCTCAATAAGAAAGCCGAGTTGGAGAAGGAGGTGCAGCAGCGCAACTCCCGCATCCAGCAGAGTGAAAACAAGCTCAAGCAGCGCGAAATCTCGCTCAACCAGCGCCAGGAAGACCTCGGTCGCCGCAAGCAGGAGGTAGAGCAGTATCAGCAGCGCATCGACAATGAGAAGAAACTTCTCGCCGTGAAGCAGCAGGAACTCGAGAAGATGCAGAAGCAGGAGCAGGCTAAGCTCGAAGAGCTTTCAGGACTCAGTGCCGAGGAGGCGAAGAGCCGCTTGGTAGAAAGCTTGAAGGATCAGGCTCGTCTTGATGCAGCCAGCTACATCAATGAGATCATGGATGATGCCAAGCTCAATGCCAACCAGCAGGCTAAGAAGATTGTAATCCAGACCATCCAGCGTGTGGCTACCGAGACAGCTATCGAGAACTCTGTCTCTGTATTCCATATCGATAATGATGAAGTCAAGGGACGCATCATCGGTCGTGAAGGCCGCAACATCCGTGCCCTTGAGGCAGCCACCGGTGTGGAAATCGTGGTAGATGATACTCCTGAGGCTATCGTTATCTCAGCCTTCGACCCTGTGCGCCGTGAGGTTTGCCGTCTGGCTCTCCATCAGTTGGTAGCCGATGGCCGTATCCACCCAGCCCGTATTGAGGAGGTGGTAGCCAAGGTGAAGAAGCAGTTGGATAATGAGATCATCGAGACCGGTAAGCGTACAGCCATCGACCTCGGTATCCATGGTCTGCATCCTGAGTTGATCCGTATCATCGGTAAGATGAAGTACCGTTCATCTTACGGTCAGAACCTCTTGCAGCATGCGCGCGAAACCGCCAATCTCTGTGCTGTCATGGCTTCAGAGTTGGGCTTGAACCCTAAGAAGGCAAAGCGTGCCGGCCTGTTGCACGATATCGGTAAGGTGCCAGACGAGGAGAGCGAGTTGCCACACGCACTCTATGGTGCCAAGATTGCCGAGAAGTACAAGGAGAAGGCAGATATCTGCAATGCCATCGGTGCTCACCACGACGAGATGGAGATGAATACCCTTCTGGCTCCTATTGTACAGGTATGTGATGCCATCTCAGGTGCCCGTCCAGGTGCCCGCCGTGAGATTGTAGAGGCATATATCAAGCGATTGAACGATCTTGAGGCTATCGCCATGAGCTATCCTGGCGTTACCAAGACCTATGCCATCCAGGCTGGTCGTGAGCTTCGTGTCATCGTGGGTGCCGACAAGATGAGCGATGAGCAGAGTATCAAGCTCTCTGATGAGATTGCAACCAAGATTCAGAACGAGATGACCTATCCTGGTCAGGTAAAGATTACCGTGATTCGTGAGACTCGCAGTGTAGCTTACGCTAAGTAAGAAGGAAGCAAGCGATAAAACGCGTTTTCATATATTCGAAGTTTAAATTGTCGTTTCTCTCCTTCATAGGATGAGGAATGTATTTGATAAAGTCGCTGTTCTCTAGGGGACAGCGGCTTTTTCCTTATATAATATTCATGTACGGCTACATTTATATAATATAATGTGATGAAAGCAGAACAGAAGATTTTAAAGCGATTCAATAAAGGATGCGTGGATTATCACCTTTTGGAGGATGGTGACCGGATTCTCATTGCCTTGAGCGGCGGAAAGGATTCTCTGGAACTGTTGCGCCTCTTGGCTCAGCGTGCCCGCATCTATAAGCCGCATATCAAGGTAGAGGCGGCGCATATCATCATGGATAACATTCCTTACGTGACCGACCGTTCTTATCTGCAGGCATTTTGTGCAGAGAATGGCATCAAACTTCATATCCTGCATAGTTCTTTCGATGAATCCACCGATCCCCGCAAGACCCGTTGTTTTCTCTGTGCGTGGAACCGTCGCAAGACACTTTTCGAGTTTGCTGTAAGTAATGGTTTCAATAAGATAGCCCTGGGTCATCACATGGATGATATCCTCGTAACTTTCCTGATGAATATCACCTTCGAGGGTTCTCATTCCACCATGCAGCCCAGTCTTCCTTTAAAACATTATCCGCTTACCATCATCCGTCCCCTTTGTCTGGCGCATGAGAAGGATATCCGGGAGGTGGCAGAGGAGTTGCATTTCACTAAGCAGAAGGCGCTGTGTCCGTACGAGGAGACCACGCGTCGCAGAGATATGCAGCAGATCTTCCAGCAGCTGGAACAGCTGAATCCCGAGGCGAGATACAGCCTCTGGCGGGCGATGATGAATAGGGGATAAGGTCTGGCAGTTTTTAGCAGGTATCTCTGATAGTACTTACGATGCGTAAAGCGGCTTGTATCGCTTATTGCCTCACTATGGCACAACATTGCCCCTTACCAGGGCAATAATCTGCCATTGCCAGGCACAAAACGATACGTCGGGAGCTTTTTTTATAAAAGCACCACTCTTCTTTTTACTCTTCACTCTTCACCAAATCGGCTGAAACCCCGATAAACACTGGGGTTGCGAGAGGTGAAGAGTTACGTACCACTCTTCACCACTCTTCACCTTCGGATTGCGCACGGAATTGAATCGGAAGCTCGCCCTGTTTGGTTGGGGGGCTGAAAACCTCTTTTTATGTTCCACAGATTTACACAGATTTTCCGGTAAGCGGCTCCGGGTGAAGAGTGGTGAAGAGTGGCGTAAGCTCTTCACCCGTGCAAGTTTCTAAGTTACAGATATTTATGCCATTCCGGTGAAGAGTGAAGAGTGTTTTTGAAAGTGGCGTACTATTCCGGCGGATTGCAAAGACGGATGCTCTCGCCAATAAGCCATGGAAGCCATCTTCTGGGCATTGACTTTCTTGTGATAATCGTTCAGTTGTATCTCCATCCATCCATTTATGTATTATGTAGTTAGAATATTACGTTTGCAAACGTTACGACTATTTTCTGAAAATACCAATGATTTAGGGTAAAATATTAAAGAATTGCCCATTTATAGCTTATTTGTGTGCCTTAACATTATGTTTCTTGGAAAAAACTTATTTAAAATGATACGATTTTCAGAAATAATAACTACCTTTGCATTCGAGTTGGAGCGGCATGAAAAGACTTGGCGTGATGAAGACTCAATTTTATATAGAGCGTTTTGATATTATCTCTCATTGAAATCTGGACAATTTCATTCCCTGAGATAATGGCAATACTGCTCACGCTTAGGATTATTGTACCCTTTTCTGAAGGGCGTAATATATCGTATAGGCGTGGGCTATTGCTTCATTACTAGGGAGTGGGCAGTCCAGAGCCTCAATGAAGTAATAAGCAATAGTTCCCACGCTTTTCCTATTTATTAACCGCTATACTTCTGGGAAACAGTTGGCAAAATAGTTGGTAATAATGTATTTATCTTATAACGAATTTGTCTGCACATTATCTAAGGTTACTAGTGCGACAAGTGTGACTGGTCAGAAATATTATGATATTCATATCATTGATAATTTGATATGCGGCAAAAGAGGAATCGGAACCTCTTTTCAAATTAAATTGGCAAAACTATATAATGCCTATATAGATTTACCTATTATCAATACAACGACTCTCAAGCCTTATGTTGGTGGTGTGCAATCTCCAGCACTAGCTATATTGGTAGAAGCAAATCTGGTTAAGACTCCTGCGTCGGATGATTTTGTGTTAAATGATAGAGAAAAAGGAGAATTAATAAAGCCTATAGTTGATAACGAAAACTCAACAAAAGTTAAAAGCAAAAGTAACAATAAAAAGTTTTATGTGATAGTTTTACTATGTATTGTCTTGGGACTGTTGATAAAGTTTTCAAGTAAACCGAGTCTTGATGCAATAGGTAGTATGGAAGAATTAATTCCCAACAAAGAATATATCATACAACAGAATACAATAGCTACTTATGATAAGGAAAGCAATGCGCTTTTAACACAATATTCTGTGGATCAGAATGATATGGGCGTTACCCAGATGTTACTTGATGGTAGGGCAAAAATGATACCTGCTGGACGTCGGGCAAGATTTATTAAAATTATACAGGGAAATGCTGTTGTTCATATAGAGGGTGAAGCTTTTAATATGATAATTCCAACATCTGCATTAATTCCCGAATAACTTGCTCTGCAATTAGTTGAGCAAAGTTTTGATAACTTACGTAGAAGAGACAATGAGTGAGGCATGAGCTTCACTCTTTTTTTGAATAGTTCGGAGAGTATTTCTTGTAAGTATCTAATCCATCTGTATCCGATTTGAAGATGATGGTGTCTATGAAATAGTAGTTGCCGTCATCTCCAACCAATACATTGTTGGGCACGGCATCGAAGATGTCGTGAATGCCATTGGTGAAATATTCTCCATTGTCTTCTGCGTGGAAACCGATACGCTCAAACTCTGCCTTGATTTCTTCGGGAGTAGCTTCCCTCGCATTTACAACAAGTTGTTGGCGAA
>OQWM01000621.1_pt1 | contig 22999 bp, 17 predicted proteins | sample 1691531 | NCBI WGS metagenome assembly OQWM01 (sample SAMN03418257, study PRJEB22391) | human gut metagenome | biome: human-gut; feature: organic feature; material: feces | host: Homo sapiens | place: Tanzania | collected 2013-01
TAGCAATAAAAGTGTATTCATCAACAATTTTAAATACAGGTGCAAAACTTAGCTTAAAAGATGCTATAAAAATGGCAAAAGAGCGGGAAATGTACTATGCTTTGAAAGAATAAAAAAGAACGGAGGAATCTGTTTATGGCACAAAAAAAGAAAAACAAAAGACGAAGACGCCAGTTTCAGCAGAAAGTGATTTTAAGTGTTCTGCTTGTTATCATTATCGGATTGATTGGCGTGCTTGGATATCAGATGCAGAAGAACGAGAAAAAACAGACGGACGGAAACGCAAGTGCATCCTCTTCGGTTTCGTCATCCTCTCTTGTTGGGGACCGTTCAGAGCCGATATCGGATTCCAGCCCGGAGGAGGAGATTACACTGACGCCTGAGCCGGTACAGAAGATTTCGTCAGATGGTCTGAACAGTCAGCATGCCCTGCTGGTGCGGGAAAGCGATCTGGCTGAGATGATGAATCTGGGCGGAGATGAGAGAATTTATCCGGCGTCGATGACAAAGATTATGACAGCGCTGCTTGCCATTGAAAATCTTCCGGATCTGAACGAGACGATTACCGTTCCGGAGGACATCTTCGAGGAACTGACGGCACAGGATGCATCGGTAGCGGGATTTAATCCGTACGAACAGCCGACGGTTCGTGATCTTCTCTATGGTGTGCTGCTGCCATCCGGCGCAGATGCCTGTGAGACATTGGCGAGAGCAGTCGGCGGATCGGAAGAAGGTTTTGTGGCCATGATGAACCAGAAAGCAGAAGAACTGGGACTTACCAATACGCATTTTGAGAACTGCACGGGACTGCATAACGACAACCATTATTCTACCTGCCGTGATATTGCGGTGCTGATGAGTGAGTGTCTGAAGAGTGATACGTTCCGCGAGATCGTGACGAGGGAGGTTTATACAACGGAGGCTACCGCATCACACCCGGAGGGAATTACGCTGTATGATACGATGCTCCACCGGTTTACCAGCTATGAGATGAGTACGACACTGGAGAACGGGGCAGTCATTGAAGGCGGAAAGACCGGATTTACCGATGAGGCGGGTCAGTGCCTGGTCAGCTTTGCTGAATATGGAGGCGAAGAGTACATACTTGTTACGGCAGAGGCCATGACGGATTCGGGATCTGCGGTGGACAGCATCGCGGATGCGAGTACGGTGTATGGAAGATTACAGTAAATACAGGTGAAAGCGAGAGCTGGAAACGGGAGAAAATTCCCGGTTCCGGCTCTTTTTTTTGCGTGAAGTAAGTCGAGAAAATAAGGTGTGGATAACATTGGGGATGTTTTGCACGGAATGCGCAGAAAAGAATTATGTTTTCCACAAAAGAAAGAAGCGCATGGGAAAAATTGTGGATAACGGAAAGGAAAAATCCGGTTTTTGTGTATAGATCGCGCCGGATGGGAAATACTGCTTACTGTAGAAAAGCAGGAGGAGAGCGAGAAATCGAAAAACGCCTCTGAAATGCTTAAAAAGATATCAGCAGAGGTGGTAAGAACATGAAAAGAGACAAGTTGAGAATCGGCGTGATCACAGCGGCACTGGCAATGATGATTGCAGGCGGAGTGCTGACCTGGCAGCAGGATGCGGGAAACGGTAAGGCAGATCAGGCGAAACAGGGAGAGACGGCACAGCTTACAGAGGACGAAAGCACCGGAACTACAGAACAGCAGACGGAGGAGACGGCGGGAGATGCAGACGGAACGCGTGCCGTACAGGATCAGGCAGATGATGTGGAAAACAGTCTGGAACAGGCGCCGGAAATGGAAACGGCGTGTGAAGAAGAGGCGGTGGGAAATCCAGAAGCAGATGCAGAGACGGCTCAGAATACACCGGAAGACTCAGATGGGAATACAGAAAGACAGGACGCGCAGGCGGTAAACGGATCAGCGGCGAATGAAGAAACGAGTGCAGCATCCGGAACTGTGGATTCTGCAGAAAATCAGGAAACGGCAGTTGAGACAGCAGGGGCTGCACAGGATCTGATGTTCAGCGAAGCGACAATCATGGAACTGCCGGTTACTGGAACAGTTCTGATTCCGTATAACATGGAAAATACCGTTTATTTCCCGACACTGGATCTTTACCAGTGCAATCCAGGCGTTGTTTTCTCGGCGGCAGAAGGAACTCCGGTTCTGGCGGCAGCGGACGGAGAAGTTGTGAGTGTGGAAAATGATGCAAGAACCGGCCTCACCGTCACCATGAATCTTGGAAATGGATACGAAGCCATCTACGGACAGCTCACAGACGTTTCTCTCGAGGCAGGACAGAAAGTCCAGAAAGCAGCACGGATCGGCGCGGTTGCAGCACCGACGAAATATTATGTAAAAGAGGGAAGCAATCTTTTCTTTGAGATGAAAAAAGATGGAAAAGCCATTGATCCTATGGTATATCTCCCGGCAATTTCGGAATAAAAAAGAGGACCTGCACGAAATGGGATGCGGGAAAGTATTATAGAGTGTAGGATTCGCAATCGAATCTTTTTTACAGGCTTTGAATACAAAAAAGGCGGCGCAGACCGCGGATGGTAAAATACCGTGTTTCGATTGCTTTTTATAAAAAAGGCTGACTGAAAACAGTCAGCTTTACATATAACAAACAGGATTGTTTTGATATAGAAAAAGGGCGGAATAAAAGGAAAGTAACCGGTTACAGAAAATATGAAAGTTTGTCATTTTAGGGGTTTCGTTTTTGGCTGTTATCGGTTAAAATAGACGTAGTGGACAGATCCGGAAAACAAGGAGGATTAGAAAAATATGGAGCTTTTATTTATGGACCCGGTGTTCAAAGAAGCAATCTGGGGTGGGACAAAATTAAGAGACGTATTTGATTACGAAATTCCGAGCGATACAACCGGCGAGTGCTGGGCGATCAGCGGACATGCCAACGGAATGAGCCGTGTGGCAGGCGGAAGATTTGATGGAAAAACATTAGGTGAGCTCTGGAAAGAGGAGCCGGAAATTTTCGGAAATTACCCGGGAAGCCAGGTTCCGCTGCTGATCAAGATCATTGATGCAAAAAATGATCTGAGCATCCAGGTTCATCCAGATGATGCTTATGCAGGAGAGCATGAGAATGGATCTCTTGGAAAGACCGAGTGCTGGTACGTGCTGGACTGCGAACCGGGCACAGAAATTGTTATCGGACACAATGCAAAAGACAAGGCAGAAGTGGAGAAAATGATCCGCAATCATGAGTGGAGCGATTTCATCCGCAAAGTGCCGGTACATAAGGGAGATTTCTTCCAGATCAATCCGGGATGCGTACATGCCATCAAAGGCGGCACACTGATTCTGGAGACACAGCAGAGCAGCGATATCACCTATCGTGTATACGATTATGACAGACTGCAGAACGGCAAACCGAGACAGCTTCATGTAGAGCAGAGTATCGATGTTATCGAGGCTCCGTTTAAACCGGCAGATATCGATACCTTTACAGAGGAAATCCCGGGCGCGGTACATACCCATTTTGTAACATGCAAGTTCTACTCTGTAGATAAATACGACATCGACGGTGTATTCACCTTAGATGCGAAAAAATATTATACTAATGTAAGCGTTATTGCCGGAGAGGGTACCGTAAACGGTATTCCGGTGAAAAAAGGTACACACTTTATTATTCCGGCTAATTTTAACGGATGCAGATTTGAAGGAAAACTTTCTGTGATCTGCTCAAATCCGGAGGCTTAAGAGAGGAGAAAAACACAATGAGACTTGGAGCATTAGAAGCAGGCGGAACAAAGATGGTCTGCGCAATCGGAAACGCAAATGGAGAAATCTATGAGAGAATTTCGATCCCGACCGAGACACCGGAAATTACTGTTCCGAAAATGATTGAGTATTTCAAAGAGAAAGATATTCAGGCACTGGGAATCGGCTGCTTTGGACCGATTGACCTGAACAGAAAATCTCCGACATACGGATGCATCACCACAACACCGAAGCTGGCATGGAAAAATTTCAATATTGTGAAAGCATTTGAAGATGCACTGGAGGTTCCGGTTGGTTTTGATACCGACGTAAACGGTTCTGCACTGGGAGAGGCTACCTGGGGAATCACAAAAGGACTGGACAACAGCATCTACATCACCATCGGAACCGGTGTTGGAATGGGTATTATCTCCAACGGTAAGCTGCTGCACGGCATGCTTCATCCGGAAGGCGGCCACATCATTCTGATGAAACACCCGAAAGATACTTACGGTGGAAAATGCCCGTACCACAGCAACTGCCTTGAGGGTCTGGCAGCAGGTCCTGCCATCGAAGCACGCTGGGGCAAAAAAGGCATTGAGCTGGCAGATAAGAAAGAGGTATGGGAGCTGGAAGCTTACTATATCGGACAGGCTCTCGTAGACTGCATCATGCTGCTCTCTCCGCAGAGAATTATCCTCGGCGGAGGCGTTATGCATCAGGAGCATATGATGCCGCTCGTAAGAGAAGAAGTCAGAAAACAGCTGAATGGATATCTTGTAACGAAAGAGCTCGAGGATCTCGACAGCTACATCGTACTTCCAAGCCTGAATGACAATCAGGGTATCATGGGCGCACTGAAACTGGCGGTAGATGAGCTGGCAATGCAGTAAATTTCAGAAAAGAAAATAGTGGAATCAAGAAAACCGTTCGGAGAAATCCGGGCGGTTTTTTTATTGCATCTGAAAGAATCGAATGTTAAAGTTACATAGAATACAGATGAACAGAAGGAACGGAATTTGAAATGGAACAGGGGAATTTTACTTATATTCTGAAATGCAGCGATGGATCTCTTTATACAGGCTGGACGAATGATCTGGAACGCAGAGTAAAGGCACACAATGCTGGAAAAGGAGCGAAGTATACAAAGAGCCGCAGACCGGTAGAATTAGTTTATTTTGAAGCTTTTTCAACAAAACAGGAAGCTATGCGGCGAGAATGGGAAATTAAACAGCTTTCTCGTGTAGAAAAATGCAAGCTGATTCAGGTGAAAGAGCAATAAGAATATAAAAACAGACGGCTCAAACAGGCACAACGGTAGGTGCAGGCGAGTAGTCTGTTTTTTTGTGTCAAAGCAGGTCGAACGATTCCAGAAGAAAATAGATATTTTGACTTGAAAAATAATTTTATCCTGCTATAATAAAAGAAACGATGACAAGTAGTAATTAAAACTACATAAAACAGTAATTGAAATACACAGCGTTTCTGACAGGAAAGGAATGAGCAGGATGAAGTATATCAGAAAAAATGGAATTAAGGATCCCGGCAGTGCGATTACGCATGGGATTGCGCTGATCCTGGCGGTGGTGGGAACGCTGCCGTTGCTTTTGAAGGCGGCGCGGGAGCCGGATCATCTGCATGTGATTGCGATGGCAGTATTTATGCTGAGCATGATTTTGCTGTATCTGGCGAGTACCGTGTATCACACGTTTGATGTAAACGGGAAGGTGAACCGTCGACTGAAAAAGTTTGATCATATGATGATTTCCGTGCTGATTGCGGGAAGCTATACGCCGATCTGTCTGATTGCGCTGCATGGACGGACGGGAATTGTACTTTGTGCATTGGTGTGGGCAGCTGCAATTGGCGGAATTCTCGTCAAGGCATTTTGGATCAACTGCCCGAAGTGGTTTTCTTCAGTGCTGTATATCGCAATGGGATGGCTGTGTGTACTGGCATTTCATCCGCTGTTTCTGGCTCTTTCACGGCCGGCGTTTGGATGGCTGCTGGCCGGCGGAATTATTTATACAGTCGGCGGGGTGATTTACTCCTTAAAAATGCCGGTGTTTAATGCAAAACATAAAAAGTTCGGAACACATGAAATTTTCCATCTGTTTGTGATGGGTGGAAGCTTCTGTCATTTTATTGTGATGTACTATTTTGTGGCGGCTAAATCGGCTGCCAGCTTGTCCACCTCGGCGGCATCGGTACCCACACACAGCCATCCCATTGCGATATACAGCACTGAAGAAAAATCCGGTACAGCCGCTGCTTTATGTTTACGTGTCATGGGGGTAAAATCTGTGATGCTGCAAAACCCCTGGAGAATGCTGTTATAACAACGGGAACAGTCACTTTAGTTCAGTTTAATATTTTTAAACAGCGATCCCAATGTCGTCGTTACTTCTTCCGTCTTTGGAAGTTCGATTGTTTCCTCCTGAATTTCTTCGGCTGCGACATCGTCGAGGGCTTTCATGGAAAGACTGAGTTTGCCGTCTTTGATGGCGATGACTTTTACTTTGACTTTGTCGCCGACTGCCAGAACTGCAGATGGATGTTTAATTCGTTTTGCACAGACCTGAGAGATGTGGACAAGGCCGGAGAGGCCGTTTCCGAGGTTGATAAATGCGCCGTATGGCTGCAGGCTCTCAACGGTTCCTTCGGTGACGAGGCCGACTTCTACGTTGGAGATTTTCTCTTTGCGCTCTTCGTCTGCTTTCTCGCGGAGAATTTCGCGGGCGGAGAGGATCAGGCGGTCTTTTTCTTTATCAAGGTCAAAGACCTGTACCTGAATGTCTTTGTTTAAGTATTCATTCAGATCTTCCACGTAGTTCAGGGAGAGTTTGGAAGCCGGGATGAAGCCGCGGATTCCTTCGACGTAAGCGATAACACCGGCGTTTACGATTCCTTTGACTTTCACATCCAGCACGGTTTTCTCTTCTTTGTACTGTGCGAGTTTTTCCCATGCGAGGATATCGTTTGCCTCTGCGCGGGAGAGAAGAATGTTGCCGTGGCCGTCGTCTTTGCGGATGACGGTTGCGGTGATTTCGTCGCCGACCTGAACAGCATCTTTTAAGGAGAATCCAGGCTCATTGCTGAAGTCCTCGGCGCGGATGACGCCCTCTGCGTAGTATTTCAGATCGAGAATCACTTCTTTTTCATCTACGGAGATGACGGTTCCGGTGAGCATGTCGCCTTCCTCGATTTTTTTGAAGGAAGCTTCCAGCTCTGCGGAGAAGTCATCCATGGTTAATTTTTCATCTGACATAATGAAACACCCCTTTTTCGTAAGAATAACAGGAAAACGAGAGGAAAATTGTGGATTTATGAAAAAATCGGGTTCAATTTTGCACGTTTTTCTATCTGCGTTTATCTTAACATAAAAGATTTTCTTTGACCAGATGAAAAAAGGATGGTAATATGTGTGTAGTCGTTACCAAAATTACTGAGACGAACTTACTGTATATCACCAACATACAGAAGGGAGGAGTACTATTATGAAATCAAATTCAAGAGTTTATGTAATTGGACATAAAAATCCGGATACAGATTCGATCTGTTCGGCGATTGCCTATACGGATATCAAAAACAGAACGGATAAAACAAAAACCTACGTGGCACGCCGTGCCGGTCAGATCAACGAGGAGACAGAGTATGTGCTGAAACGCTTTGGGGTGCGTGCGCCGGGCTACCTGCCGAATGCGGGAACGCAGGTAAAGGAAATTGAAATCCACGAGGTGCCGAGCGTGCCGGGTACGATTTCCGTGAAAAAAGCGTATTCCATGATGAAAAACAACAATGTAGTCACACTGCCGATCACCTCGCCGGAGAACGATCTGCAGGGTGTCATTACCGTCAGCGATATCGCGGAATCCTACATGGATTCGTATGACAGCCGTGTCATGTCCCTTGCGAGAACACAGTACCGCAGTATGGCAGAGACGCTGGACGGATCTGTCATTGTCGGAAATGAGCATGGATATTTTATCCGCGGAAAAGTCGTTGTCGGCGCGTTCCATCCGGATACGATGGAGAACTATATCGAAAAAGATGACCTTGTCATCCTCGGAAACCGTGCGGAGGACCAGCTCTGTGCAATTGAGATGGATGCAAGCTGCATTATCGTCGGACTTGGCGCAAAGGTGACGAAAACGATTCAGAAATTTGCAGAGGAAAAATGCTGTGTGATCATCAGCAGTCCGCATGACACGTATACGATTGCGCGTCTGATCAACCAGAGTATTCCGGTCAAATATCTGATGCGCAGAAGCAATCTGATCACGTTCAATACCGAAGATTTCCTTGATGACATCAAAGAAGTCATGAAAAATCAGAGACACCGCGATTTCCCGATTCTGAACAAGAAGGGAAAATATGTGGGAACGATTTCCCGCCGGAATCTGATTGGAAATGCAGGAAAGAAACTGATTCTCGTTGATCACAATGAGGAATCACAGGCGGTCGATAACGTCAAAGAGGCGGAGATTCTCGAGATCATCGATCATCATCGTCTGGGATCGCTTGAGACGATGGCGCCGGTTATGTTCCGCAATGAGCCGGTGGGCTGCACGGGAACGATTATGTATGAAATTTATAAGGAAAAAGAGCTGGAGATCGCGCCGAACATCGCAGGACTGCTCTGCGCAGCCATCATTTCCGATACGCTGATGTTCCGGTCGCCGACGTGTACGTTTCTTGACAAAGCGGCAGCAGAGGCGCTGGCAGACATTGCAGGCATCAGCATTCCGGAGTTTGCATCCGAAATGTTCCGCGCAGGAAGCAATCTGAAGGATAAATCTCCGGAGGAGATTTTCTACCAGGATTTCAAAAAATTCATCATGGGCGATGTTACGTTTGGTGTCGGCCAGATTACATCCCTCGATGCGGGCGAGCTGGAATCCATCAAGGAACAGCTTCTGCCGCAGATGGAAAGCGAGTGCGGAAAACACGGCATCGAGATGGTATTCTTTATGCTGACCAATATTATAGAAGAATCTACAGAGCTTCTGTATTATGGAAGCGGGGCAAAGGAAGTCATCGAAAAAGCTTTTGAGGATCTTCCGGTCAACGAGGTCAGCTGCGAGCTGAAGGGTGTTGTGTCGAGAAAGAAACAGCTGATTCCGGCATTTATGATGGCGCTGCAGAATCAGTAAAAACAGAAAAAATAAAAAAGCGTGGTTCCGGGCCTGCAAACAGATCCGGGGCACGCTTTTTTCGGTCATAAAAGGGTGAAAAAGAGGAAAGGAAAGAAATAAGAATGGGAAAACAGACATGGAAAGCGGGAAATATGCTGTATCCGCTGCCGGCGGTCATGGTGTCGGTGCGCGGAAAGAACGGGGAGGACAACATCATCACCGTTGCCTGGGCCGGCACGGTGTGTACGAATCCTCCGATGGTATCGATCTCGGTGCGGCCGGAACGCTACAGCTATCAGATGATCAAAGAGAGCGGTGCGTTCGTCATCAACCTGACGACGGAGGACCTCTGCTATGCGACCGACTACTGCGGCGTGCGCTCGGGAAGAGATGTGGATAAGTTCAAAGAGATGAAACTGACGAAAGTCGAGGCGGAGGAGATTTCCGCACCGATGATCGGGGAGTCGCCGGTTAATATCGAGTGTAAAGTGGAGCAGGTGCTCGAACTGGGCTCGCATCACATGTTTCTTGCAAAAGTTGTGGCTGTCCATGCGGATGAGGCATACATGGATGAGCGCGGCCGCTTCGATCTGAACCGCGCGAAACCGATTGTGTATTCCCACGGAGAGTACTTTGGAGTCGGGAAAAAGCAGGGAACCTTTGGCTGGAGCGTGAAGAAAAAATCGAAAACACCTAATATAAAAACAAAAAACCGCCGCTAATCTTTATTTTCTAAAGAATCAGCATGCGAAATTTTATGGTACTTTCGGTAAAAATATACAAAATCGACAAAAATACTGAGTAAATATTAGAAAACGCTACAAAATCATGATTTATTAGAAATTTTTTGCGTGAAATATTGCAAAAACCGGATATTTTATGCTATAATATCAACCAATCGTTGACCTTATAAAATTAAGTGATCCGGAGGACGGGAGAATCCACCGGAGACGCGAGAGAGTGCGGAAATGATTTTCTCCACGCTTTAAGGCTGATGAGAACCGCAGATGAATCTTTTAAAGAAATCTTTCTGCACTACATTAAGGGAGAAATTTCAAGGAGGAAACTAACATGTCATACGTAGATGAGGTTATTGAGTCCGTAGTTGCAAAAAACCCAGCTGAACCGGAATTCCATCAGGCAGTCAAAGAGGTTCTGGAATCTCTTCGCCCTGTTATTGAAGCAAACGAGGAAAAATACAGAAAAGTTGCTCTTCTGGAGAGAATGGTAGAGCCAGAGCGTCAGATCAAATTCCGTGTGCCGTGGGTAGACGATAAAGGACAGGCTCATGTAAACACCGGATATCGTGTACAGTTTAACAGTGCAATCGGACCTTACAAAGGAGGAATCCGTCTGCATCCTTCTGTAAATATTGGTATTATCAAATTCCTGGGATTCGAGCAGGTATTCAAAAACTCACTGACCAGCCTTCCGATCGGCGGAGGTAAAGGTGGTTCTGACTTCGATCCGAAAGGAAAATCTGACAGAGAGATCATGGCATTCTGCCAGAGCTTTATGACAGAGCTTTGCAAATATATCGGCGCAGACACCGACGTACCGGCTGGTGACATCGGAACAGGCGCAAGAGAGATCGGCTTCATGTTCGGACAGTACAAGAGAATCCGCGGCGTATATGAAGGCGTTCTGACTGGTAAAGGTTTAAGCTACGGCGGATCCTTAGCAAGAACAGAGGCTACCGGATACGGACTGCTGTACCTGACCCAGGAGCTGCTGAAACTGAACGGCATCGACATCGCAGGCAAGACCGCTTGTGTATCCGGTTCCGGAAACGTTGCAATCTATGCAATCGAGAAAGCTACTCAGCTTGGTGTGAAAGTTCTCACCTGCTCTGATTCCAACGGATGGGTTTACGATCCAGACGGAATCGATGTAGCTGCATTAAAAGAGATCAAAGAAGTAAACCGTGCCCGTCTGACCGAGTACAAGAAATATCGTCCAAACTCCGAGTATCATGAAGGACGCGGCGTATGGGTTGTAAAAGCAGACCTTGCTCTTCCTTGCGCAACTCAGAACGAGCTGCTGCTTGAGGATGCAAAAGCACTGGTAGAGAACGGATGCACCGCAGTATGCGAGGGCGCTAACATGCCTACTACTCTGGAAGCAACCAAATATCTGCAGGAGCACGGCGTAATCTTCGCACCTGGAAAAGCTGCAAACGCAGGTGGTGTTGCAACATCCGCACTCGAGATGTCCCAGAACTCCGAGCGTCTGTCCTGGACCTTCGAAGAGGTTGATGCAAAACTGAAGAGCATCATGATCAACATCACACACAACATGGCTGATGCTGCAAAACGTTACGGCCATGAAGGCGACTATGTAATGGGCGCTAACATCGCAGGCTTTGAGAAAGTAGCTGACGCTATGATGGCTCAGGGAATCTGCTAATCCGATTTTGAGAAATCCAAAGGGATCTCCGGTTAAGACCGGGGGTTCCTTTTTGCATAAAAGATAGAAGAAACACAGAAAAATAACGAAAATTACAGGGTACAAAAAACATTACATTTTGCAACGAGACTAGACAGAAGAAATAGACTTTCACGCGGTACCGTGTAAATAAAACGACAGAATATGCGAGTAAGCTGTATTATTATGCATAAATGCAATATACAGGTAAGATAAAAACGTAAGAAAAACGTAAGAAAAAAATATTTTATGTTCAGAAATAGAGCGTATAGTAAACAAAAATAATGCAAAAATAATGAAAAGCAGAAGTTGACAAGGGCTTGTGTGAGAAATATAATTATTTATGTATGGATAAAGAACTTGTCTGCATTAATATGTAATGAATTTGCATACAGGGAAGAGAAATCCCGGAATGGATTGGCAGGTTTTGGGGCAGCACCATAAGGAAGAGGAAGAGAAGATGACATTAAAAGATTGCTACATGCAGATGGGAGCAGATTACGAGGGAACCGTTCAGCGGCTTCGCAGTGAATCTCTGATTCAGCGGATCATTTTAAAATTTCCGCAGGATCCGAGCTATCAGGAGCTTTGCCAGGCACTGGCGGACGGAAACATTGAGGTTGCATTCCGCGCGGCTCATACATTAAAAGGTGTGTGCCAGAATCTTGGTTTTAACAATCTGTACGAGCCAAGCGCCGAGCTGACCGAGCGGTTAAGACCGCTGCAGGAGACCGAGACGGATGATCTGATGCAGAAGGTGACAGAGGAATATAACCGCACCGTAAAAGCGATTGAGGATTTCCAGAACGCTTAAATGGAAGGAAGAAAACAAGGAGACATCGATCTGTGAGACGAGGAATACAGACCGGTGTTCTTTTTTGTGGAATTCTGTACAAGATGCGGGTTGACGGAAAAAAAAAAACATGATAATCTTTTTACATAAAAGCACAGCTTATGAAGCAGACTTGTTTGAGAAGAAAAACTTATGATTATCTATAAGAAAAAATGGGTATACTTTTTAGAAAAATTCCGGCTGTGCAGGGCATATTCCATACCGAAAGGCAAGGCAGCCCAAATCTACAAAAGCAGGAGAAAAGCAATGAAAAAAGAAAAAAATTCAGCTATGGGAACCCCGTACACCTTTGAAGGACGGATTCCGCTGAAGCAGGCGATTCCGCTTGGATTGCAGCACGTAATGGCGATGTTCGTAGGAAACCTCACCCCGCTTCTGATCATCATGGGAGCGTGCGGTCTGACAGCGGATGCAGGATATGGTGCGCTTCGCACGGCACTTTTGCAGAACGCAATGACGGTCGCCGGAATTGTTACTCTGGTACAGATGTTTTCCATCGGACCGATCGGCGGTAAGGTGCCGATTGTCATGGGTACTTCCTCCGGTTTCCTCGGCGTATTTAAGAGTGTTGTTGCTGTAATGGGACAGGGTGCGCTGACATACGGTGCTATCCTTGGCGCGACGATTGTCGGTGGTTTGTTTGAGGGTGTGCTCGGTGTCTGTTTAAAGCCACTGCGCAAATTTTTCCCATCCGTTGTTACCGGCTGTGTCGTAATGGCGATTGGTCTTTCTCTGATTCCGGTTGGAATCAATTACCTCTGCGGAGGTTCCGGAACGAACGATTACGGATCCATGCAGAATCTTTTCCTTGGCATGGTCGTTCTGATTGTAACGCTGGCACTGAAGCACTTTACAAATCCGAAGGGAATCTTAAGCACGGCTTCGATTCTGATCGGTATTTTAGTCGGCTACGCGGTAGCTATTATTATGACAATGGTTCTGCCGCATACCGGAACGGCGGTTCTTGAGGATGGAAGCACTGTTTCCTATACATATTCCTGGGTTGTCAATTTCCAGCAGGTAAAAGATGCGTCCTGGTTCGCACTCCCTGGTATTGCAGGCTTTGGAAAACTGGCTGAGGTAAAACCGGTCTTCCGTGTGGAGGCAATTCTCCCGGTAGCAATTATGTTCATCGTAACAACCGTTGAGACGGTCGGCGATATCTGTGCCTGTGTAGAGAGCGGTATGGACCGCGAGGCAACCGATTCCGAGCTTTCCGGCGGTATCATCTGCGACGGTCTCGGATCCAGTTTTGCAGCAGCACTCGGCGTTCTCCCGAATACTTCTTTTGCACAGAACGTCGGCATTATTTCGATGACAAAAATCGTAAACCGTATGGCACTTTCCTGCGGAGCCATTTTCCTGATCCTCTGCGGACTCTGCCCGAAGATTGCAGCATTTGTATCCATTATGCCGCAGTCCGTACTCGGCGGTGCAGCCGTTATGATGTTTGCGTCGATTCTGGTTTCCGGTATCCAGCTCATTACAAAAGAGCCGATTACGAGCCGTGAGATCACGATCGTTTCAGTTGCACTGGGTCTTGGCTACGGTCTTGGTTCCACAGCAGGAGCAACTTCCGAGCTTCCTTATTATATCCAGCTGATCTTCGGCGGTTCCGGTATCGTTCCGGCAGCGGTTGCAGCGATTGTGCTGAATATTATTATTCCAAAAGAGAAGAAAAAAGCAGAATAAAGAAGAGATAATTAAAAAAGAACCTCTTAGTTTTCCTGGAAGGAGCCTTCTGGAGAGAAATTAAGAGGTTCTTTTTCTGTACAAAACGTCTGAACAAGTGCAGAGTATACAAAATGACGGAAAAATGGACTGGAAATTAGTCGAGATTAAAAGAAATATCAATATCAAAAAAGTCAAGATTGACTATAAATTTGAAAATAGTGTATAAAATCGACAATATGAAGTAAAAAAATGAAATAAATTGTGAAAAATATATAAAAAGTGCTTGCCAAATTCGAAGGCAGCCGCTGAGGGTGGTCTTGTAACTGTTTACCCGATCGGATCGAACGTAAAATCCTACAGCCTGATCATGGGTGATTCCGCATTCTGGAATTCCTTCTGGATTTCCATCAAACGAGTTGTCATCGGAACCGTATGGACCATGGTTGTCCTGATCATGATGTCCTATCCGCTGGCAAAGAGCAAAACAGAGTACAAACCGAGAAACGTCCTGATGTGGATCCTGGTATTCTGTATGCTGTTCAATGGTGGTACCATTCCGTGGTTCATCACCGTTAAAAACTATGGTATGATCGATACCATGGCAGCGCTGGTTCTGGCTGGTTCTGTTCCGGTATTCAACGTACTCCTTATGATGAACTTCTTCCGCGGTATCCCAGGAGACCTTGAGGAGGCAGCCCGTGTAGACGGTGCCGGCCCGTGGCGTATCCTGTGGCAGATCGTCGTTCCGTGTTCCAAACCGGTTATCGCAACCATCGTCCTCTTCACATCCGTTGGTTACTGGAACGAGTATTTCCAGGGACTGGTATTAATGAACAAGGAGACGAACTATCCGTTACAGACCTACATCCGTCAGATCTCCGTTCAGATCCCGGTAGGCGTAACCCTGACCGCAGAGCAGTATCAGCAGTTAGCACAGAACTCCAACAAATCTCTGGAGGCAGCAAAGGTATTCATCGCCCTTGTTCCTATGTTGATTGTATATCCGTTCCTGCAGAAATACTTTGTAACCGGTATTACACTGGGAGCAGTAAAAGAATAATGAAATACACGAAAAGCGGCTTTCTGAAGCGAAACAGAAAGCCGCTTTTTTTGTGCTTTTCTGCGATGGAAAACGGGGGTGGTTTCCGCAGGTTTTTCTTGCGTCCGTGGGGAAAACAGCGTAAGATAAAGAGGTATTGAGACAAAAAAGCAAATTGCTTTTGGAGAAGTGATGCTGCGTCTGAAAACACCGGAGCATCTGAAAAATTTACGAGACAGCAGGAGGAATAAATCTTGAATAAACGGAATATTATCTTAATAGGAATGCCGGGAGCCGGCAAAAGCAGCGTTGGTGTTATTCTTGCAAAGGTGTTGGGATATGAGTTTATTGATACGGATCTTGTGATCCAGCATCGGGAGAAACGTCTTCTGCGCGAGATCATTGCGGATGAAGGAAATGAAGGCTTTCTTGCGATTGAGAATGAAGTCAATGCGACACTGGAAGCCGACAAAAGCGTCATCGCGCCGGGCGGCAGTGCCATTTACGGAAAAGAGGCGATGGAGCATTTTAAAGAAATTGGAACCATCGTTTACCTGAAGCTGTCGTATGAGGATCTGGCGAAACGTCTCGGAAACCTGAAAGGACGCGGCGTCGTGCTGAAAGAGGGCCAGACGCTGAAGGATCTCTACGATGAGAGAAGTAAATTATATGAGCAGTATGCCGAGATTACGGTTGACGAGAGCGGAAAGGATATCCAGGGCACGATCCTGGCGCTCCGCGAGCAGATCGGCATGTAAAACAGAATTGGTGGAATATTCAGGGAAATTTTGAAAACATACGATTATATCATAATAAGGGAAATGTTCTGACAGTTAAAAATTACATATAACGTTTCTCTGAATATTCCTGACCGGAAACGATGGAAAAAGACGGAAATAGCACAGAATATATTAAAATTGATTTACAAAGTATTAGATTTGAGTTAAGATAAGGGGAGACTGAAAAATAACTGCGGGGAGCAGTGCGTTTCAGCGTATCCGGAGTGTGTAAAAAACAGGAAAAAGACTTTGATTCGTTAGATATTGGATAAAACACACTCGTTAAGTATGAGAAAGAAAATTTGAGGTGAATATATGGAACAGTATGTCATCAGAGGTGGAAATCCTCTTGTGGGCGAAGTGGAAATCGGGGGAGCAAAAAACGCGGCGCTTGCAATTCTTACGGCAGCAACGATGACCGATGAGACGGTCCTGATCGAAAATCTGCCGGATGTCAGTGATATTAATGTACTTCTGGAAGCAATCGCAGAGATCGGAGCCACCGTGGACCGCATCGACCGCCACACCGTGCGGATCAATGCATCGACCATCGGGGATCTGAGCGTTGATTATGAATATATCAAAAAAATCCGTGCGTCCTACTATCTCCTGGGCGCTCTTCTTGGTAAATACAAAAAAGCGGAAGTTCCGCTGCCGGGCGGATGCAACATCGGAAGCCGTCCGATCGACCAGCATTTAAAAGGATTCCGCGCACTCGGTGCAGAAGTCAATATCCGTCACGGCGCAATTATGGCGAGCGCATCGGATCTGCACGGCAGCCACATTTTCATGGATATGGTTTCCGTCGGAGCAACCATCAATGTGATGATGGCAGCGTCTATGGCAAGAGGAAACACAACGATTGAGAATGCCGCAAAAGAGCCGCATGTTGTCGATGTGGCAAACTTTCTGAACAGCATGGGAGCCAACATCAAAGGAGCCGGAACCGATGTGATCCGCATCAAAGGTGTCGATACCCTGCACGGAACGAGCTATGCGGTTGTACCGGATATGATTGAGGCTGGTACGTACATGTTTGCAGCAGCAGCTACCAAAGGTGATGTGCTGGTAAAAAATGTTATTCCGAAGCATCTGGAGGCCACAACGGCGAAGCTTGAGGAGATCGGCTGCGACGTGGAAGAGTTTGACGATGCGATTCGTGTGAGCGCAAGCAGACGCCTGGGCAGAACACACGTAAAGACACAGCCGTACCCGGGTTATCCGACCGATATGCAGCCGCAGATCGCGGTTACACTGGCACTGGCAAACGGTACGAGTATTGTAACAGAGAGCATTTTTGAAAACAGATTTAAATACGCTGACGAGCTGGCACGCATGGGTGCCTGTATTAAAGTAGAGGGCAACACAGCGATCATTGACGGCGTGGAGAAATTTACCGGAGCAGAAGTTTCCGCACCGGACCTTCGTGCAGGCGCAGCACTTGTCATTGCAGGTCTTGCAGCAGAGGGTGTTACCGTGGTGGATGATATTGTATACATTCTGCGCGGATACGAGGATTTCGACGGAAAACTCCGCGGACTCGGCGCTGAGATTGAGCGCGTGAACAATGTGAAGGATATTCAGAAATTCCGGCTGAGAGCGTAAAAACAGCATAAAAGTAATTTTATTAAAAAAGAACGGTATGAAAGTACCGTTCTTTTTTGCGCTTTTTGTCAGAAATGCTCAAATTTATAATGTTTCATTTTAATAAAAAATAAAATTTATACAAATAATTGTAATGAAATAAGGAAAATTTTAAGAAAGTATGGTATAGTATGAATACTAATGAAAATTTTTGCGCATTCCCGGGACGGAAGAAGGGAAGAAAAGAGATATTTGAAAAAATGGAAGAGAAAAGGGCTATGAGATGAAGAAAAGCAGATTTACAGACCGGACAAAATGGAAGATCATTATCGTTCTGATGGTTGGAATGGTCGTTGTGGCACTGTTTCTGCAGGCGGGGATTCTGATGTACGTCAACAGTAAAAATGCGGACAAGACGTCACAGATGCTGCTGGATCAGTCGATCAGCATTATTGAGAAAAATCAGGAGAACGAGAAAGATCTGATCAAGTCGCTGAAGGAGGATTACATTGTCCGTGCGCGGGCGGTGGCGTACATTCTGGAGTCAAGGCCGGAAGCGGAATATGATACGGAGGAGCTGCAGAAAATCGCGTCGCTGATGTCGATTGACGAAATTCATCTGTTTGATGCGACGGGAAAAATTTACAGCGGAACAAAACCGGAGTACTATGGATACAGCTTTGACTCCGGCGAGCAGATGGAGTACTTTAAGCCGATGCTGGAGAACAAGGGTCTTACGATGTGCCAGGATATCACGCCGAACACCTCGGAGGGAAGAAGCATGATGTATGCGATCACCTGGAACAGCACAGGAGATAAGATGATTCAGGTCGGAATCGAACCAGTGCGGCTTCTGGCGGAGATCAAACAGAATGATGTATCGACCGTAGTGAGCAATATGCCGATGTATCAGGGCATGAATCTTTACGTGGCAGATCTCGATACCCATGAAATCCTGGGTGCAACGGATGAGAATACGATCGGAAAGAAGCTGGAAGCCATCGGTATGCCGCGGGCGTACCTCGGCGGAACAAAGATGGTGAGCGGAATTGTAAAAATCCACGGAGAGAAATACAACTGCGTTTTTGAACCGTTGGGAGAATACCTGGTTGGTGTTACCTTTGCGGTATCTGCGGATAATGAGAGCAACCTGATTGCGATTCTGATGGTTGCGCTGTATCTGTGCATTGCGTGTGCAATCCTGCTGTATCTGGTTTCGCGGGTTCTGAAAGCAAACCGGGAGAGAAAAGAGCAGTACGGTATTCTGGCGTCGATGGCAGAGATTTATTATCGGATGTATCTGGTAAATCTGGAACAGGATTCCGTCATTGCCTATTCCGACCAGACGGAGGAACAGGAGACCGGAAAGATTTACCGGAATGCGGATCAGAGAATGCATGAGATTATGGCGGAGACCGTCATTGAGGCGTACCAGGAGCAGGCGGATCAGTTCGTAGATCTGCACACGGTTGCGGAGCGCATGAAGGGAAAGAAAATTATCTCAGGAGAGTTTGTAGGAAAGGATTTTGGCTGGTTCCGTGCATCGTTTGTTACGATCCGGGCAGACATCAATGAGAAGCCGGTGAAGGCAATTTTCACGATTCAGAGCATTGAAAATGAGAAGCAGAAAGAAGAGATGCTGATCGAGACATCGAATACGGATGAACTGACGGGATGTCTGAACCGCAGAGCATATGAGAAGGATATCCGCGGGCTGCGGCCATCGACGGAGTTTGTCTATGTTTCCATGGATGTCAACGGACTGAAAATTGTGAACGACAGTCTTGGCCATGCGGCGGGAGATGAACTGCTGCGTGGGGCATCGTACTGCATCCGGAAGTCGTTTGATGACTATGGAAAGGTTTACCGGATCGGCGGCGATGAGTTTGTCGCGATTCTCTTTATAAATTCACAGCGGATGCAGGAAATCCGTCACGAGTTTGTGGAAACGGTGGAGTCCTGGAAGGGTGAGCAGATTGATTCCATGACGATTTCGTACGGTATTGTCTCAAGCTGTGAGAAAGAGTGGGAGTCTGTCAATGAGATTGCGCATACGGCGGATATCCGCATGTATGAGAAGAAGGCAATGTATTACAGCCGGAACGGCGTGGACCGGAGAGGACAGCCGGCCGCGTATATTGCGCTCTGCAAGCTGTATCCGAAGGTGCTGAAAATCAATCTGAACAAGGACAGCTACCGGATCCTGAGCTGGGAACCGCCGAAGACGGAGGACGGCGCACCGACGAGTCTGTCATCCTGGCTGGAGCATTTGTCCGCGGAAGATCAGATTGCACCGGAAGACAAAGACGATTATCTTGCAAAAACAGATCTCGATGCGATCCGCCGGCGGTTTGATGAAACCAAGGTTGCGCAGACAATCACATATCACTGCGAGCAGGATGGAAAAGCGCGGACGGTGACGATTGAAATTGTGCCGACGGATGAATACACGCCGGAAAACAGGACGGGATTCCTTTACATTAAAGAACACGAAAAAGAAACATGATTTTTTGCTGCCCCGGGGCTTCGGCAATCCGCCAGAAGCTCCGGGGCAGTGTATTTTCCGGGATTTTGGCGGTTTGAGTCCGACACTTCTAAGAAAATGTCTCAATTCCTTTCATTTCCTCTTGACGAATGACGTATTTTGCGATAGTGTATCAGAGGAACAAAAAACAATATCAAAAATTCAGTTGCTTTTCTCTTATTCAGAGTGGTGGAGATACATAGGATCTGTGAAACCACGGCAACCCCCAGACAGAATGCTCTGTACGGGAAGGTGCCAGCCTGAGCGAAACTTTCGAACAATAAGGGGATTTGAACATTGCTATTCAGGTCCGCTTCGCTTGCGGATCTTTTTTATTGTTCAGAGATCTTATAGAAGATCAAAAGAGAAGAGAAGAAAAAGGAGAACGAGAATGGAAAAAAGACTGTTTACTTCTGAGTCTGTAACCGAAGGACATCCGGACAAACTCTGCGATGCCGTTTCTGACGCGATTCTGGACGCTCTGCTTGAGCAGGATCCGATGAGCCGTGTAGCATGCGAAACCTGTACCACAACAGGATACGTGATGGTAATGGGTGAGATCACATCCAAAGCACAGATCGATATCCAGCAGATCGTCCGCGACACCGTTCGCGAGATCGGCTATGACCGTGCAAAATACGGATTTGACGCTGACACCTGCGCAGTGATCGTTGCACTGGACAAACAGTCAACCGATATCGCTATGGGTGTAGACAAAGCGCTCGAAGCAAAAGAGAACAACATGAGCGACGAGGAGATCGATGCCATCGGAGCCGGAGATCAGGGTATGATGTTTGGATTTGCGAGCAACGAGACCGATGAGTATATGCCATATCCGATTTATCTGGCACACAAACTGGCTCGCCAGCTGACCAAAGTCCGCAAAGACGGTACTTTAAGTTACCTTCGTCCGGACGGAAAAACACAGGTAACTGTAGAGTACGATGAGAACGGCAAACCGTTCCGTCTTGACGCTGTTGTTCTTTCCACACAGCACGATCCGGAAGTATCCCAGGAGCAGATCCATGAGGATATCAAAAAATACGTATTCAACGAAATCATCCCGGCAGACATGGTAGATGTAACCGATGAACTATCAAAAGAAGGATTTAACATCTCTATTGACGACTTTGGAACCGCTCATGCAAATATCTATTCATTAGCAGATTTAGCTGTATCTGAGGTTAAGTTCGATAAAAAACTTATCGATAACATTGCTAAAAAGAATAATGAAAAGTTGACCACCATCTTAAGTGTTCTTATCACCATGTGTAAGAAACTTGGAATTAAGACCATCGCTGAAGGTGTTGAAGATAAAGAACAGAGTCAGATCCTAAAAAACTTAGGTTGTGATGAAATTCAGGGATATTATTTCAGCAGACCTATAAAGGATGAGGATTACTACAATAAGTTAAGTTAGTTATCTTCATATACAAAAAAGCCCAACGTTCTTTATGGAGACACCGTTGGGCTTGTTTATGGGCTATCATAATAGACCATTGAGTTACTTAGCTTCTTTAGCTGCCTTTGACTCAGCAATTAAGTCCTCTAAGTGCTCTTTCTGAGCCTGTAACTCTTCTTCGCTTAGCTCTGCAGTGTTCTCTGCCTTTGAGAACTTCTTGGTTACAGAATCGAATGAGTTTAAGATCTGCTCTTTGTGATCTTGGAACATCTTGTAACCTACAGCACCAGCAACAATGCCGGCAGCTAAACCGATTAATAAATCTGTCTTATTAGTAAACATTTTTCTTCTCCATAAAAACATAATTAAATATTTAGCAACCTAAACTTTAATTAAAGAATTTGTCTAGTTTGCTGTTTGGAAAATTATTTATCCAAATCCTGATTACGTTTGATCTTTTCAAAAGTAAATTTCTTATCAAACAGAATTCTTGCTGAGTTAATAACAACACCAATAGTGGCAGCATTGTGAATAGTTGCTGCAATTAATGGATTGATCTTACCTAAAGCACCTAGCATCATCGCAGCTGAGTTAATGGTAATAGTGGCAGCAAAGTTCTGTCTTACTAATCCCATTGTAGCTTTTGACAATTCCATTACTTTAGCTAACTTTAAAGGTTCATCAGAGGTAATGGTGATATCAGCAGATTCCATAGCAATATCCGTTGATTTGCCGCCTAAAGCTACACCAATATCAGCATAAGCTAGAGCAGGAGCATCATTGATACCATCGCCTACCATCAAAACCTTTGAGTAGCTCTGTTTGCTTGCAACAAACTCCGCTTTCTCATGAGGTAGAACATCTGACTTAAAGCCATCAAGATCAAGCTTAGCCGCTACATATTCAGCTGTAACCTTGTTATCACCAGTTAACATTACGATCTCATCAACACCGTTTCTTCTGATACGGTTGATAGTCTTCTTAATGTCTTTTCTAATAGGATCTGTGATTACTAAAGCACCTAATAACTTTGATGATCTTGCAACATAGATGATGTTACACTCTTTAGAATATTGTGATCTGTCAAAGCTCTTAATGCCTCTTACGCCACGCTCAGTCATAAAGACAAAGCTACCAACTAACAGTTCACCACCTTTGATACCATCAAAGTCATCAACTGATGCACTAATACCACGACCTACAACAGTTTCGATCTTGGCATTATCAGGTACGACCCACTGCTTCTCATCAGCATAGTTAATAATAGCTTCTGCTAATGGGTGAGATGATGACTTCTCTGCAGCTGCTGCTAACTGAACTAATTCTTTTTGCTCTACACCCTTGCATGCAATAGTATCAATTAAAATGGGGTGTCCATTAGTGATGGTACCGGTCTTATCTAAGATAACAGTATCAATATCAGCTAAGGTTTCAATAAAGTTTCCGCCTTTTACTAAGACGCCCATTTGAGCAGCCTTACTGATAGATGCTGAAATTGCAGTTGATGTTGATAACTTCAAGCCACAGCTAAAGTCGATAAAGAACATATTGAGTACACGCTGAATGTCTTTAGTTACAGCATATACCACAGCTGCAGATAAGAATGAAATAGGAACTAATGCATTAGCCATTCTATCTGCGAAGTTCTGAATAGGAGCTCTTCTGTTCTGAGCGTTTTCAACCATGTTGATGATACGTGCTAGATTGGTTTCATCACCAACCTTTGATACTTCAATAGTGATTTCTCCAGAACGTACCACTGTACCTGCGTATACATCTTCACCTACTGTCTTGTAAGCAGGAATAGATTCACCTGTTAAAGAAGACTGGTCAATTGAAGCGCCTCCCTTGACAAGAATTTCGCGTTGGGCCCGGTTCATC
>OQWM01000624.1_pt1 | contig 22978 bp, 16 predicted proteins | sample 1691531 | NCBI WGS metagenome assembly OQWM01 (sample SAMN03418257, study PRJEB22391) | human gut metagenome | biome: human-gut; feature: organic feature; material: feces | host: Homo sapiens | place: Tanzania | collected 2013-01
GCATGCTCGTGATGTTTGTGCTCACGCTGCTGCTGAACCTTCGCGCCGTGCGTCGCACCAAACTCATCGAGCTTATGGGTGCCGAGCGCCGCAACGAGAGCATCAAGACGCGCAATCCTTGGATCGCGATTACCATCTTTGCCGTGGGCGTGGTGCTTGTGGGCGTGGCCTATTACCGTCTGCTACGTGATGGGTTCCCGCTAACCGAGACGGGCGACAAGCTGGACGGGGCCATGAGTCAGTTCGGCATTACGACCGCTATGGTTACGGTGGGCACCTTTGCCCTGTTCTGGGGACTCTCGGGCGTGCTCATCAAGCTGCTGCAGAGCTTGCGCGGCGTGTATTGGCGCGGCCTCAACATGTTTACTGTGCGCCAGCTTGCGGCCAAGGTCAACACGGTGTGCTTTTCGATGGGCGTCATCGCGATGATTCTGTTTTTGGCCATTACCTCGGTGACCTGCGGTATGTCGATTGCCAATGTGATGAACGAGAACCTGGAACGCTATAACCCTGTTGACGTATCTCAGACGTATGTCTATTACACGCCCGAAACGCTCGACTACTACAAGGGGTATGTCAATCCGTCTGAGGCCGATCGCATGGTGCTGGCCGATGCAACGGTCGATTTGTACGCTGCATGGCATGGCGAGCGCAAGTCGGCGGACAACAACGACGAGACCGGCAAGAAGGTCAATATTGCCGATGTTGCTGGTGAGCATGTGCAGATCGATTCGTATCTGAGTTACCCGCTTGGCGGCTCGGGCCCCTCGGTGGTGGCGGGTGAGATGTGCAAGGCCATGGGCAAAAAGCTTCCCAAGGCGCTCGAGGGAAGCAACGCTGATGCGATGGGTCTGTTTGTGACGCCGGCGAGCCAGTACAACAAACTGCGCCAGATGATGGGCGAGGAGCCGGTGAGCATTGGCCGCGACCAGTATCTGCTCACGTGTGATATGGGCGGTGAGCTGGGCGACCTGTACACCAAGTACATGGCCGGCGGCCATACCCTCACCTTGGGCGGGCATGAGCTCAAGCCCGCAACCGATAAGTCGGACGAGGACACGGCGGCCATCGCCAACTCGGCGATGGGCAGCAATCCCGGTACCGTGGTCGTAGCCGATGAACTGCTGTCCCAGCTTAATCTGCAGCCGTATTCCAGTAATCTGCTCGTTAACTACAAGCAGGGGATGGATGTGACCAAGGCAGACGAGAGCATTAAATACACCATGCTCGACATTCTGCTCGTTGACGGCAAGGAGCCGGGGGGATGGGGAGTCTTCATCACGCGTTCCGAGATGTACACGCAAGCAGCGCAGATGAACGGCATGATTAGCTATCTGGCCATCTACATTGGCTTTGTACTGGTCGTTGCGTGCGCGGCAATCCTATCGATCCAACAGCTCTCTAATGTGGCCGACGGCAGCCGCAGCTATCGTGTGCTGGCACAGATTGGTTGTGACGACCGCCAGATTCGCCATTCGGTGATGGCGCAGCAAGCGGTATTCTTCCTGTTCCCGCTGACAGTGGGCCTGGCGCACTCCTTTGTGGCGCTCAAGGTGATCATTGAGCTGGTGAGCGTGTTCGGCAACATGAGCATCGCCGGTACCGTGGGCCTCACCTGTGCAATCTTCCTGGCGGCCTATGGTGGTTACTTCCTGGTGACCTACCTCATGAGCACCGGCATGGTACAAGCCGCCATAGCAACCCGCTATAGCGAGTAACAAGCCGGTAAAACCGTCGCAAAATCAGAGGCGTATGACCGCCGCGAAGGGACCGGGGCCCTCTCGCGGCGGTATTTTGCCTATCTGGTGCGTCTCGGATGCAAGTGAGTAGACTTTTTTGAACTTGCCGAGCACATCACGACAAATGATCGATAAAACCGCAGGTCAGGGTCGTGGCGTTTTAGGGCGTGCTTGGCCTCCTGCAAAAAGCCTACTCACTTAGTTTTTCTACTAGAAGACCGCCACGAGGGAAAACAGCTCTCTCGCGGCGGCTGTCGTTTCCCCAGATAAAACCTGCCAAAATAAACCTGTCCCTTTTTGGCAGGTTAGCGCTTCCAGAAGTGGAGGATGAGGGTCGTGCGGTTTTGCTGCTCGGTTTTGACCAGGATGTTGTGGATGTGGGTTTTGACGGTGCCCACGGCAAGGAATAGCTCGTCAGCGATCTCTTGGTTCGACTTGCCCAGTACGACCAGGCGCATGACCTCGGTTTCGCGGTTGGAGAGCTTGTAGGCGTTGCGATAGAAGGGCATCTGCTCTTCGATGTGTCGATCAAGATCGCTGACGTTCTTTTCCTCGGGCGCCTCCTGCATACGGATCGAAAGCACGTGATAGGCGTAGATGATCAGCAGGATGGCAAAGTAGCACGCAAAGACGTTCTCGCTAAAGTTGCGCTCGGACAGGTACAGCTGCAGCCAAGAGGGCGCCAGGCTCATGGGGACAATCAGAATGTTGTAGAAGTCCTCGGCAACGATGCAACCAACCAGAATGGCGCCGATAATCAGGTGTTTCTTCTGGTTGTTAACACGTGCCTTCAGCTCAACCTTTGTGCTCTTGTGAGCCGTCCAACAGATATACAGTCCCACAAAGATGAGGAACACCTGACGCATGGTGTAGTAAAGCCACTGGTGCATGGGGCCATAGGGGACGGCAACGATAATCAACAGCTCGCTTACCAAGAACGTTGCGATGGGAATGACGAACAGCTTCTTAGAATGCTTGTCGAGCAGGTCCATGGCGATCAGCCAAATAAAAGCCTGTGAAGCGGTTGCCACGAGGGTCCGCAACACAGGCATGGTAATTGAGTAATAGTCGCTAGCAGGAAAACTCTGGTTTTGCAGCGTGTATTCAAAAAAGAAGATCTCGGTCATTTCGATGGCATAGCAAATAAAAACGCCGCTGCCATAGATAAAGAAGCGTCGACGGGACGAGGCATAGGCGGCAAGCGAAAGCACAGCCGTCACAATACAGATAACCAGTATTGCCAAGGTATAGAAGAACATGAGCGTGTTCATCTGTCACCGTCCCGTCTCATTTGATCTCTGAATGAGCCCCGTAAACCCTACGGATATACCGCCCTCAACCGCGTGTCCCATCGCGGATTAGACGATGTGATACAGGATACCCGTATACCGTTCGCGGTTCCAGATAGTAAACCCCCTGTAAACACTTGACCTGCGGGTTTATATTGGTTTAGAGGGGATGTAACTCCGTGAACGGTCTTTAATCTCGAATAAACTAGTCAATAATTGCATATGGGTGAATGATGGTCTTGTCAGCCCGAGGCGTGATGTACGAGCGCCTCTCAGTAATAGTCGGCAAGACCGGCGGAAAGGAAATCGACATGGCACTGCCTAAGGATTTCATCGACACCAACGACTTCACCAAAGAGCAGATCATGGCCATCGAGGATCTTGGTCTGGCAATGAAGAAGGCCATCAAGGTTGACGGTTATTATCCGCACCTGCTCCGCAACCAGAGCCTTGGCATGATCTTCCAGCAGGTCTCCACCCGCACCCGTCTTTCCTTCGAGACCGCTATGACCGACCTCGGCGGCCATGCTCAGTTCTATGGCCCTGGCACCATCCAGCTCGGCGGCCACGAGTCCCTGGGCGACACCGCTCGCGTCATGGGCTCGCTGCTCGACATCATGATGGCTCGCGTTGACCGTCACAAGGACGTCGTCGGCCTCGCCGAGGGCTCCGCTGTGCCCGTCATCAACGGTATGTCCGAGTTCAACCATCCCACGCAGGAGATGGGCGACCTCATGACCATGCTCGAGAACCTCCCCGAGGGCAAGAAGATCGAGGACTGCACTCTCGCCTTCATCGGCGACGCCACCCAGGTTTGCGTCTCCCTCATGTTCATCGCCTCCAAGATCGGCATGAAGTTTGTCCAGTTTGGACCTAAGGGTCACCAGATCCCCGACGGCGGCCTGCACGTTGGCATCGTTGAGGAGCGCGCCGAGTTCGGCAAGCAGATGATGGCCATCGCCGAGGAGAACTGCAAGGTTTCCGGCGGTTCCGTCGTGATCTCCGATGACATCGAGTGCATCAAGGGCGCCGACTTCATCTACACCGACGTGTGGTATGGCCTGTACGACGAGGAGGTCTCGGGCGAGAACTACATGGACGTGTTCTATCCCAAGTATCAGGTCACCATGGACATGATGAACTTCGCCGGCCCCAACTCCAAGTTCATGCACTGCCTGCCGGCCACCCGCAACGAGGAGGTCGTCGACGAGGTCATGGACGATCCCGAGCGCTCCCTGTGCTGGGTCGAGGCCGAGAACCGCAAGCACTCCATCCGTGCTCTCCTTGCCGCCCTGGGCAAGCGCACCCCGCTCAACGACGAGGGCGTCGAGTACTCCGCCAAGGCTGAGCTCCACGCCGCTCTCGAGGCTCTCGAGCAGCTCTAAGCCCCAAGGCGCCTAAAAGCACGTTTGCGGGCGGCGGATGCTCGTCTCCTGTCGCCCGCTCACCGAGGCTCAAGCGATTGCCTTAGTGCCTTGGGCCTCGGATCTGTCCAAGACTGAGCGAAGGAGCTCATCATGAGCGACGGAAAGAAAAAGCTTTCCTTCTTGACGGTCATTTCGACCATCATCTGCGTCGTCTTCGTTTGCGAGGCCGCCGCGCCTGCTGCTGCCATTGGCAACCAGCAGTTCTTCTGGTGGATCTTCCTGATCCTGACCTTCCTGCTCCCGTATGGCATGGTTGTTGCCGAGCTCGGCACCACCTATGACGGCGAGGGCGGCATTTACGACTGGGTGCGCGATGGCCTGGGCGACAAGTGGGGCGCCCGCATTTCGTACTACTACTGGGTTAACTACCCGCTGTGGATTGCCTCGCTGGCTACCATGTTCCCCGACATTTTGGGTATGGTCTTTGGCGTCGAGTTCAATCTGATCGCCAAGATGGGTATCGATCTTGCCTTTGTGTGGATTGTTTACCTCATGGGTCGCTCCAAGGCGGCCGACTCCGAGTGGGTCCTCAACGGCGGCGCCATCATCAAGGTCGCTGTTGCCGTTATCGTCGGCGCTCTGGGCATTTGGTATGCCATGGAGAACGGTTTTGCGAACGACATGTCCGCTGCCACCTTCCTGCCCGAGCTCACCAACACCAACGCTCTCGGTTACCTGTCGATCATCATCTTTAACTTCATGGGCTTCGAGGTCATCTGCACCATGACCGATGACATGGCCGATCCCGCTCGCGATATCCCCAAGGCCATCATCGTCGGTGGCCTGTCCATCGCCGTGATCTACCTGTTCGCTGGCTTTGGCATCGGCGCCGCCGTGCCGGCCGATGCCATCGACCCTGACTACGGCATGATTTTTGCCGTCCAGACCATGGTGGGCGACTCCATGATCTTCAAGGTCATCTGCATCGCCTTCCTGATCACCCTGTTCGCCAACATGGCTGCTTGGTCCTTTGGCGTCAACTCCGTCGCTCGCTATGCCGCTGAGCACGGCAACATGCCCAAGATCTTCGCCTCGATGATCTCGGATGACGACATGCCCAACGGCGCCAACCTGGTCAACGCCATCGTTGCCTCCCTGGTGCTGTGCCTGCAGCTGGTTCCCATCGATGCCATCTCCGAGGGTGTCTTCTGGATGCTCTTTGGCACCTCCGTTGTCTTCCTGCTGCTCACCTATATCCCGATGTTCCCGGCGTTCCTCAACCTTCGTAAGAACGACCCCAACCGTGAGCGCATCTTCACGTTCCCGTTTAAGGGCGCCATGATGAAGGTCATGCTGGCCATCCCTTGCATCGAGCTGGTCTTGGCTATCGTTGCGACGCTGATCCCGTTCTCCGCCGCCGAAATTGGCGACAAGGTCCCGATGATCGTTATCTTCATCGTGCTTTTGCTCATCGGCGAGGTCTTCCGCGTTGTTTCCGCCAAGGGTCGCGAGACCGAGTACAAGGGTCTCACCCCCGAGCTGGCTGCTCAGCGTCTCGCTGAGGAGGCCGAAGAGGACTAGAGCACCCGGATTCGGGGCTCCAACCCTCCTCACCTTCTAACCATTCCCTGGGGTGGGTGCGAGCGATTGCTCTGGTAACCACCGCCCGCCCCAATCTCTCTTCCGTATCCTTCGTGCGTTTTGTCTCCGCGCACCAGGTTACGTCGTCGCTCGCCGGTGCGACATCCGTGAAAGCCGGCGCCGGGCGCCCCGACCTTTGCCGGGGAACGGGCGCCTTCCACTCTTGGTTTTAGGCTGCGGGTAACCCGCCCGCAGCAAGCGATCGTTCGATTTGGAGGAAATCTTATGCGTACGATCACCGAGTCCGAGTCCACCCCCAAGGCCGACGGCTTCTTTATGCCCGCTGAGTTCGCCCCGCAGGATCGCGTGTGGATGGGCTGGCCCCACCGCACCGACACCTGGGCCCACGGCGCCAAGCCGGCTCAGAAGCAGTATGCCGCCATCGCTCGCGCCATCGCCGAGTTCACCCCGGTCACCATGTGCGCCAACCAGGCCGACTACGCCAACTGCAAGGCCGTCTTCGAGGAAGACGAGAACGTCACCGTTATCGAGATGACCACCGACGACGCCTGGTTCCGCGACACCGCCGCCACCTACGTCATCAACGGCAAGGGCGAGAAGCGCGCTAACCACTGGCACTTCAACGCCTACGGCGGTCTGGTCGACGGCCTGTACTTCCCGTGGGACAAGGACGAGCAGATCGCCCTTAAGATGGCTGAGCTCTCCGGCTGCCGTCGCTATCGTCCCGATGACATGATCCTCGAGGGAGGCTCCATCACCGTCGACGGCGAGGGCACCCTTGTCGTGACCGACCAGTGCCTGCTTTCCCCGGGCCGCACCTGCTCTGCGGTTCTGGAGGAGGAAGAGGATCCCGAGTCCATCTGGCCCAAGTTCAAGAAGAAGTTTGAGCCCTGGAGCGAGGAGCTTCGCGCCTATATGGACGAGCACCTCAAGGATTACCTGGGTGTCAAGAAGGTCATCTGGGTCAAGGAGGGCATCGACCCCGAGGAGACCAACGGCCACATCGATGACGTCGCTACGTTCATCGCCCCGGGCGTTATGGCCTGCATCTGGACCGACGATCCCGAGTATCCGTTCTACGAGCAGTGCCACGCTGCCTACGAGACCCTCTCCAACGCCGTTGACGCCAAGGGCCGCAAGATGAAGGTCTACAAGCTCTGCATGCCCGTGAACCCGCTGTTCATGGACCAGGTTTCCTGCGACACCATCGACGCCGACGAGAACGCCGAGCCGCGCGTTGCCGACGAGCCGCTGATCGCTTCTTACATGAACTACCTGGTCACCAACCACGGCGTTATCGTCCCGCAGTACGGCGACGAGAACGACCAGCTGGCCGTTGACACGCTCCAGAAGATCTACGACGAGGTCTGGGGCGAGGGCGTCTACAAGTGCGTCGGCGTTCAGTCCGAGCAGGTTGTCTTCGGCGGCGGAAATATCCACTGCATCACTCAGCAGGAGCCGTCCGCTTAATCGTCTGGCTTTCCGAGGCACCCCATCTCGCCGCTCAAACCGTCGCTCGCGTACCAAAGTACGCTTCGCTCCTCTTTCGCGGCGACCTGGGGCACCTCGAAAACCCAGCCGATCAATCGGACATTGGCGGCTGGTTCGTCCGGGGCACGGCACCAGTTTGCTCAATGTCATGGTCGGCTGGGATTTCGTTGGGCACTCCTTTGCCTCCACATCGGGGTGCCCTTTTTCTTTGATTGAGTACGCGTCTGGCCTGGGATTTTTTGCGGGTTAGGCCAATTGTTCGCTTGAATTTCCCAGGTCAGACGCGTCTTCAATTGCTTAAAGCTTCCGGTCGCGAGTGCGACCGTTTTGATCGGAGTATCTATGTACCAGCGCATTGTCATCTACACGCGCCTGTTCCGCGAGCGCTGGTCCAATAATTGCATCCTCTCCTCTCTTTGGGATGGCACCTGTACCGGTGACGCGGCCTGCAACCCTACCTTGGGCTGCGCCTTCGGTGCAGATGCCATCCTTTTTGCTGTCGGGGGAGCGTGTCATGGCAGGTAAGAAGTTCTCCCTGATCGAGGTCATCCTCTCGGTTATCTGTGTCGTCTTTACCATCGAGGCGGCGGCTCCGGCATCTGCCATGGGCAACGTGCAATTCTTCTGGTGGATCTTCCTCATCATCACGTTTTTGCTGCCCTATGGCCTGGTGGTGGCCGAGTTGGGTACGGCGTTCGATTCCGAGGGCGGCCTGTACGATTGGGTTCGCTTGGGTCTGGGCGACCGTTGGGGCGCCCGCTGCTCCTGGTGCTATTGGGTCAACTTTCCGCTGTGGGTGGCAAGCATCGCCTGCATGTTCCCCAGCGTCATCAACGCGGTATGGGGTGTTGAGTTTTCGCTCGGCGCTCGGATTGCCATGGAACTTGCCTTTGTATGGGGCGTTACGGTCATGGCGATGCAGCCGGTGGCCGAGGCCGATTGGGTCATGGACGGCGGCGCCGTCATCAAAGTGCTCATTACCGCCGTGGTGGGAATTGTCGGCATCTGGTTTGCCTGCAATAACGGTTTTGCCAACGACATGTCGCTCGAAACCTTCATTCCCAATCTGGGCGATACCAACTCGCTGACGTATCTGTCGATCATCCTGTTCAACTTTATGGGCTTCGAAGTGGTCGCGACCTTTGCCAGCACGATGAAAAACCCCTCGCGTGATATCCCCAAGGCGGTTATCGCTGGTGGCGTGGCCATTGCGGCAATCTACATCATTTGCGGTATCGGCATTGGAGCCGCGGTTCCCACTGAGCAGCTTTCGCTCGATTCGGGCATTGTGGATGCCGTCGCTGCCATGGTGGGACGCAGCCACCCGCTAACGATGATCGTGGGCATGGCCTTTTTGGTGACGCTGTTCGCCAACATGATCTGCTGGAGCTTTGGCGTCAACAATGTGGCGAGCTATGCCGCGCGCCATGGCAACATGCCGCGTCCCTTTGCGCTGGTGTCCAAGAAGACCGGCATGCCCAACGGCTCGGCGCTCATTAACGGTTGTTTCGCCAGCCTGGTGCTGCTGCTCCAGATTCCGCTAGGCGAGGGCTCCGACGTCTTTTGGGTCTTCTTTTCCATGAACGTTGTCTTTCTGCTCATGAGTTATATCCCGATGTTTCCGGCGTTTTGGCGCCTGCGCAAATACGACGATCGCCCGCGCGTGTTCCGCGCCCCCTTTGAGGGCAAGGTGCTCGCGGTGGCGCTCGCAATTCCCGTGGTAGAGCTCGTGCTTTCGATCGTCGCTACGATCGTGCCACTCAACAGCTCGCCTGCAGAGATGGCAAAGTTGCCCATCCTCGTGGGTGTGGTGATCGGTGCGTTGTTGGGCGAGGTTTCGCGCCTCATATCGCGCCGCGGCCGCAGCATCGACAATCCTGGTGTTGGTGCAAAGGGTTCAGATTGCTTTGCGCCAAAACAATAGCGCCGCGAGTTGCGCGGCGCTGGTTGCATCTTGGATTACCGTTCGCGGTGCTCGGGATCAGAGGCGAGCTTGGGCGCAAAGTAGGGGACGTGGCCCAGGTAAGGGCAGCTATCCTCGCGCGCCTCGACGACGCAGGGAACGTCGTCGTAGGTAAGTGATTCGCTCAGGCGGACGACGGCCTTGGCGGCAGGAGCGACGAGCATCTTGAGCGGTGCGATAGGCGCCACGGCATCTCCTTTCCTGCATGCAGCCCGTATTTTGACGCGAATGTATACGCCGCAAGTTTAGCATCCCGCCGAGGAGAGCTCCAAACCACCACAAAGGGTATGGGCAGATGCAAGTGAGTAGACTTTTTTGGATATGCCGAGCACATCGCGACAAATGCTCAATAAAACCGCAGGTCAGAGCTGTGGCGTTTTGGGGCGTGCTTGGCCTCCTGTAAAAAGCCTACTCACTTGGTTTTTTCTGCTAGAAAACCGCCACGAGGGAAAGCAGCTCCCTTGCGGCGGTTGGCGTTTGTCCAGATAAAACCTACCAAAATAAACCTGTCCCCTTTTGGTAGGTGGGTTCAGCTGAACGGCGGGACGGGCGGCTTGGGTGTGCGGGCTCACAATCTGGGGAAACAGACCAGATTGGGGGCTTGTATGATCGATTCGAAGGGAAACGTGCGACCCGAGGGCATGTTTAACAGGGCGCATCTGGCTCCCGAAGCCCAGTGCGCATACGATACGCTACTCGAGTGCGTGCTCAACGGGCAGAAGGGCTGCGAGGTCTCGGCGCACGCGGGCATGGATACCATCAAGGCGCTCGTAGAGCTTGTGCGCTGCGACTGTCCCGAGCTCATTCATCTCCTGGGAGGTGTGCACTACTGCCGCCACGGTGAAAAAGTCCTGCTTGTGCCAAATTACGCCAAGGGATACAAGCAGTCGGTCACTCGGCTCTATACGAATCTTGCCAAGATGGAGCGTGCTGCTGAGCCACTTCTTCAGGCAGCGCCGGCGGGAGTATCGGCGTTCGACCGTGTTTTGGCAATCCACGATGCCTATCTTGCACGGTACCGATTCCAGAACGGTCGCCCGTATTCGCATTCGGCGGACGGTCCGCTGCTTAAACACCGTGCCGTGTGTGAGGGGTGGGCAAAAGGCTTTAAGTATCTGCTGGACCGTGCTGGTATTGACTGCGTCTATGCTTGGGGTCGCCGCCTCGCCAGTGATCCAACGGGGCATGCCTGGTGTGTCGTGAACCTGGGGGAGCACGGTCGTCCGGCATGGTACATCATCGACCCCACGCGCGATGGGCGGGACGGAATGCTGCCCATGCACAGTGCTTTTGGCATGAGCGAGGCGGCATACGACTACGCTACCGAGCGCTCGTCGGGGCAATGGGTTCCGGTTGCCCCGCGTGACCTGGGTTTTTACGGGCTCACAGGACGATTTGTGGCAACCGTTGACGACGCCGTCCCTATTGCACGCGGTGCGGGATTTCCCCAGCGAGGAATCGAGATCCAGCTCCCTAAGTTTCCGGATGAGAAGAGCTTTGATGCAGCACACTCGGCGGTGTGCGATCGTCTGACGTCGACGTTTGCCTGCGGTGTCGAGTGCTGTACCGACCGCTCACGCCGCGTGATTCGTATTGATGCGCTTAAGGCTCGTCGGAAGTTGGGGGCTGCCAGCTAGGGGTTAGAGGAGCCAAGAGGACTGATCGTCTGTGTGCTCCTGGAAGAAAGAATTTGCCTCGGCGGCGTCGATGACGCGCTGGCGCTGCTCTTCGAAACGGCCTCCGCAAATCGATCCGACTATTGTGACATACCCGCTCTGATCACCTGCTCCATCGTGGCGCAAGAACCAAATGCGCGCCCGTTCATCTCCGCTCTCGCCGGCAAGGTAGAACATGACTTGGCTAAACGGCGTGCTGTCAAAATCCATGGCGTTGTAGAGGGCCTCTACGGTATCGATGGCTTTTTGCGCAAAAGTGTCGTCGACGGTAAGGTCGAGGGATACCAAGAGTTCGGTGTCGTCATAAGCGCTCGTGCCAATCGTGGCCGAGGGGAACGCGGCCTTGATGGCGTGGCGCGCTTCGTCGACTTCGGCCTCGAGCGACCTCGGGGCACTTGAAAGAGCAAGGTCCATGCGGCCGCAATAGTCGACGTGCATGGAGGGCAGGTCGGTGGTGGCAACAACGGCTGCTAGGTCTGCCAGGTATTTGTTTGAGGTATCGAGCGGTTTGCCCGTGGCGCACGAAATATCAAAGGTGAGCTGCGTCGAGGCGGCACTTACCCACGTGCGCATGATGGGAATGCCTCCCACACCGAGGTAAACCCAAGCGCCACCAGCATCGGCGGCGGCCTGTGTCACTGCGTTCATTCCCGCTTTGCCGTTGACGTCACCGTCGCTTACCCGTACCGCCGCCGCACCCGTCGAGGTCTTGGCGGCTTCGACGGCCGGTTGTTTGAGTACGTGTCTCTGTAAGCCGCAGAAGACTTCGATAGAGGGGTTGGCGCAGATAAGCCCCGCTGCCGTTTCTCCCAGATCGAGCCCCTGGATCTGCGCGACGATGCCTTTGCCGTCGCTGGTGTCGCCGAGTGAATAGGGAACGCCAAGGGTATCCAGGCGTGCCGCGAGGGCTTCAAGGGCATCAACGCGCTCTCCGCGAGAAAGCGTATCGTAACTCGTAAAGGAAACGAGGGTGCCGCTATCCTCGAGGACGCTTTGCTTGACCTGGTTGTCGCCCGTAAAATCGCTGTCGATCCACGTGGCCTGCGGAACCAGGCTGTCGCGGAAGCTCGTGCGATAGCTTTCGGAGAGCAACGCTTTAGCAAGCACCTTGCAGAGGCTCTGGGACGGCGCGAGGGAATTTGCCGTAAAGGCGTAACGACCCTTGCCGAGCGATGCGGTCGAGACTGTGTTCCACGAAGATCCGCCAACGTCGAAAGCAAGAACGCCTTGGTCGAGCCAGTCGCTGCAGCTCTCTTTGAGGCGCTTATTTGCACTGTCGGTCAGGGTGAGCTCAAGATACGCATAGCGATCGGGATTTGCGCAGGTATCGGGTTCCAGGCCTTCGACCTTGCCCATCTTGACCGTGATGTCTTTGATTTCCGTTCGATAGATGTGCTCGTAGGATAACTGGCCGTTGCCTTCCGAATCGATGTGGGCAAGGTAGAGCTCGAGCGGACGGGACAGCAATTCCGCCACGTCGTCGCGGTATATGCTTGCCGTGTCGCTCGATCCGGACGATGAGGATGTTTGGGACGAATCGGCGTCGCTGTCACCCCCGTTGAGCTCGTCGGGAACATCAAGGGCGTCGGCGGAAAAGTTGACGCAGATGCCGTCCATGCTTTCGATGGTCGAGGCCTTGCCCAGACCTGCCGTATCTAGGCGCGCCTGGACCAGCTCGACGCTTTCGCGTAGCTGGCCTGCGGAGAGCGCCGTGGTGGGATAGAGGGCCAGCTGGCCGTTATCTTGCGACGTGCCGAGGGCTCCCGTTGCAAATGCAATGGCCACGGCGATGGCCACCACCACCGCAACCGCGCAGAGACAGGGGGCAATGGCGGCCAAGCGTTTCTTGTGGAAGGGGCTCTTGGGCTGGGGAGCGCTTTCCTTGTCAGGTGAGGGGGTCGCCGGTGCGTCGTTCGCCAGCAACTTGCCGTTCTCGTCGATCCCCAGGCGTTCGGCCAGGCGAATGACGTCAAAGCGGCCTCCGATCTTGCCGATGCCCGGCTCGGTGCAGCGCGCGATGAGCTCATCGAGGGTGCAATCATCGTCGTCGGTGCAATGGGCGCCATCAAGACGGACAGCTCCCTTGTTTTTAAGTTCAAAGAGCTCCTGCAGTTCGGCAGCGTTTAGGCCGCCCGAGTTTTTCGTGCAAATGCTTCGAATCTGGGCCTCGTGCGGCCACACTCCGCAGCGAAGGTAATACAAAAGGCAGCCGATGGAGTAGCAGTCGGCGTGGCTCGTGTTGCGCCATTGGCGCGCCTCGCTTTGGTGCTGGTCGAATATCTCGGGCGCGCCGATAAACGGCGTGCTCAAGCGCTCACTGCCATCGGCCGCCGTCACGTCGGGATCATCGTTTTGAGCACTCTGCCCAAAATCGATAAGCATGACGCGCTCAATGTGCTGCCCGTCTTTGTCCAGCATAAAGCGCAGGTTATGGGACGAAAGGTCGCGGTGCGAGACGGTGGTGAGATAGCGAGCGTCTTCGCGCGAAACGACCGTGCAGCAAAGCAGGGCCGTGACAATGGCACGTGCCGTGTCGAGGATGTCGGTGGCGCCGACCTCGCCGTGCGCATCGCTCATGATCTCGCGCAGCTCGACAATGTCGACGCCCTCGACATATTCCATGGCAAGGGCGGGGTAGCGCACCTCGCCGCGGGGCGTCTTTTTAATGCGCCAACCCAGGGCGTAGGCGACGGGCGCATGTCCTTGGGCCCCGTCCATGCTGCGAAGCGTCTCGTATTCCTGGCGTAGCTTGTACCAGTCGGATTTATAGGCCTCGTTGGATTCGAGCGCCTCTTTGTGAGGGGCGCTGCAGCCATGGCGCATGACCTTGACGGCAAGCTTGGTGCTAGGAGCGGATGCGTCTGCGGCGCTGTTGGCGTGCGAATCGGAGACAGTGTCGATAAACCAAAGGTCGGCGCTTGCGCCCGAGGGCTCACCGCTCGGGCGCATCGCAATGCCCGCCTGGGAGACGGGCCGCTCGGCGAGCGGATTGACCTGGGCCATTCCATTGAGCGCTTCCGCGCAAAAGATGTTTTCCATGTCCGCCCCCTCGCTTGGTGCCATGCACCAATCGAGGTGCGTTCCGGTCATTTAAGTATAACGGGCGCTCAAAAACGGACACACCACAACGCCGCTCAATCCCTTCTGTTCAGCTGAACGCCGCGCGGGGAGGAGGGCGCCGCCGCCGATAGGATGGCCTCAATATTCCCAACCGTAAGGAGGAGGCTATGGCTACCGGCTGGATAGCAAATCTGGTTGCCGTGCTCGACCAGGACAGTGTGCCCTCGCGCCGTGGCGAGGCGGGAGCCCAGGATGACATCGATGTGCTTTTGGGCATCGCTTCGACTGAGTTTACCGCCGAGGTCGATTATCTCGACTACCTGGCAACGCTTCGTATTGGTCTCGTAGAAAAAGGGGATGGTGAGAGCGTAAGCGTGTGCATCGACTGCCTGCTCGATGCGGACAAGAGGTCCGCCTGCGAAAAGGCCATTACGTCGCGTGGCATGACATTTGCGCGTGAGGGGGTCGACGTTCGCGTCGATTTTGCCCTGGACGATTTTTTCGAGTTGAAGGCTCAGTGTTGCGGTGTATCCGACGCGGCGGACTTGGTCCGCGCTGTGGGGCTTGTCGTGCAGTCTCTCGGCGAAGTCCTCGAGGAGATGGATGAGCTTTGGGATCCTTTTGAGGGTCCTTATGAGTTCGTGGATGACGATGCGCTTCCAGAGGAAATTCTTAACCCCGAACACGCTGCTATTTTCCTCGATGATTCGTCGTCCAAGGCAGATGACGGCAAGGGCGGTGGACTTGATGAATTACTCGGTTAATCCCGTGCGGCCTCAGGTATCCGCCGGCCGCATTCTGGCGGCGGGGTGGTTCTATGCGTTGAGCGTTGTGCTGTTCGCCCTGGATATTGCTCACGCTTCGCTCTTTTTGGGGAGTAGCTGGCTCAATAACCCTCCAACCGATCTCGATTTTTATTGGTGGGGCTTTATTGTCTTTATCGGTCTGTGCTTTGTGGGGTTCTATTATGTTCGCGACCTGACGCCTGCGATTGATGTGGAGGGAGATCCGCTGCGTTTTAGCCGCGAGGGCAGTGCTCGGCACTTTGCCCTGACGGGTTTAGTGCTGGCCATGCCGCTTGTGCTGTTCGATCCCGGCGACCCGCTCTACATGTTTAGCGCCGGTCTTATGGTTGTCCAGGCCATGGTCGATGCCCTCCTGGTTCGCGATGTGCGCCAGGCGATTCCCCACGCCAAGCGGCCTACGGTGTTGTTGAGGGCAATGCTGATTGTTGCTGCCTGCTATGGTCTGGCGGCTTTGCTGGGCTTTGAGCTGGTTGCGCTCTTGCTGCGCGTTGCCGTGGCGGTCTTGGCTCCCGTTGCCGAGGGGCTTCCCTTGGAGCTCTGCGATCTGGGAGACGAGACGCTGCGTGGCGAGGCGCACGAGCTCAACCGCGAGCTGCGTCGTGTAACGTGGGCGTGCGGAGGCCTGCTGGCATTGATGCTAGCGGATATGCTGCTGGGCGTGAGTGAGATGGCGTGGGTGCTGGGGCTTGTTTGTGTTCTGGCGGTGGTTTATGTGTCGCTGGGCCGCTTTACCCTTGCCTTGCACGTTCGCACGCTGCTGGCAGTGGTGGTCGGCGTCGTCTTGGGATTTGTCGTGCGTGACACGATGGGGACGGCATGGCTTGCCTGCACGGTTGTCGTGCTCGTTGGGCTGTCGGTGGTTCCGGTTGATCAGACGGCACCGGGCTTGGTCGCGTTTTTAGGGTTCGTGGCGCTTGCGTTTTGGTTGGAACGCGACATCGAAATACGAATGGTTATCGAGGTCTTTGTCCCGCTCATCCTCGTGCTGATGTATTACTGGCAGCGCGTCGCGGAACGTGAACATGTTGACGGTCGTCGCATCCGACTTTTCTTTAGGTAACCGTGGGAGACGGGGTGGAAGATAATTCCGTCCCGCCTTTATGCTCCCGAGAGCAGCAGAAAATAATTGCGATCGGACCCGCGCAGGCAGATGCGCGTTCCCGGTGCGACATCGACGGTCTCGCCGCTTTCGATAAGCTCGCCGTCGCAGTTTGCGCCGTTTCGGTTGAACACTTCAAGCTGCCAGGCGGCATGTACATCGTCCCAAGAGAGCTTGACAGCCTGTCGCGAAATAGCGGGATCGTCGAGAACGGTGGTGCCGGTGTCGACATCCTGCGTCTGCGAGGGCCGGGGGCTCCGGCCGAAGAGCCAGGCGGTCGATTTGGGAATGCGAACCATGTTGTGGGTGCTGCAGGTTTGAGGGCTGTAGGTGCCGCCGACACCTGCGGGGCAGCTTGCGATGGTGACGGCGATGGCCGTTGATTCTCGAGGTGCGCTAGGTTTGCCCGCGCCAGGGGTTTTGCCAACAGCGCAAACGGTGCTGATGTCGGCCTGAAGCGAGGAAGCTCCCAGCCCAGCGTGTTCAAGGTGAGCACCATAGGCAAGGGAGTAGAGAATGCCGGCCATGAGGGGGCCGAGGGATTCGCGTGCCATAAGCGTTGGCGTGCACGCGTCGTAAAGCGCGGCGAGCTCTCCGGGAGTGGGTGCATCGCTCAAATCTCCATCAAGGCGCTCGACGATGGCGTCGACGGCGCTTTGAATGTGCACCAGGCGCTCCTCATCGTCCAATCCTTTGGCACAATCGAGCAACCAATCTGCGAGGAGCAGTCCTGCCACAAGCCATTTGTCCCGCGCATCGGGTGCAAGCAGGGTGCGCCGGGCGTCATCGGAGGTGTTTCCCTGGGTAAAGCCCCAAAGCCACGTTCCCGATACAGGCATCGTTTCTTTGATGTTAAAGCCACTCGCTGGTCCTTCAGCTGCGCGAACATCGAGCAAGAGGGACGCAGAGTCCTGGAGGTTCTCCATGATCAGGCGCTTGGCGTTGTATTTGACCGCCTCGCTTTCCGGGTGCTGCGAGCGTGAGGAAAGGCTGTCGGCTTTTTTAGGCAGCGTCGGTACGGGCGATTTTTCGGTATCGGACGGCACTGCTCGCGGGGTTACAAGCGGAAGCTCGGAATCGGCTTCGGCCATACCCTGCTCGCCCACTGCCTGCGCAATTCGGTTGCAGGTGCGGTCGAAACTGCGGCTCTTCTCGAGGGGATAAAACTGATACCAGTACTTTTTATTGGTACAGAACTCGGCTTCGGGGTGGTCGAGAATGGTCTTGCGCAAGCGTTTCTTTACGCGCTCCTGCATGTCGCGGCAGATGTCGAGTACCAGGTCTCGCTCGGATTCGAGGATGGCATACTGCAGGTAGAGCTGCGAAAGCTCGCCCTTCACATGCGCATAGAGATCGTTTGCATCTAGCGCCTCGGGCGTGGCGGAAATGCCTCCGTGATCGAGGAGAAGCAAACTGGCGCCGCGCGCGTTGGAAAGCGAGCGTTTTGCCGCGACGCTGGTGCCGGGATTTTGGGTAGGCAAAAGCGTGCGCGTAAGGGCGATCCTTCGATTCTTTACTTTCCAGTTGCTGCTAAACCCTGCATAGAAATAGCGATATTGAGCCGCGGTGAGCCCATTGGCGGATCTGGCTGTGGGGCAGATCGCTCGTGTGGCGGCCTCATCTTCGGGCCAAATGGGACTCACGCTCAGGCGGATGCGATCGTAGCCTTCGATGCGGGCGCACCAGCTGGCAAATGGAAGCGTGCATGCGCTGTCAAGCGTGCGGAACACGGTGTCAAATTTGTTTTGTTGGGTTGTAGCGGCCTTTGCCATGTCAGCTCATCCCCTTGCGTCGCTGCAGCATGTGTGCGGTGCTCAAATTTCTCTCTAGGATAGCCCAAAAGTGCGGCGGAAGCTCCGTTCCATCGGTTCAGCTGAGCAGTGTACGGAGCGATGCGCGAGCGGCTCAGTATGCTTGCCGCGTCGATATCCAATGAGAAAGGAGAATCCACGATGACCGAGGTCAATCCCGTGCTGGTGCGCTATCGCCGCGACCGTGCAAATGCCTTTGAGCAGCCGGGCGCTCCCGGTGTGCTAGATCACCTGTCCGGTGCGCGCGAGATGATTGGCGAGCTGCTGAATCTGAACCCAACGCCGCCAAAGCCGGCATTGAGCGAGCCGGTGGAGCTCATCTATGACGGCGGAAAGACAAAGCAGACGCTTGTCTATCGTGCGGACGGGAATGTGTGCAAGGTTGCGCTTACGCCCGACGCCGAGGACAGGCTTCGTAACGAATATGCGCTCCTGGGCGGCCCGTTTAAAGGCTATGAGATGTTTCCGCAGGTAGATGGCATGGCCTATGTGGACGACCGCCGTATTGGCGGCAAGCACCTCTGCCTGCGCGAGCGCTTTGTCCAGGGTGAGGACGTCCTTACCCATGTTGAGCGCCGCGCCAGCGAAGGCTGGCCGCTTTCGTCCCGCGAGCTCTTTTCGCTCGTGCTGGGCATGTTCGATGCTATGGCTGTGGTCAGTCGTATCGGCTACGTACATCGAGACCCGCATCCTGGCAACTGGATCGTTACGCCCGATGGGCACGTGGTGCTTATCGATTTTGGCCTGTGCGCCTCGGTGGCTGAGTGTGCCGGCCCGCTGGTGGGCGAGCGCATTATTTCGCGTGGCTATGAGGCTCCCGAGCTGCGAAATCCCGGTATTGCCTCGCCGGCGAGCGATGTGTACAGCACGGCCAAGGTCATCGCCAAGTTCATGTTTGGTACGCGCGACGTCCGTGCTCTGCCGCGAAATATCCCCTTTGCCGATTTCTTGCGCCGTGCAATGGCGCAAAAGCCTGCCGCCCGATACGCGGACGCCTATGCCGCACGTGCTGCGCTGATGGCGTCGTATCGCTCGTAAGCGTGGCGCGCCTTGGCAGCCAACAGCCTGCGATTCAGCTGAACGGTTGTCCCAGAAAGCGGTGTCCGTCAACCCATAATGCAATGCCAGCAGGAGGCCAAAACGGCCTCAAGAGAGAAAGGAACCCTCTTATGACCAGCAACTATAGTGTCAGCGACTTGGACGATATCATCCAGACGGAAGTCCTTCGCGCCGATGGCCGCGATGGCATCGAGGCTCGTTTTCTGGATGCGTTTGGCGGCGGTGGTCTGTCCGAGACGCGTCGCGGCGTCATCATCGTTGCCGACCGCTCCTGGTCCGTCAATAGGGTCATGAAGGCCATCAATGCGGGTCTGCACAACCTTTGCAAGGACATCGCCAAAGACCCGCTTACGGCAGGAACCGTCGACGTGGCCCTTGTGTCCTTTGGTACCGATGTCACGGTTCACAACCTTCGTAACGGCGGCAGTGTTGAGCGCGCCGACTACAAGCGCGATATCGATGACATCTTTGTCCCGGCGGGCAAGGTATCTGGCGATCTTGAGCTAAAGGCCGGCGGTCTCACCAGCCTTAATCAGGCACTTCTGACCGCCTGCGAACTCGAAGGCGAGTACGCGCATCGCGTTAAGAAGAAAACGCTCAAGGCGCCCTACAAGACGGTTGTGGTCCTCTTGACCGATGGACACGATGAGCCGGGGGGCGATGTGTCTGCAGCCGCCGATTGCATCAGCAAACTGGTGGAGTCCGGCAAAGTGCTGTTCCTGCCGTTTGGCTACGGCGACTATTCCGAGGACGAGTTCGCCCAGCTCTGCCGTGCCGACGGCATGTGGTTCAAACTTTCGGACGACAAAGGCAAGGCTATCACCGACGCCTTTAAGCTCATCGGCGCCAGCATGCGTGTCATGTCCGAGCCCGGTGCCGCAGGTTCGGAGCGCCAGGTCTTTGAGGAGTGCCTGAAAACGCGTCCGGATGTTCAGGTTCAGGTCTGCACGCTCGACGAGTTTGTCCGTGGCAATCAATAGGAGGTCAGCAATGTCTTTTGGTAAGGAATTGGGCCAGCAGCCTCGCACCATCGGCGTTGCCGGGGTGACAAAGCGCGGCGTTGCTCATCGCTGCTACGGTACGCGTTGCCAGGATGCGCATATGATCCGTCGCGTCAAGCAAGTGGCGATCTGGAAGGATGGCGGCAAGAGGGATCGACTCCTGCCGGGCAAGGAGTACGTTGTCGCGGCCGTGGCAGATGGTTTGGGTTCCGAGGCCCATAGCGATATCGGCGCCCATGCTGCCGTCAACACCGCCGTGTCGACGATGTGCGAGCTGATTGGCACCTGGTGTGCAACGGGCGACAGCGCCCTGGCGATCTCGATGCCTCGTTTTATTGAGCAGTCCATGATCAAGGCGAACAATGCCGTGGTCAAGAAGGCTGCATCAATGGAGTTGCCTGCCAACGAGTTCGATGCGACGCTCGTGATTGCTGTTTACGATGGCGACCAGCTGTTCTATGGCTCCGCGGGCGACTCGGGTGTCATCGCCAAGACCGATGCCGGGTTCGAGCTCCTTACGCGCCCGAGCCGCGTGGGAAGTGCTGGTACGTATCCGCTCTATTGCAGGGAAAAGTGGGAGATCGGGGCCTGTTGTGGGCATGTCGAGGGGTTTCTGCTCGCTACCGATGGTGTCCTGGAGCTTCTGGTGCCCGAGTTTAATGGTGAGAATCTGAACAAGAAGGCGATACACCTCTTTATGGGTGCCGGATACAAGTCTGTTGATGCTTCGGACATTGACGCTGCGTTAGGAAAGCGGGTTGAGAGCGTTGTCCGTCGCATCCAGGGAAACCGTTACACCTACGATGATGCGACCGTTGTCGTTGCGCTCGATTGGGACCATGTGGAGCCTGTCGACGTGCTTAAGGACGTGTCCGAGCATAAGCCCGAGCCCGCGCCTGCGGTTGAGCCTGTTCCTGTTGCGGAGCCTGCGCCCGCGCCCGTTGCGGAGCCTGCTCTCACGGTGGAGCCTGAGCCCGAACCTGCACCGGAGCCCGAACCGGAGCCTGTGCCGGAGCCCGAAGTGGAACCCATAGTGGAATCCAAATCCGAGCCGGAGCATGCTGCGGAGACTGTTCCTCAGGCAGAGCTCGATCCCAAACCGGCAGGACCGGAGGCTGCCTCGAGCATCAATATCTCGCTTGATCCCGATGCGCCGAATCTCGAGGCCACCGTGGTTCTCCCGGCTGAGGTTGGCGCCAAGGTGCCCGCGCTTGAGCCGATCGCGATGCTAGAGAACTTACTCGGCGTTTGCTTTGAATACGGCGAGTTACTCGAAGCGTGCAAGATGTTTGTACAAAAACACGACGAGGGTATGGCGGGCGATCAGCGCGGTGTATCCGTTCGCGTCGATTCGACCTGCGAATAAGAAAGGAGTCCCCATGGTGCTCTATAACAACGACGGGAGAGCCTATGAACTTGCCGATGGGGCCCTCGGGCGTGGACGCGAGGGTTCCGTGTATCGCATCGTGGGAGAGCCCCTTGTGGCTAAGGTCTATCACAACCCCACGCCCGAGACGGCGCGCAAGATCGAGGCGATGGCCGCCATTCTTTCGGTTTTGTATGAGCGCAAGAAGCCGCTGCTCCTGCAGCTCGCCTGGCCGTTCGAAGCACTCTACGAGCGCCCTGATGGGTTGTGGTTCAAAGGTTTCTTGATGTATGAAGTCCCCGAGGGATATGTCTCGATCGATGCCGTATCGCAGTTCCCGGCCAATCCCGCCGCGCCTTCTTTGGATGAGCGCCAAAAGATAAAGATGCTCATCAAGCTGTCCACCGTGACTGCGGAGCTTCACGATATCGGAATCACGATAGGCGACTGGAACCCTCGTAATTTTCTTGTCGGCGAGCAAGGAAGCCTGATGCTTCTCGATACTGATTCGTATGGCTTTACGCTTTCGGGCGTGACGTATGGAACCACCTGCGCCGCGCCCGGCTTTATTGCGCCCGAGGTACTCAAGCTCATGGAATCGACTGGCATTGGTGATTTTGGGGGCTTGGCCGCTGCCACGAAAGCTCCGGTGTTCACGCCTCGGACGGATGATTTTGCGCTGGCAGTTCACATTTTTAAGATGTTGAACCGTGGAGTTCATCCCTTTTCGGGTGATCTGGACTTGGATTTCTATGATCTGGATGACGACGATATCCCGCCGGCGCCGTCGCTAAACACCTGCATCCGCGAGGGTCAGAGTCCTTTTATTGGGACCTCGATTGGATACGCTATTCCGGATTACGCCCTTAGACTCGATGATTTTGGCAGCCTTATGGGCGAAGCTTTCCGTCGATCGCTCTTTGGCAGAGCGGAGGAGCGCATTAACGCACGCACGTGGGCACGCCTGCTCGACCGGTATCTATCCGAGACAATCGAGTGCGCGCATGGCCATCTCTACCACTTCTACCACTCGTTGCAGGGTGAATGCCCCTATTGTCGAGGAGAGCGCGCCCTGTTAGCTCGTCTAAGTTGAGATTGACTCGGGCTGTCTGGAGAAAGCCCGTGAGGCGACACGCAGGTTAATCCTGGGTGTCGCCTCCGTACATATAGACGATAAAACCATCGCCAGTGTCCTGACTGTGGTCCTCCAGGATGCGTTTCATGTTGAGATGCTCGTAGAACTGCCAGTCGGAATTGCAGTCGCTCATCAAGAAGAACTTGCTGCAACCGGCTTTGGCGAGCTCGGCACGCGCAAAGTTGATCAGTGCGCGGCCGAGCCCCTTTCCCTGCCACTCGGGCACGATGATGATGAGGTTGAGCTGACCCTGGGCATACTCGTTGCCCGTGGCGGCGAAGCTGTCTGCCGTGGCCTTCTCGCGGCTGTCGCCAAAGAGCGAGCCCTCGAGTTTGGCATCGGCGGTCTTGGCCATCTCGGTCGCCTGGGCAAACATCTCGTCATAGCAAGGCTTCCATGTGGGGTTGGTACGTGGCTTGCCGTCTTCGAAAATGCCGATGCAGCAGGCGGCGATGATGCGGCCTTCGGCTTCGGCAACAAGGGCGATAGGGGAGCGTTGCAGCGAGGGATTGGG
>OQWM01000625.1_pt1 | contig 22968 bp, 26 predicted proteins | sample 1691531 | NCBI WGS metagenome assembly OQWM01 (sample SAMN03418257, study PRJEB22391) | human gut metagenome | biome: human-gut; feature: organic feature; material: feces | host: Homo sapiens | place: Tanzania | collected 2013-01
GTAAAGGTTTAGGAGCTTCTCCTGGAGCAGCTTGTGGTAAGATCGTCTTCACAGCAGAAGATGCTGAAGCATGGAACGCTCGTGGAGAGAAAGTTGTACTTGTTCGTCTTGAGACATCTCCAGAAGACATCACAGGTATGAAAGCTTCCCAGGGTATCTTAACTGTTCGTGGTGGTATGACATCTCACGCAGCCGTAGTTGCCCGTGGTATGGGTACATGCTGTGTATCTGGATGTGGCGATATCGCTATGGACGAAGAGAATAAGAAATTCACTCTTGCTGGAAAAGAATTCCATGAGGGAGATTTCATCTCTATCGATGGTACAACAGGTAACATCTACGATGGCGAAATCAAGACAGTTGACGCTACCATCGCTGGTGAGTTCGGCCGTGTTATGGCTTGGGCTGACAAATATAGAAAACTTAAAGTTCGTACAAATGCAGATACTCCTGCAGATGCTAAGAAAGCTCGTGAGCTTGGAGCAGAAGGTATCGGACTTTGCCGTACAGAGCATATGTTCTTCGAAGAAGACAGAATTGCAGCATTCCGTGAGATGATCTGTTCTGACACTGTAGAAGAAAGAGAAGCAGCTCTTGAGAAGATTCTTCCATATCAGCAGGGAGACTTCAAAGCTCTTTATGAAGCACTGGAAGGATGCCCGGTTACTATTCGTTTCCTGGATCCACCTCTTCATGAGTTCGTTCCTACAGAGGAAGCTGACATTAAGAAATTAGCAGATGCTCAGGGCAAAACTGTTGAGCAGATTAAGACAATCATCGATGGACTTCATGAGTTCAACCCAATGATGGGTCACAGAGGATGCCGTCTTGCTGTAACATATCCTGAAATTGCTAAGATGCAGACAAAAGCTGTTATCCGTGCAGCAATTGAAGTTCAGAAAGAGCATGCAGATTGGAATGTGAAACCTGAAATCATGATTCCATTAGTATGTGAAGTTGAAGAGCTTAAATACGTTAAGAAAGTAGTTGTTGAGACAGCAGACGCTGAAATCGCAGCTGCAGGCGTTAAATTAGAGTACGAAGTTGGTACTATGATCGAGATTCCTAGAGCTGCTCTTACAGCTGATGAAATCGCTAAAGAAGCTGACTTCTTCTGCTTCGGTACTAATGACTTAACTCAGATGACATTTGGATTCTCCCGTGACGATGCTGGTAAGTTCTTAGATGCTTACTATGACAAGAAGATCTTCGAGAACGATCCGTTCGCTAAGCTTGACCAGACAGGCGTTGGCAAGCTCATGGAAACAGCTATCAAACTCGGTAAGCCTGTAAACAACAAGCTCCATGTTGGTATCTGCGGTGAGCACGGCGGCGATCCTTCTTCTGTTGAGTTCTGCCACAAGATTGGTCTTGACTATGTATCATGTTCACCGTTCCGTGTTCCGATTGCTCGTCTTGCTGCTGCTCAGGCTGCTATCGCAAACAAGTAATCCACACAGGATGTATTGACAGGTAACTTAATACAAGTTTATTCCTGATATAAAATCAGAGGGTGTTCCGATTGGAACACCCTCTTTTTGATGTGTTATGCAAAATAAATTCATATTTTGTTGTTTTTGAAAATATAATAATGATTTTCAAAGGAGACAAATGTATGGGAAATAACATTATATCAAAGGTACTTAAATTTGTGGGTATAGGCGTAATCATAGTAGGAATTGCGGCTTCACTGATATCAGGCGGTTCTGTCAACACTTTTTCGTACGAATAAATGCGTAAGTCACATTTTTTACAACGAATAACAACATCCACGCAAAAAATGACAAGCTGAGATTTTTCAACTTGTCATTTTTATTTTTGGTCATGGTTATTTAATTATTTGAATGGTTTTGCAAAGCTGCAAAATTTATTAACATAGCTTGATTAAAATTTCAATCAGGATTTTATGCATTTACATAAGAAATTATCACATTAAGATGTAACGGAAAATCTGCTTTCACACGCTTTTCTATGAGCTTCTTCTCTGCGTCTGTTTTTGTATCCGAAATTTTAATGTCCACACGGTTTCTTGTGGGAGCTTCAGCAATTGTAAAATTTTCCACACCGTAACCTCTGACAATTCTTTTGAAATCGTCGGGAGTGCATTTTCCGCCGACCTTCTGCTCAGATATTTTAAGCATTTCCCTTCGTTTTTCAAGCGGATAATCGGCATTGATTTTACCGACAAATCTTTCCCTTTCGGTAATCCCGCAGTTTTCCGCTGTGTCAATAAACAACTCCCGTTCCATAGTTTCAAGCATATCAAATTCCGTGTTCAAACCCTCCGCATATGCCAAAAGCTCCGCCCTGATATTTGATTTTGCCGTAACTTTGTAAAGCCCCGTACTTTCTAATTTGGTTTTCATCGAATCAAAGCTGTTCATCACTTCACCCCAATCGTAACTGTTCCGACAGTAAAACATTGCGACTTTGCCACCGTCACATCCTGCATATCCGTGTTCCAGTTGTAGTTGGTTATACAACCCGTGTCAATCAATCTTGCCCCAAGTTCCGACAATCTGAATGTTCCGCCGATAGGGATTGAATTCACATATTCCGCAAAGGCATTTTTGAGCAACTCCTTGACTTCACCTGAAGAATATCCGTCCTCCGCGTAGGCAACAACACTCATATTGCAGGCGGTACGCTGGGCATTTGCCACAATAACATCAACATTAAGCTCTCTCTGCTTTTCCAAAAGTAACTGAACCTTTGCAACAACATTCGTACCCAATGATGCATCCGCACCCGTAACATAGACATTAACCGTACCTACACCCCTCGCTTTGCCGATGGCACTTGCCTTTGCAACACCGTCAACCGTGAGTGCAAGCTGTTCGTAATATGCCGCATTCGTGCCGTTGGAGGTATTTATATATGTATCTCTTATGCGTTTGCGAAGTTCATCGTCCGTTTCGGCATCGCAACCGCCCGTAAATTTCTCACGGTTTGTAACCGTTTCAATCTCTGTCGGCACACTCACGGGAACAACCGCACAACCAAGCCCGATATTACCGTTACTTCCCGCCTGTTCAGCCTCGGCATAAACACTCACAAGCGTGTTGCCGGCACTGATTTCTTCATCCTCGGTCGTAACAAATCGTACCGGCACAAGGTCGGCAGTAGCCACAACGCATCCCTTTGGAATTATAATATCGTGACTGCACGGCTGAGAAATATTAAAGGTAATTTCGCCCGTTGACTTCATCGCCTTTTTGCGTTCAATACCTCTCTGCGATGCGAGTTTATCAAGGCATTCACCGCTTGCGCTCACTGCAAACATCTGTCTTTTCCACCATTCAAGGTTCATCTGCAACTTAAAAATCTCGCCGGCAAGCACCTTGAGCCTGATTGCAATGTCGCTCACCTCGTTAAAGCTGTCACCCGTTTCATGCTCATAGGCATTCTTCATTCTGCCGTAAATTTCATCATAAGTTTCCATTTATCTGCACCTCCCTTGTAATATCGTCAACCGTAAGGTCAATCGTAATCTTTCTGCCAACCGACTTAACGCTTGCATAGGTATTTTTCATTTTTGCAAGCGATTCATTGGCAAGCAGTTCAGTCTGCTTTGCCGAGAGTGTTTTGTTCTGCAAAAGCACCTTTGAACCTAAATTTCTGTCATAGACAAATCCGCCGAGTTTTGCCGAAATGCAAAGCACAGCCTGTTGGAATTTTGCGTCAGTCCCCTCAAGCAATACCGTATTGCCCGAAGAGCCGATAACGATATCACCGTTTTTAATCATCATATCCCTCATACTACACCGCCTTGCCGTTGATAAGAACCCTGCCGTCATTTTTCAGCACAATACTCGCTCCGCCCTTTGACGAAAGCATAACCTCGCCCTCATCAAGCTCAACATTGTTTGCAAGCACGCCAAGGCTCACTTCGCCGTTAGCAAGCGGCAAAACAACCGCCGACTCTCCCACGGGAACAACACTTGCAAAGCCATACGGCACGCAACATTTTATCCCCCTGTGTTCTTCCGAGGAATCCACCGAAACCGTGTTTCCCGAACTTTTCACACCGCCCTTTTCGGCTTTCGGGGCGGTAATCGAATTTTTAGTTATGTAATTCATCAGCCACATCGCCGTTCTCCTTTCCAAGCACAACCGTTGTGCTTTCACCGTTTTTTCCAAGTGAATATTTAATGCTTTTCACAATCAAGCCCTCTCTTTTTCCGATGAGAGAGTCATCAATCACAGCCCTTCTGCCGACAACTCCGCACAGACATTCTGCACATTCAAGCATTATTTCAAAGCTCTGCCTGTTGCCGTTTTCAATCATTCTGTCGGCTGTTTTTACCGCATTGTTGTCGAGAAAAGCGTTTACATATCTCACCCTTTTAATCCTGTCGGCAACGCATTTGTTGCTTATAACGCTCTTGTAACCGCCGTATTCCTCGGTGCGTAGTTTGACCTGCGAAATCACCTTGCACGGCTTTATGTACTCACGGAGAGATGTGTAGCCTACTCCGTTTCTGCCGAACACAATCGGCTTTGCACCGCCGTAAGTTCCGCACATCAAAGCAAATCCCGCACCCGTAATTCTCGGACTTTTGCCGTATCTGCCGTTGCAGAATTTTTCAAGCACCTGCCACTCGGTCATTCCCTTTTCAATTTTGATTGTGCCCATAAACGGATGTTCGTCACCATCATATCCGACAATTCCGAACGGCTTTAAATGCCTTTCAAAAATGAACTTTGCCGCCGGGTTCACATATGTAACAGGCTCTGCCTCATTGTCGAGAAGCCTTCCGGCAAGACTTCTTGCACTCAGCCTTACAATCGCACCGTCGGTTCTCACAATGCTGACAATCTCGTCAGCCTGTCCCACAAACACAAGCGACTTGCCGTCATAAGCCTCAAGCATATCGGCATTTCCAAACTTCTCGTCATACGGCACAGTCATCACAAGCTCATCGGCAGGCACATCGACATCTGCCGAAATTTCTGCCGTGAGAACATTTTTAATTTCACACCTTTTTCCGTTTTTATCAGTAAAAAAGTAAGTCAGCACAGCTTAACCCTCCTCGTTCCGAGGTTTTCATCGGGGAACTTAACATCGGGATTCAGCCGCACAAGCTCGTCAATTTTCGCCCCTGTTTTGTATGCAATGTCCCACAGGGTTTGTCCGTTTTCACAGTCAAAATATGTAATTACCGTTTTCTGCTTTTTTTCCATAACCTCACGGAACACAAAGCTGTATTCAAGCACATTCGGCTTTGGCTCACCCTTTATTTCAAGCTTTTCAAACACAGCATAAATGCTCGGCAGGTTTGGCACAGAGAGCACTTCTTTTCCGCTGTTTCTGAACACCTCAAACAGCCTTTCAAACTGTTCTGCACAATCCTCGCCGTACAGCTGTCCCGAACCGCTGATTTTCATATTCTTCCGCCCCATATCCTGAACGGAAGATTCGCCGAACGGACTTTTCATTTCTGCAACGCTCCTGTCACATTCAAAGCTGATATTCTGCGGATTGTGATGCCACACATATTCACCGAATTTCATCGGCACCGGTTTCATCGGCTTTTCGCCTCCTCTTCTTCGTCAAGTCTGCGACTGTAACGACGGCTTTCCCTTTCAAGGAATTCACCGAACATTTCGGTATCTTTACCGCCGTTCTCAGACTCCGCAAGCCTGTAAAGTTCGTCTGAATTTTTATCATTCATATAATTTTCCTCTCGTCGGCACTGATTTTCACGGTTGCAAGAATACTTCCGCTGCCCTGAGTAACGCTTGAAAATTCAAGCACTTTGCAATCCGTGTAAATGATTTTCTTCTTTGCAAGGTCAAGTTCAAGACTCTTAAAGCTGTCACGCCCCAAAAACGGAGTTTCATTCGTAATCTTCATCACAAAGGTAAGTTCCCATTCATTTGAAACAATCCTTTCAACAGGCTTGTCATTGAAAAATTCCTTGATTTCCGTGAAGGAGTTCTTTCTTGTACAGGTTGCCTTTTCAACACCGCCGAGAATTTTCCCCTCACATTTCAACACAGCATTTCCGCAATTTTCAAATTCAAAGCCGTCCATTTAAACCTCCTCGCAAAGACAAAATTCCATATTAAAACTCACCGTTCTGTAAATTGCATTCATATCGGGATCAAATTCAATTGACGCCGCCTCGCTGTGGGTAATCGTCTTTTCCGCATCGGCAGTTTTAAGTCCGAGAAGAATTTCACTTACCACTTCCGAAAGACCGCTTCCGTTCTCGGTTGCAGGAGCATACACCCTGATTTCAACTCCTGCATTGTAGCTTTCACCCTTGATAGACGGCGAAAGGTATCCGCCGATATAGCTTTTCTCCGTTGACATATCTCTCACCGACACAACGGCAATCATTCCGTTCACGGGTGACGGTGCTTCATCAGAGCCGTATTCTCTTATAAATCTGACATTTTTCAAAGCCTCATTTACCTTTAAGCCTGCAATAATACGGTCAACCTGTTTCTCAATTCGATTCAAAATCATCCCTCGTTTCTTCTCTGTATGCACACAGAACAGCCCTTACATAAATCGGATTGTCCTTCACATAATATTTTTCGCACCTTTTAACAGTATATTTACCGTTTTCACTTTCTATTACGCTTTTTTCCGAATCAAGCAGAACATCGGGCGGTGCAATAAATAAAAACAGCTTTGTTTTTCTCATACCCAGTTTATGCCGTACACTGTCATAATTCTGATTGCTGTTGTATCTCAAAGGTGAAATAAAGGCCTTTGTCCTAACCGATTTACCGCCGTTTTTAACGGTAACATCACAGCCGTATCTGTTTAATATTTTCCCGATAGACGGTGAAATATTCATCATATCACCCCAAGCAAAAATTTTTCTCTGCCGATAAGGTCCTGCGACTTGTCGGCATATTCCCTCCACAGCTTTTCGGCACGGCTTTCGCCGTCCGCAGATGATGAAATTTTTAAATCACCTGCGGAAAAAGAAGAAATGCTGTCATCATTGCAAAGGGAATACAACTTAAAAGCGTAAACGGCACACAGGTTTTCAAGTCTTAATTCGTCATCTTCCGAAAGATTTCCCTTCGTAACAATCGAATTAACATACACCACGGCATCGTCAATAATGCTCTTCCATTTGTATGCTTCTGCACCGTCAATACCGCTGTATAAGGCAAAACGCTTTGTAATGTTTGCAATGTTCAAGGCAATCCCTCCTTAACAGCTCATCACCTTTGACGCCTCTGTAAAGATTTTTGAAAAACCGGCGGTACAGGTAACTGCGGCTCTTTCAAGCTGACGGTCAATAAGCTTGTCGTAATCTGTAACAACACCGCCTGCCTGAACCATTTCAAGCGCACAGTTTTTGTCAAGACCGATAATCTTACCGCCCTCAAGCTCGGGAGTGTGAAGAAGGCTTGCACCGAGAGGTGTAATCATTCTGCCCGTAGCCTGAAAATCAAGGCCTGCGTTTGAATCCTGAAGCTGAGAAAGCGAAAGAATCTTCTGCATTTCGGGAGTTGACGCAAGAATTGTGTTGAGTTCATACGGGGCAAGCTCTGTCCAGAGCTTTAAAAGGTCCTCATATGTAACCTTGCCGCCTGTTGCAACAGCAAGTGTGCCGGCGGGATTTTCATTGCCGTCACCGTTCACAAGCACATCAATCGCATCTTTAAGCTGTGCTCTTGCAATATATGCGCCAATCTGATTGAGTGTTACGGTAAAGAGGTCAAGACGCTGAAAGCGAAGTGCCTCATATGATGCAACAAGCATTCTGCCACGCTTGTGAAGCTTAACAAGGTTTTCTCTTGTCTTAACCTCAGTCTGCGGAATCTTTGCACCCTCGCCGACGAGTTTAAGACTCTTGTCATCCTCACTCGGAACAGATGCAATACTGCGGTAATCCATACCCTCAATGTCTGTCACGGTTGCCACAAGATTTGGGAGAATATCCGCTCTCTCCATGCCCTGCATAACGGCTCTGCTCACATATTCGGGGAAAAGTGCCGCAGAGTTTGAACTCTGAAAAAACTTTTCAACACAGTCGCTGTTTCTGCCCTTAACCTTAATGTCAAAGCGTTTGAGCTGACGGGAAAATGCGTCAAGTCCCTCAAGTGCAGTACCTCTGTAATTTTCTGACGGATCAAGCTTTTCAAGTGCGCCCGAAATTCCGCCCTTTGTCTGATACATACCCTTTTCAATAGTAATATTTTCAAAATTTGCCATAATATCTTCCTCCCCTTATCAAAGAATAAATCCGACTGATGTGTCTGTTGAGTCAAGCACAAGGTACTCTCTGCCGGTTGTTGTAACCGACACGCCGCCGTCTGCCGTTGCAGAAAGCTTTTTGTAGCCGACGGCGATTTTCTTGTCGCTCTTAACCTTTACATAGCCCGAAAGCTGAACAACCGCATAACCGCCTCTCACGCTTACGCACACACCGCAAAAGTTCTCGCTTGCGTCACATTTTGCAACAGTGCCGTTGTCCTTCATCTTAACAGGCACGCCTGCCTCTGTAAGTGTTTTATCTGCAATAAATGTTGCGGCATTTTCGCCGAATCCGTTAAAATTTACATTCATAATAATACCTCCGTTAAATACTGAACTGACCGTTTTCCACGGTGTTATTTCTCTTGTCCTGCTTGCAGTAAAGCTGCGGAACAGGTTCAAAAGCTGCTTTCTTCTTCTTTTCAAATGCTGACTTAAATTCTCTGAGCTGTTCAATTGTCATGCTCTTTGCAACGCTCTCCATTGTTTCGCCCGAAATGTCAGGCTGAACAAAAGCGGCAAGTCCCACAACATCACGGGTAAGGCTTTCACGGTACAGCACACCGTCCTTAGCTGACTTTTTAAGCCCGTCAATATATTCGCACAGCTTTCTGCTGTCGCTCTCATCAAGTGCAAAAGCCTTTTTGTTTTCAATGGCTTTAAGAATTTTCTCCATATCATTTTCCTTTCCAAAAATTTTGTGACCTTTCGTAATGCCTGCCCTCTTTTGTGACGGCACGGCAACAAAGCTCCATTCGTATGCGTCATACGGGTTCACAAGTTCACCGCAACAAAGCTTTGAGCCGTAAACCTCGCCCTTTTTGTGAGTACACATCGAGATGTCCTCACCGCACACATTGCACACAACCCTGTCAACGGCACAGCCAACGCTTACTTCCTTGATAATTCCGCTGTCAATCGCAAGGATAATATCCCTGTTGCTCTCACAAACGGGAAGATATGCCCTTGCCTTGAGCCTGTAGTAATCGTCACCCAAAGCCGTTTTCTGACCGTCAATTTTCTCAACCTTACAGCTGAAAATTCTCGCCGTCTGATTTTTGGCACTCGGATTGTGGTCAATAATTCCTGTCTTGCCGACAAAAAGCTTTTCAAGCTCATAAAGCGAATCTGTTGTAAAGCGTTCGCCGTCACGGTCAACATCGTTGTCACACAGCACAACCGAAAACGCATACACCTCATTTTTTGCAAGATTTCGCCTTGTATAGCGGTTAATCAGTTCGAGTTCATCATCACCGACAGTCTGATTTTCACTGTCAACAACGCCCGAAACACCGCTTTTAATAAGTTTGTTATCCTTCATTCTGCACCTCCGCTCCAATCTGTCTTTCAATGTTCATCGCATTTGCATTGTTAAGTCTTGCCTGAGAAAGCTCAACCGCATCCTGAAGATTAATCTTGTCCCACTCAATCTTAAAGCTGTCGTTATAACCGCACATTTTAAGATGAGCCGACACAATTTTTGTAATCACGGGTTCAAGCACTGTGCGGTAGTAAGCAAGCTCGCTTGTGAGAATATCCGCCTGCTGTTCGCTCATTCTCTCCGTACTCGACCACGAAATGCCGAGCAAAAACGGCGGAATACCAAGCTTTGCAATAATCTGCTCAAGAATATGCCTTACAGGAATGTCGCAGTCGGGCATATCGCTTTCAGCACCGATAACCTTAATGCTGACATCGCCGACCGACACAAAATCACACACGCTGTCGCTTCTCATCGCCTTTTTCCACTCATCGGCAACCGCCTGTGCATTTTCTCTGCTCACAGCCGAACCGTTTGAATCGGGATTGAGAGTAACCGCAAAACGGATATCGCCAACCCTCTCCCAGTTTGTTTTTACCGACTCAAAAATCCTCAAAAGTATTGAGCTTACAAACGGCAGACCGCTGAGTATGGAAGTACCGCACACCGTACCCGGCTTGGGATTAAGCAGGGTTGCAAAAATCCTTTCGGGATATTTCGGCTCTTCGGCTGTACCGTTGCCGAGTGTGTAAACCGCAAGCTTCAGCGGAGAAGAATCCGCTCTGATTTCAACATCGTCAAGGCTTGCATTGTACAATGCGCAAATTCCTTCACCGCCACTATCGGGAACAATCTCACCGACCGCCTGTCCGTAGGTGAGAAGCGAATCAAGATAGCAAAGCACAAAGCTTTCAAGCCCCATCATTTCACCGTTTATGCGGACATTTTTTACAAAGCTGTCGGCAATCTTCTGACTTTCAGCCGATGAAGTCACAATTTTGAATCCGCCGATAAGTCTGATAATTTTGCAGAGTGCCGCATCAATAATCGGCACAGACTCACGCAAAGTTGTGTACAACTGCCTTTCCGTTCTCGTCTGAACGGCAAATCGTGAGAAAATCGGCGAATTATTTCTCGTTTCTCTCAAAACGGTCTGCACCGTCTTTATGCTCTCGGTCTTTTTATTTTTTCTGCCAAGCCTCAAGCTGTTTCCTCCTGTCTTTTGGTTGCAACGGCAAAGAATCCGTCACAACCGTAAATTTTCGTGGCGACAAAATATCTTATGTCGTCCATTGCATGGTCATTTTCCTTAACAGGTGCGTCACTGCGCCCCGAACCGTCCCAACGGTAGAGCGAAAATTCCCTTCTTGCGGCTCTGCAATTTTTGCAGATTCTGATTTTTCTGTCCTTCAAAGCCTGCGAAGTCTGTCTTATGCCGTTGATAACATTGTTTTCAGCCGACACAACCGTGTATTTTCCGTGACGCCTTATAACCTCAATAAAGCTTGCGGCAGACGGATCGACAATCACACATTCGATTTTCCGCCCGTCAATCAGCTTTTCAAGTCCGTCATAATGCTCCTCGTCGGTCTTTTGAAAGCCCTGAGTGCGTGAGTTGAAGTAGTATTCGTCAACCCTGTACCACACACCGTTTTTTCTGCCCCACAAACCGAATGATGCGGGGTTCACAGTACCGTAATCGCACGATACCGCCCAGCTTTCAATATCTGACGGAATATCGCAGTACATCCTTTCATTGTCCATAAACGGATAAACCGCACCGAAAACGGCTACCCATCTGCCTTTTACGAACCTCTCGTAAAACACACCCGAATACAGACTTTCATACCTCTTGATAACCTCGGGCTTCAAAGACGGATTGTCCTGCATTGTAAAGTGCAGATATAACGCATTTTTGTCACCGCACTTTTTAATCCACTCACGGTAGAACCAATGCTCAGGAAATTCGGGATTGCAGTTAAACCAAAATCTTGAACCCGACACGGAACATCTCGCCAATGCCTGTTCAACGAACGACCTCGGCATCAACGCAACCTCGTCAAAAAGCACACCCGAAAGCGTCATGCCCTGAATAAGCGATGCGGATGACTCGTCCTTGCCTCCGAAAAGATAAAACCTGTTCATCACTCCGTTAACGCTCACGGTCAAAATATTCTGCGACAGCTTTTCTTCACACCTAAAGCCGAGTGATTTCAAAATCGGAATCACGGGCGTAATCATATTTCGCCTTAAAGAACGGATTGTCTTTCCGCAAAGTGCAAAGTCCGAATTTGCAAAATCGTAAAAGCTCCACAAAATGAACGACAGCGACATACAAAAAGTCTTTCCGCTGCGCACAGCACCGTCACAGATGATTGCGTCCCTGTCACGAAAAGCCGACTCCCTGTTCCACCACGAAAGCACGGTAAGCTGTTTTTTAGAAAAAGCTTTAATTTCCATTTTCCTTGTCATTCACCGCCCTTGCGCTGTTTGAAATGGCGTCAAAAAGCTGTTTTGCGCCTGTTTCATGCTCTCCGCCTGCACCGAGTTTTTCAAGTGCCTTTAGCCTGTCAAAAAACTTGATTTCCATTGAACCGTCCTTCGGTCTTTTAATCTCCGACACAAGGAACAGGTCCATGCCTTCAAGATCCTCTTTGCTCGGATCACTTTTGTAAAGCAAAGAAATTGCATCGCAAATGCTCCCGAAAGCCAACCGCTGATACCCTGCCGCCGCCATGTTGGCAAGGGATTTTTCTCTTAGCCGTGACAGCCGTTCAAGCTCGGCTGAAATTTCGGGACGGCAGATAAGCTCTTCCCCCTTCTGCTCACAATCCCCCGTGTAGCCTGCCTTTTCTGCGGCAAGCTCGGAATTTCCCGAACCGAGAAATAAACTGCAAAACTTCTTTTCCCTACCTGTCAATTTTCTGATATCTCGTCACCTCCGTTTTTCGAGAGGCTTTATCAATGCCCCTCACTTATACCTGCAAAATTTAAAAAAATTGCATACTTTAATGCATTTTTCAAAAATATTTTTAAAAATAATTATTCACAACCAAAAATCAATAGTCAAAGATATCCGCCTGATCCCCCTCAGAAAGCCGTCTTTCCCGAATCAGGTAATAAAAAAACCGTGTGTACTTTTTCTGTACACACGGTTTTGTGTTATAGTCGGTATATTTACTTGAGCATTTTAAGGATTTCGTCCTTTTCACGATAGCCTACTGCCTTATTGACAAGCTGACCGTTTTTGAACACCATAAGAGTCGGGATACTTGACACATTATACTGCATTGTAAGGTCGGGTTCTTCATCAACATTAACCTTGCCGACAAGAATTTTGCCGTCATATTCGTCAGCGATTTCTTTCACAATCGGGGCAATCATCTTGCACGGACCGCACCATGTTGCCCAAAAGTCTACAAGCACAGGGATATCCGACTGCAAAACCTCCTGCTCAAAAGTTTCTTTGTAAAGCTCTATTTCCATAACAATCCTCCTGTTCGGTTATTTTAATCTTTAGATTTGTAGTAAAGCATACAATGACAAAAGCCTTCAAAATCGGGATCGGCAATCTGCTCTTTGAATTCCTTGCACATACACTTGTATTCCTCTGTACGCTGAATTCTGCACGGGCAGTAACCGCCTGTCCTCTTCAAGCCCTCTTTAACTGTCTTTACTGTTTCTTTGTCGGGATTAAGTGTTATTTTCATCTGCTCACCCCACAATTTTTACGGCGTTTGCCGTTAATCTCTTCCCTTATTCAAACCCCCTTTCTTGTGACGTCTCATCCACCCTTTCTGTAGCCCTTTTCTGCCTCATCATGGGCAAGGAAAGAGGCTCTGAACAGGTGGATAACTCGCTGACAATCGTCTGTTGGATGAAAAATACGCAGTCAAAGTTTGTGGCTTTAGCTTCTTCTTCGTACCTTTGCACGATAAGACGGATGGGGACGACTCCCATCCATGCGTTTCAGAACAGAGAAAGAACGAATGACAGACACTTCCGTCTTCCACGGGAAGACAGCCAAATACATGACATTGGGTTGCAAACTCAATTTCTCGGAGACTGCCACCTTCGCGCGTACCTTATATAATATGGGTGTCGGCGAGGCGAACGCGGGCGAAGCTGCAGACATCTGCTTGATCAACACTTGTTCGGTGACGGAGATGGCGGACCATAAATGTCGCCAGCAGATCCACAAGATGGTGCGGGAGAATCCTGGCGCCGTCGTGGTCGTGACGGGCTGCTACGCCCAGTTGAAAAGCGAGGAGATCGCCCAAATCCCTGGCGTCTCCCTCGTGCTGGGCAGCAACGAGAAGGCTCACCTCGTCGAATACCTCCTCCAGGCCATGCAGGCCCGCGAGGCCGACCCCATCGCCTTTGCCACGTCCTGCGAGGGCCATCCGGCCTTCCACCATGCGGAGAAGACGAAGGACATCCATAGTTTCCAGCTCTCTTGCTCGCGGGGCAACCGCACGCGCTATTTTCTGAAGGTGCAGGACGGTTGCAACTACTTCTGCACCTACTGCACGATTCCCTATGCGCGCGGCTTCTCGCGCAATCCCTCGATCGCCACGCTCGTGGAGCAGGTCAAGCAGGCCGCTGCCGAGGGAGGCAAGGAGGTGGTGATCACGGGCGTGAACATAGGCGACTTCGGACGAACCACCGGCGAGCGATTCATCGACCTGGTGAAAGCGCTCGACGAGATAGAGGACATCCGCCGCTATCGCATCTCGTCGCTAGAGCCCGACCTCTGCAGCGACGAACTGATAGACTACTGCGCCCACAGCCGTGCCTTTATGCCCCATTTCCACATTCCCCTGCAGAGTGGGTCGGACACGGTGTTGCGCCTCATGCACCGTCGCTACGACGCGGCCCTCTTCGCCCACAAGGTGGAGCTGATCAAGGAGAAGATGCCCCACGCCTTCATCGGTGTGGACGTGATGGTGGGCTGCAGGGGTGAGACCCCCGACTGCTTCGAGGAGTGTCGCAGCTTCATCGAGGGCCTGGACGTCACGCAGCTCCATGTCTTCCCCTATTCCGAGCGCCCAGGCACGGCGGCCCTCAGCATCCCCTACGTCGTCGATGACAAGGAGAAGAAGCGTCGTGTCCACGAATTGCTGGAGCTCTCAGACCAAAAGACGCGGGCGTTCTATGCGCGCCACGCCGGCACCGAACAGGAGGTGTTGCTGGAGAAGTCGGCGAGTGGCAAGGCCATGCACGGTTTCACGCGCAACTACGTGCGGGTGCAACTGCCCGAGCATCTTTCCAAACCAGAATACGACAACGAGTTGCTGACCGTCCGGATTGGTGACTTCAATGCCGACCAAACCGCCATGATGGTGGAGAACATCATCCAGCGATAACCTCATATACTATCCAAACACATGATGAAGGTAGCCATCGTAATACTCAACTGGAACGGTCAGCAGATGCTGGCCGACTACTTGGGCCAAGTCGTGGAATATTCCAAGGACGAGGCCGAAATCATTGTGGCCGACAATGGATCCACCGACGATTCGGTGGAGTGGGTGAGGACCCACTTCCCTGAAGTGAGGATCATCCAGCTGGACCGCAACTACGGCTTTGCCGAAGGATACAACAAAGCGCTGGTGCAGGTGGACTGCACCTACTATGTCTTGCTCAACTCCGACGTGGAGGTGACGCCCCACTGGCTCACCCCGCTCATCGAGGAGATGGACGCAAGGCCCGAGGTGGCAGCCTGCCAGCCGAAGATCCTCTCCGAGGTGCGAAAAGGATCCTTCGAGTATGCGGGAGCTTGTGGTGGCTACATCGACCGCTTCGGCTACCCGTTCTGCCGGGGACGCATCTTCGACACGGTGGAGGAGGACCACGGCCAGTACGACACGCCGCAGGAGGTGCTATGGGCCTCGGGCTGCTGCCTGATGATCCGTGCCGACGACTACTGGAGCGCCGACGGCCTCGACGGGCGCTTCTTTGCCCACAACGAGGAGATAGACCTCTGCTGGCGACTCTACCAGACAGGGCGCAAGATCTTCTGCTTCCCGCAGAGCACGGTCTATCATGTGGGTGGAGGCACGCTCCCCAAGGGAAATCCACGGAAGACCTTCCTCAACTTCCGCAACAACCTGACGATGCTTTGGAAAAACCTGCCAGAGGAGGATCTTCGGCCCGTCATGCTGTGGCGCTGGCTCCTTGACTACGTGGCGGCTTGGTGGACCCTTATCGGCCAGCGCAACCTCGGCGACTTCAAGGCCATCTACCGCGCACGCAGGGCCTTTCTTGCCTGGCGCCACGATTTCGATACCGACCGCTGCTTTGCCTCCCCAGAGGAGAAGGCGAAGCTGCCAGCGGATGGCCGAAAGCCCTATTCCATCCTTTGGCAGTATCATGTCAAGGGGAAAAAGCATTTCTCCGACTTGCCGTAGTAAGGCTCACTCCGACTTGCTGCAATAAGGCTCATCCAAAGTTGCCACAGCAAGGCTCTCTCCGGCTTGCCGCAATAAGGCCCAAGGATACGATTCGTGATCCTATTCAAAAACAAACCCATACAACGACTTACAAGCATAATCGTTGCATGGGTTTGTTTTGTTTTCCTGATAGAACTAAAACCTTCTCGTTGCGTCTCGTCACGACCTGACGAGATAGGGCCGCAGGTATTGTCCCGTGATGCTCTCGTCGCAGGCTGCCACCTCTTCCGGCGTTCCCACGGCGACGACACGTCCTCCGCGGTCGCCTCCCTCGGGTCCGAGGTCTATCACATAGTCGGCCTCCTTGACCACCTCCATATTATGCTCGATCACCAAGACCGAATGGCCTTTCTCGATCAGGGAGGAGAAGGCGGAGAGCAGCCGCGCGATGTCATGGAAGTGGAGGCCCGTCGTCGGCTCGTCAAAGATAAACAACGTGGGTTCCTGCTTCTCCTGTCCGATGAAGTAGGCCAACTTCACGCGCTGGTTCTCACCACCGGAGAGGGTAGAGGAACTCTGTCCCAGCCGTATGTATCCCAGTCCCACGTCAGCAAGTGGCTTGAGACGTTTTGCCACCAGTCGCTCCCCATGCTTCCCGAAGAAGTCGATGGCCTCTGCCACCGTCATGTTGAGCACGTCGTTGATGTTCTTGCCATGAAAGCGCACGTCGAGCACCTCGCGCTTGAAGCGCTCGCCGTGGCAGGCTTCGCAGGTGAGCGTGAGATCGGCCATAAACTGCATCTCGACCGTGATCACGCCCGCTCCCTTACACTCCTCGCAGCGTCCGCCCTCGGTATTGAACGAGAAATACTGGGGCGTGAAGCCCATCTGCTTGGCCAGGGGCTGGTCGGCGAAGATGCGGCGCACCTCTTCGTATGCCTTGACATAAGTAGCTGGATTGGATCGCGTGCTCTTTCCGATGGGATTCTGATCCACAAACTCCACATGGCGCACCTGTCGCCAGTCTCCCTCCATACCACTATACTCGCCTGGCACCTCGGCCACCTCGTCGAGCCGGCGCTTCATGGCGGGGTAGAGGATTCCCTTGACGAGCGACGACTTGCCACTGCCGCTCACTCCCGTGACCACGGTGAGCACATTGAGGGGGAAACTGACGTCCACGCCCTTGAGGTTGTTCATGCGGCAGCCTTTCAGCCGGATAACACTCGTCCACTGCCGGCGCGAGGCAGGGAGAGGAATCTGGTCGCGATGGGTAAGAAACGCCACGGTGTAGGACGGCTCGTCTTTGAGCCGGTCCCGGTTGGCGGGCGTCAGATCCTTGGCCTCTCCTTGGTACACGATTTCTCCGCCCAGGCGTCCTGCGTCGGGTCCCACGTCGATGATCTGGTCGGCAGCCCGCATGATGTCCTCGTCGTGTTCCACCACCACCACGGTGTTGCCCTCGTCGCGCAGGTCGCTCAGCACGTGGATGAGACGGTCCGTGTCGCGGCTATGCAGTCCGATGGACGGTTCGTCGAGAATGTAGAGCGATCCGACAAGCGGACTGCCCAGAGCGGTACTGAGGCTCACACGCTGGCTCTCGCCACCACTGAGCGTATTGGAGGGACGGTTCAGGGTGAGGTAGTCAAGTCCCACCTCGCAGAGGAAGTCGAGGCGGTGGCGTATCTCGGTGAGCAGTCGCCGCGCCACGTCGGCGTCATGGTCCGACAAGGGTAGGGCGGCAAACCACTCCCGCAGGTCGCGGACCGGCATGTTGACCAGTTCCGTGATAGACCGACCCCCGATCTTCACCCACGAGGCCTCCTTCTTCAGTCGGGCACCGTGGCAATCGGGACAGATCGTGCGCCCCCTGTAGCGGCTCATCATCACGCGATACTGTATCTTGTACTGATTCTCCTTCACCATCTGAAAGAACGAGTCGATGCAGACCCGCTCCTGCGGCGGCAGTCCCTGTTCGCTGGGCAGTCCGTGCCACAGTGCGTCCTTCTCCTCCTGCGTCAGATCGTGATAAGGCTTGAAGATAGGGTAGTTGTCTGCTTTCGCACGCCGGCAAAACTCCGTGAGCCACTGGCCCATCTTCTCGCCGTGCCAGCACTGCACGCAACCCTCATAGACCGAGAGCGACGTGTTGGGAATCACCAGGCGCTCGTCGATACCGATCACCGATCCGAAACCCTCGCAGGTGGGACAAGCGCCGAGGGGCGAGTTGAATGAGAAGAGATTGTCCGTGGGCTGCTCGAAGGTGATGCCGTCGGCCTCGAAGCGCGTGGAGAAGTCGAAGGCTTCCTGCGACGGTATGAAAAGCAGGCGGCACGCGCCGTCGCCCTCGTAGAAAGCCGTCTCCGCACTATCCGTCAGCCGCGCGATGGCATCCTTTCCCTCATCGACCGATCCGCGGTCTATGACCAAGTAGAGCGTCTTGCCCTTGCCGTCGTCCTCCTCGGAAAGCGTCTCCATGTAGTCGTCGATGCGCGCAAAGTCGCCCTCCGTATAGATACGGGCGTAGCCCTCCTGCATCTCCATCTCCAGTTGGCGTCTCAGCGTGCGCCCCTGCGCGCCCCTGGGCGACACGCAGCGGAGCCAGCACCACATAGCGCGTGCCAGCCTCGTGGGAGAGCACTGTGCGGACCACATCCTCGGCCGTATGACGCCGCACCTCCTGTCCGCTCACGGGCGAATACGTGCGGCCAATGGTGGCGTAGAGTAAGCGCATATATTCGTAGATCTCCGTCGATGTGCCCACCGTGGATCGCGGATTGCGGGCCACGACCCGCTGCTCAATAGCAATGGCGGGAGGCAATCCCTCGATGAAATCGACCTCGGGTTTGGCCATACGACCCAAAAACTGGCGTGCGTAGGACGAGAGGCTCTCGACGTAGCGCCGTTGCCCCTCGGCATAAAGGGTGTCGAAGGCGAGCGACGACTTGCCCGATCCCGACACGCCCGTCAGCACGACCAGACGGTTGTGGGGAATGCGGACGCTGACGTTCTTCAAATTGTTCACCCTTGCTCCTTTTACCTCTATGTAGTCCTTCATACCTGTGTTTCGTTGAAATGAATGTGCAACTGCTTTGTTGAAATGAATGTGCAAATATACAAAATATTTTTGGCACCTCGGAACAAAGCTCAGTTAATCTATCTGTCGCCAGCGTTTCTTTCGGACGAATCCCGACCGATTGCGGACGAACTCCGACTGAAGGCATCTTCAGAGGAGCGGAAAATATGAGGCAAAGAAATCCAAAAAGAGGCAAGAAAACCCAAAATGAGAATTTGTTATTTATCATAATGTCGATTGTGGGATAAAAATATAAGTCCTCAGACCGAGCTATTTGTATGGGTTAAAAGACGCAGTTTTTCACCCCTTTTTAGCATATTAACTTCGTAGGCCAATGAAGTTATATTCGTGGACTGATGAAGTCAACATGCTTTTTTCGGGCAAAAATAGCCTGGAGTATCCATATCTGTACGGATACAAGAACAAGAGCCGTCAGCATTAGTGCGGATAAAAAATCAAGGAGCATTTTCGTCAGCACGGACGAAAATACTCCTTGATGATCAGTTAGAGGCCGCAGCGCCACGATGCGGGTTTGCGCCACGATGCGGGCTTGCGCCACGTCGATCATGCGGCCGCGATTAGAAGCGGTAGCTCAGTTCCACGTCGATCATGGAATAGTTGGGATCTGCCAAGGCGCGGTCGTGGATATAGGCATACTCGCCCGTGAGACAGATGTTCTTGTTGAAATAGTAGTCCAATCCGATCTCATACTGCGTGCGCTGCTTCTCGGCTCCCTTCGAGGGCTGGTACATGTCGTAGCGAGCCTTGGCGTGACACTTCTTCTTGATGATCGGCGCGATGACGAGCGCATAGACACCCTGCGACTTGTCGCCGTTGCTGGAGAGCGTGATGTCCTTGGCCGAAGCGTCGTTGGTGTTGACCATCGCCTTGGCAAAGGCGTAGCCCGTGGAGTGGACATACTCTGAGCGGAACGTCCAGTCGTCCACCTTATACTCGGCGGAGAAAGCGTAGCGGCGCTGCTGCAGGCGGCGGAGCGTCGTATTGGTGATGCCCTCAGAGGCCGAGGTGCCCTTGCGCGCGTAGGAACCGATCCATCCGAACGCGCCAAGGCGCATTCCCTCTACCGGCATGACCCAAGCGCCACCGATAATGTTCTTCTGCTGGTCCACATCCTTCACGTTGATGCCCTGACCGTTGAAGACGCCCACCTGGTAGTGGATGAGGTTGCGTCCGCTGGCATTCTTGAGGAAGTCACCCTGCAACTGCACGCCGATGTCGCGTCCGTTGCTGGAGTGTGCACCAGCGCGGTCGCTGAATCCGGCAAACTTCGAGATCACCTGCGAGTAGCTCATGAATCCCTGGTCGATCGGGTGCATCGGGTTCTCGTAGGTGAAGGGGTTCTTAAACTGTCCAGCCTTCACGCGCAGGAAGTCATATTTCTGCCACTCGATGAAGAGATCGACGAGTTTCGGGCTGGATCCGAGCGTTGAGGTGTTGCCGTTGAACTGGATCTGCGCCTTCCAGTACCAGTCGTCGAAGGCACGTCCGTCGAGCGCCAGTCGGGCGAGGCGGAGGTTGAAGGAGTTGGACTCATTGTTCTCCTGGCCGTTGTACGTGTACTGCACGATGCCAAATCCGGAGAGCTTCACGTTGTTGATCCACTTCGGGACCACACTCTGCGCGCTTGCCGTCAGCGTAGAAACGGCCAGCGCGGCCATGACAAAATACTTTTTCATGTTTTGATATAATGTTATGAGTTAAAAAATTGCTTGGGTTAGTGGGAGATGATGACCTTGGCGGGGATGGGAGACGCTTTCCCCCACCCTGCCACGGCCTGTTCTTGAACAATCCATGAGACCTCCTGCGGCAGCCCGCGGCAGTCGATCTCACGAAGTCCTGGGCCTATGATCTTCTGAGAAGCTGCACGACGTTCTCCACATGGGGCGTGTGCGGAAACATATCTACTGGCTGCACCTGCGCCACCTCGTAGTCGGCGTCGAGCAGACTGAGGTCGCGGGCCTGTGTGGCCGGGTTGCAACTCACATAGACGATGCGCTGGGGAGCCGCGTTGAGGATGACGGAGACCACGTCAGGATGCATTCCGGCCCTTGGCGGATCGGTGATGATCACGTCGGGATGGCCGTGGCGGGCGATGAAGTCGTCGGTGAGGATGTCCTTCATGTCGCCGGCAAAAAACTTCGTGTTCTCCAGTCCGTTGATGCGTGCGTTCTCCTTCGCGTCGACGATGGCCTCGGGCACATACTCGATGCCGATCACCTCACGCGCGCCCTTCGCCACAAAGTTGGCGATGGTGCCCGTGCCCGTATAGAGGTCATAGACCAGTTCCTCTCCCGTCAGGCAGGCAAAGCGCCGCGCCACCTCGTAGAGATGATACGCCTGCTCGGTGTTGGTCTGATAGAAACTCTTCGGTCCCACCTTGAATCGGAGGTCCTCCATCAGCTCGTAGATGAAGTCCGTGCCGTGGAAGTTGCGGAGCGGCAGGTCACCGATGGTGTCGTTGCCCTTGGTGTTGTTGACATAGAGCAGCGAGCTGATCTGCGGAAATCGCTCGGTGATATGCTCCATGAGCGCCAGGGCCTTGCGTCCGTCCTCGGTCTCGAAGAGCTTGTCGTCGGCAGCCGCCGCCACGGGGGCGTAGTGGTCTCCTGCCCCACCCTCCGGGAAGATGCAAAACTGGATGACGAGCATCCATTCCCCCGTGTTGCTGTTGCGCACCATGAGGTTGCGGAGCAGTCCCGTGCGCTTGTGGGTGTCGAAGAACGACAAGTCGTGGGCCACGGCCCAGTCAAAGATATCGTTGCGCAGTTCGTTCTGCAGCGGGTCCATCAGCTGGCAGTCCGTGATCGGGTAGATCTTGTCAAAGGCCCCCGTGATATGGAATCCGATGGCCGGCTCTCCCAGTCCCACGCCCTCGGGCAACCGGGCCAGGTCCTCGGCCGTGTACCATCGCTTGTCGGAGCATCCAAACTCCAGTTTGTTGCGATAGGCGCGGGTCTGCTGCGACCCGAGGATGGGTGTGATCTGTGGCAACTGCACATGGCCGATGCGCGTCAGCTGGTCATAGACCTGCTGCTGCTTGGCCTCCAGCTGCTTCTCGTAGGGCAAGGTCTGCCATTTGCAGCCGCCACAGATGCCGAAGTGGGGACACATCGGCTCCGTCCGGACGTCACTCTTCTTGATAAATCGCTCGACGGTAGCCTCACAATAGCTGCGCCGCTTCTTGCGCACGCGCAGGTCCACGACGTCGCCCGGGACGACAAAGGGGACGAAGACCACCATCTCGCCCACATGGGCGACGCATTTACCCTCGGCGGCAACGGCCTCTATGGTGACGTTTTCCAACAAGGGTAGCGGCTTTCTTTTTCTGCTCATTCGAATTGGTAAATATTCTATTTTTACTGCAAAGGTACTTATTTTTAGGCAACAAGACGAAGGTGTCCGCATTTTTTTGCTACCTTTGCAGCATAATACAAGAAAATCGATTATGATTCTATTCCCTTGCTGCAAGATCAATCTGGGTCTGAACGTCGTCGGCAAGCGTCCTGACGGCTACCACGACATAGAGACCGTGTTCTATCCTGTCCCCCTCTGCGACGCGCTGGAGGTGACGGAGATGGACGCCCAGTTTCCCTCCCCCTACGACTGCGACCTCAAGGTGACGGGCAACGCCGTGGACTGCGACGAGCAGAAGAACCTCGTCGTCAAGGCCTACCACCTGCTGCGCCAGCACGCCCCCATCCCTCGCGCGCACATACATCTATATAAGCGCATCCCCTCCCAGGCCGGCCTGGGAGGAGGTTCCGCCGACGCCGCCTACACCCTGCGCCTGCTCAACCAGCAGTTTGGAACCAATCTCTCCGACGCCGACCTGCGGCTGCTGGCCAAGCGCCTGGGCGCCGACTGCCCCTTCTTCATCGGCGACGCCCCTGCCTACGCCACCGGCATCGGCGACCAGCTCTCCCCGATCTCCCACAAAAATGGTTGATGAAGAGCTTCTTGCCAGCCTCAGCCTTGAACTGCTGGCCGTTGA
>OQWM01000627.1_pt1 | contig 22934 bp, 16 predicted proteins | sample 1691531 | NCBI WGS metagenome assembly OQWM01 (sample SAMN03418257, study PRJEB22391) | human gut metagenome | biome: human-gut; feature: organic feature; material: feces | host: Homo sapiens | place: Tanzania | collected 2013-01
GGTAACTTTCCAATAGAAAGTCCGTAACTTTCTCATAGAAATTACGTAACTTTCTTTTTTCGCCTAAATAAGCACGTTTCAAGAAGTGAGGAAAAGACATCAAAAAATATGTATCTTATTCCCCCGAAAGTGAATAAAGATACATAAATGAAGGTGTAAAAAAAATTCTTGTTCCCACCCGTTCTATTTATCAGAACAGGTGGTCTATGTCAGTTTGGGAAAGTATCGCTATAATAGTCTTGCCGTCAGGAGCGTAGTTGACATTGGCGGAAGCGAACAGCTCATTCACGAGATTCTCCATCTCTTTGTTGTTCAGCACCTGTCCATAAGGTATTGCCGCATCACGGGCAAGTCCGAGAGCCACCGTATGGTTTATATCCTCATCCACGGAAATGGTATTCTCTGAGGCTAAAGCCACTATATCATTCACCAGACTTATCGGGTTCAAGCCCTCAAGACCGGACGGAATGCCGCCGATGGCATAGCTGCCACCACCGAGGTCGCTGAAGTCGAATCCCAACGTCAGCATATCGGGCATTATCTTCTGAAACACCACATTGTCGGCAGGAGAAAACTGTATCATCTCCGGGAAAAGCATCTTCTGGGTATTGCCAACCTTGTCTTCGAGCTGCTTTCTGTAGCCATCATACAGCACCCTCACATGCGCCCTGTGCTGGTCAATAATCATAAGTCCCGACTTAACAGCCGTCATGATGTATTTTCCTTTATACTGGTAATGCGCCGGAGACTTGTCTTCTATCGCCGTCCCACCATTCAGCGCCGATGCTATTGTAGCGGAAGGGGCTGTTGATGCAGGTGGCATCTCGTCTGTCTGAAAGAGAGCGGCTTCATCAAAATCCCCTGGCTGCTGCATGTCATTATCGCCCTGTGCGGCAGCACCTTCATACAGCTGTTCCCAGTTTGACGGCACTGACGGCTGACGAGGATTGGTGTTGAAGGGGTTATACGACGGATTGAAATCAACCTTCGGAACGGCGAAGCCGAAGTCATCCGTCTGCTGTTGGTTGAAGACCGGTATGTCGGGCTTGCCTTCCGTGTCGAAGTCTATCGAAGGGACATCGTTGAATTTTCCTAAGCTCTCCTTCACGGAAGCCATCAATATCTGCCATATCGTCTGCTCATTCTCGAATTTTATCTCCGTCTTTGTAGGATGGATATTGACATCTATATCTTCTGCCGGCACATCAAAATAGATGAAATACGGCACCTGTTCGCCAGCAGGAATAAGTCGTTCGAAAGGTGTCATCACGGCTTTGTTGAAATACGGATGCTTCATATATCTGCCGTTGACAAAGAAATACTGATGAGCGTTTTTCTTCTTCGATGCTTCAGGCTTGCCGATAAAGCCATGTATCTTACATACTGTGGTGTCCACACCGACAGGAAGAAGACTCTGGTTAAGGCGCTTTCCGAAGACATCTATGATACGCTGTCTGAAGTTCTCGCCACAGGCACGCAGATTCAGCAGTTCGGTATCGTTGCTGCGGAACGTGAAGTGTATCTGAGGATACACAAGCACTATGCGCTCGAATGCCATCATGATATTGTTCATCTCCGTAGTGTTCGACTTCAGGAACTTCCTTCTTGCCGGAACGTTGAAGAACAGGTTCTGAATCATGAAGTTACTTCCCACGGAACATGCCACAGGCTCCTGGTTGAGCACCTTGCAACCTGAGATGGAAAGAGACGTACCTATATCGTCTGTCGCCTGACGGGTTTTCAGTTCTACCTGCGCCACAGCGGCTATCGAAGCAAGGGCTTCACCACGGAATCCCATGGTGTGCAAGGAGAAGAGGTCGTCAGCCTGACGTATCTTTGACGTGGCATGGCGTTCAAAGGCGAGTCGGGCATCTGTGTCAGACATACCCTTTCCGTCATCAATAACCTGTATTGATGTCTTTCCCGCATCGACGACAAGCACATCAATGCGCTTTGCTCCTGCATCAACGGCATTCTCCACCAGCTCCTTGATTACGGAAGCCGGACGCTGTATAACTTCTCCGGCAGCAATCTGGTTTGCCACGGAGTCTGGAAGAAGCTGTATTATATCGCTCATATATACAAAAAATCTTACTTTAACGCTTACGAAGAGACATCACTCAAGAGACTCTTGCTTTATCTCGTTTCCTTCAATACGCTGCAAGGGGGCTGCATGACGGGAGATGTTCTTCAGTTGTGTACCATTCTTCTTTCCCCTCCATTCATATATATCATCCTTGCTCAGAGGGCGGATATAATCGAACCACGTAAAACCGTCGAGCTTATACATATTAGGTGGAATCTGTGTCATCGGATACCATGTTCCATCTGTCTTTGAAGTCCATATCTTTTGCAGCTGACGGTCTTTCATGTACATCCTCATCGTGTCAGTCTCGATATATACCAGTCCCATCAGCGTTGAGTCCTTGTCGTCAACAGGATAGTATACCGACCGCACATTACCTATTGCCTGTGTCTCCTCAATCTGTCCTTTAGTGAAGAATGCAAACATCTCTTTTGACGCGAGTTGGTTATAATGTTCCTTGTCTGGCATCAGCTCTGCGGAAAGGGCTTGGTTTATCACATGGGCGCGGTCTATTGTGGAGTCTTTCATATATACCCTTATCTCCTCGCCAAGCAGCTGGCGTTCGCCGTTCCACGCTATAGGGTCGCGATACATTGTCATGCAGGAGTCCTTGGTGTTATACACAAGAGAATCGCACACCGCCTGAACATCTGTTCTATAGGCACGCACCCTATTATAGCAATGGGCTGTACGATAGACGGAATCGGTATTCAGATGATAGGTTATCACCTTCACTGTGTCGGAATGTACATACAGGGTGTCTTTCTGTGAATATTCGAGCATTACCGGATTGTCTGTAGCAAGCGCAAAGCCGTTCTTCTCGTTATACCACAGATAGTTGCAATGCAGAGCGTTCTTCTTGTCTACATCCTTATATATAACATTGTGATATCCCTGGCTTATACCTCTCTTCTCATCATAGAAGAGACTATCGCCTGTTATTTCCTTCCCCTTGTTTGTCATTGTGGAACGACCGTAGAGGCGTGCCCTTCCTGTGTTGGTATTGTAAAAACCACTTGAGGTATGTATCACACTTTCTTTGCTCTTTATTACGGAAGGACCTACGATGTTGGCAAGAGACGTACGGGTGTCATAATGCAGAGTGTCTGTAGTAAGCACGAACTTCGGATTCTTCAGGTTCACACTATAGTTAAACACTGCCTTGCGTGTCTCGGTATTGTATTCTCCCCAATCGCTGACAAGGACATTGTTCTTGTCTATCATCTTTCCGCCCTCGAAGAAATAACCCACATTATACAAGCGGTCGTAATTCAAGCTATCGGTATAAAGTGTTGTTGCCCTATGCTTCAACACCACGTTGTGTCGTGCCTCTGCCATCTGGTTATCACCGTCATAAAAGGCATAGTCGCTTTTCAGCGACAGGGTATCTCCCTGACGCATGTGTACATGTCCGAAAGCCTTGAAGGAATTTGTCTCTTGATAGAAATATGCACTGTCGCATGTCATCCTGGCTCCTTTGTGCAAAAACGCCACATGTCCGTTCAGTATCTGTGCGCCTGGATTTGCCCCATACTCATCAAAGCGGAGCATATCGGCATGCTGCAGATATACACGTTCGTCGGTCTTGTGGCGCTGACGCTTTCTTGGTGCCATACGAGACTGCGCCATACATAGTCCAAGCAGGCATAGAACAACAACCAACTGTATTCTATGCCCGCTAATGAATTTTAAACAATTGTTATGAGAAATCATTTAGTTCTGACTTACGACCAAGTTTATTTTACCCATCCTTCATATTCGAAATTACAATTCTTGTACTTATCGTTGATTCGAATATATGTTGTCTTTATCTTCTTCTGAATCCAGTCTTTAAGGAAATCAGCACGGCGCTTTGACTGTACGATGGCCTTCATTGCCTGGAAGTCTTCGGTTATCGTTGCACGATGGGCATCTATTCTGTTCACGAGTTTTGCTATCACGCACACTGTCTTACCCTTGCTGTTCACCATTCTGAAGGATTTTGATATCTCGCCAACCTTCAGCGTATCCACTACACGGGCTATCTCTGTCGGGAGGTCGCGCATTCTGAACTTACTTGTAAATCCGTCTTCCGACTGGTTTGCCATCAAGCCGTTGTTGTTCTTCGTGTCCTTATCGTCAGAGAGATACGAAGCGGCAGCCTCAAAGGTGAACTTGTTGGCACGTATGTCATCTGCTATCGAGTCAAGACGGTTTTCTGCCTTTTCCAACGCCTCCGGACTTACTCTCGGAACTCTTAATATATGGCGGACCTTTATCTTGTCGCCTCGCTTGTCGATGAGTTGGATGATATGGTAGCCATATTCCGACTCTACAATCTTTGAAATCTTCTTTGGGTCTGTAAGGTTGAAGGCTACGCTGGCAAAAGCAGGGTCGAGCATGCCACGTCCTACATAATCGTCAAACTCTCCTCCCTGTCTTGCCGTACCTGGGTCTTCGGAATATAGTCTGGCAAGAGCAGCAAATGAGGTTTCACCTTTTGTGACACGCTCTGTATAATCGCGAAGCTCATTCTTGATTCTGTTTATCTCTTCCGGAGCGATGCGTGGAGCCTGGGTGATGATTTCAACCTCCACTTCTGTGGGAATGAGAGGAAGACTGTCTTGAGGCATCTTCTCAAAATAACGACGTACATCTGCCGGCGACACCTTTATGTCTTTGACCAGATTGCTCTTCATCTTCTCTATCAACTGATGATTACGGAAGTCGTCGCGAAGACTCTCCTTCATCTGCTTCACGGTCATCTTCTTCCATTCCTCAAGCTTCTCCCGGCTTCCGGCATTGCTTATCCAATAGTTGATTTGCTGGTCCACGCTTTGGGAAACATCCGACTCCGTAACCTCGATACTGTCGAGCGCAGCCTGATGAAGGAACAACTTCTGTACGGCAAGCTGCTCCGGAATAATGCAGTCCGGATCACCATTCCACTTCATTCCTTCCATCTCGCCTTGAATACGCATCGCCTCAACGTCCGACTTGAGGATAGCCTCATCACCAACTACCCATACCACCTCGTCGATGATGCTGTTTTCATTCGCCGGCGCATCTTCCGCCACCTTCTTGTCTGAAACAGTATCCGTTTTCAACTCATCGTCTGAAACTCTTGAAACAAAACGACTTGCCTCACCACTTGCGGCAAGAAGAAAGCCAAATGAAGCAGCTATACAAAAAGCTGTTTTTAGTCTGTATCTCATCTAATTGATTTATTCTGATTAATTAGCTGCAAAGATACGGAGTTATTGGGGATTCACAAAGTTTTTTTTACTAATCTCTGTGAAAACACAATATACTCTATACCAATTTATATAGAAAAATCCCATAATTAACATTAACTATGGGATTTTATCGTGATTTTTAATTGTTATGCTTATTTACGGTCTTCAAGACTTCTTCGTTTACGACTACAGGATATTTCTTTCTGAGTTCTGCCACCCACTGCTTTTCAAGCAGGTCCTGATAGTCAGCTGTCACAAGTCCCTTAACGTCGGTATAGTCCTCAGGCCCCTTCTTCAGAATCTTTCCATATACAGCATCTATCGGATAACCTTCAAGAGGCTTTACGATGGTGTCCTTCTTGAACACTTCCTTGTCTATCAAGGCGTTGTCACCTTTCTTGAAGATTCCCTTCTCAACACGAATACGTATTACGGTATCATTGTTGAATGTGGTACGGAGCTTGTCTGCCCATTTGTCGAAAGCAAGTCCCTTGACACAGTCTCTTACAGCATCAACATCGGCGGCAGTCTTCACATGATATGCCATTCCCTTATAACGTGGTTCCGACCATGCGTATTTCTTCTTGTTCTTCTTGAAATAAGCCGCGAGACCGGCATCGTCCTTTGCTGCCTTATCCCATACGTTGCGGTTGCTTATCTCATAAAGCATCAGTCCGTCGTGATACTCACGGATAAGATTCTTCAGGTCGGAATCCTTTGCTGTCAGCTCTTCTGTGCGCTGGTCAAGCACATCTTCCATCTTCAGCTTTCCGTCAGAAGCCTTCACTATTCTGTTTATACTGTCTCTTGCAACCTTATCACGTACGTTACGAGATTCCAGAAAACGGTAAATGCTTGTCTTCAAGCTATCGAACGGTTCAAGCTGCTTACGCTCTTTCATATATATAATATGGTAGCCGACAGCTGAAAGAACCGGCTTTGACATCTGACCGACTTTCAGCGCAAAGGCGGCATCCTCGAACTCTGGCAAGGTCTGTCCTGGCTGCAGGAGCGGAAGCTCTCCTCCTCTGCGGGCTGAACCTGGGTCCTGGGAATACTTCTTTGCCATTTCAGCAAACTTCGCACCAAAGCCAACAGTATCTGCAGGCACCTCTACGGTCTTGCCTTTTACCTTCTTGACTGTCGGGGCAAGCATGGCATTCAGCACGTTATATACCGAGTCAGCACGCTGTGCTGCCTCTTTCTTCTGTGCGTCGGTAGCATCCTGAGCAAGGTAGAACAGGATATGGGCTGGCTTTATAAGTCCCTTGTCACCGATTCGTTTCTTTGTATCATTATACGTCTTTCTTGCCTCGGCATCGATATCCTTGTCACTTACAAAGCTCGGACGTATCTGCTGATCGCGGTATGAACGAAATTCTTTTTGGAAAGAAGATAGTGTATCAATCTTTGCATCATACGCAGCAGCTACCTTTAACTTATAGTTGATAAAGAGGTCTACGTATTCTTTTACAGTCTTCTTGTCTATCACACCCTCGGAGTTGTTCTTGTTATAAGAATACTCGAATTCCGATCTCGACACAGGTTGTCCGTTGATTGTCATTATAGTAGGATCTTCCTGCTGAGCGCAAGCTGCTCCACTCACAAGGAGCATAACTGCTAACAATGATTTGAACTTCATTCTCTTTATAATATTTCTTTTGTTAATACTACGTTATAAAATACAGAACACAAAGATACAGAGATTTTTTCAGTCACGAAACATTATACGCAACTTTATTGTCTTTCTCTGTTTCTTTGTGTTCCTATTTCACGCTTTATGCGTTTTTCATTGTGATTTCAACTATTCCGGACGAGAATAGTTAGGTGCCTCACTCGTAATGGAAATATCATGAGGATGGCTTTCAAGTACGCCTGCATTTGTGATGCGGACAAACTTTGCTGAATGCAAATCGTCGATTGTATGCGCTCCGCAATATCCCATACCTGAACGAAGTCCTCCCACAAGCTGGTATACTACCTCCTGGAGTGTTCCCTTGTAAGGCACACGACCTGCGATGCCCTCTGGAACGAGCTTCTTGACATCCTTTGTTCCTGCCTGGAAATAACGGTCCTTCGAACCATTCTCCATTGCCTCCAGACTTCCCATTCCACGATAGCTCTTGAATTTACGACCGTTGAAGATGATGGTATCGCCAGGACTTTCCTCTGTTCCGGCAACGAGAGAACCGATCATTACAGAACATCCTCCGGCTGCAAGAGCCTTGACAACATCACCGGAATAACGGAGACCGCCGTCTGCTATCAAAGGAACACCTGTTCCGGCAAGGGCACTTGCCACATCATATACGGCACTCAGCTGTGGTACACCGACACCTGCAACGACACGGGTGGTACAGATTGAACCAGGACCGATACCTACCTTCACTGCATCAGCACCGTTCTCTACGAGCAACTTCGCTGCGGCTCCTGTTGCCACATTACCCACTACGATATCTACGTTAGGGAATGACTTCTTAGCCTCAACAAGTTTCTCTATTACATATTTTGAATGTCCATGGGCTGTATCTATGACAATGGCATCTGCACCTGCATTGACAAGAGCCTGCATACGGTCAAGGGTATCAACGGTCACACCGACACCTGCTGCAACACGCAGACGACCTTTATCATCCTTGCATGCCATAGGCTTGTCTTTTGCCTTTGTTATATCCTTGTATGTGATAAGACCTACGAGATGGTTGTCACTATCCACTACCGGCAACTTCTCAATCTTGTTTTCCTGAAGAATCTGTGCGGCAGCACTCAAATCTGTCTTTATGTGGGTTGTTACAAGATTCTCAGAAGTCATCACCTCGTCAATCTTACGACTAAGGTTACGCTCGAAGCGCAAATCACGGTTTGTTACGATACCGACAAGATGCTGTTCGTCGTCAACTACCGGTATACCTCCGATATGATACTCTGCCATGATATCGAGAGCCTCCCCTACTGTTGAGCCACGACGTATTGTAACCGGATCGTAAATCATACCATTCTCGGCACGCTTTACGATTGCCACTTGTCTTGCCTGCTCCTCAATGCTCATGTTCTTGTGTATAACACCGATACCTCCCTCACGAGCTATGGCAATAGCCATTGCCGACTCGGTTACAGTGTCCATTGCCGCTGTAACAAAAGGAACGTTCAACTCAATGTTACGTGAGAACTTGGTTTTCAACTCTACTGTGCGTGGCAGTACTTCTGAATAAGCTGGGATAAGAAGGACGTCGTCGAATGTGAGACCGTCCATCACAATTCTATCTGCAACAAATGATGACATAATTTGTATTTAAAAAATTTATTGCGTGCAAATTTACCACAATTTTATTATATACTAAACGGTTTTGCTGATATTTTTTTCGCGTTAAAGGTATTTAACGCGAATCTCCAGTCCATTCTACTTATAAATGAACTGGAGACTCTCTATTTATCACGATATTTTCACTTTCAGCAGTTGCTTTAATTTGCCATTTCAGAGAAGAACTTTATACGCACCAAGCGCACCTCGTCCTCCGTATAATCTCCTCCCAACTCATCAAGAGCGGTATCAAGATCATCCGTTTCACTCTCTCTGAAATAGTCATAGATATCATCTACGTGATCATCATCCATCACGTCTTCAATGAAATAGTCTATATTGAGCTTTGTTCCGCTGTATACTATTGTTTCTATTTCCGTTAGCAGGTCCTCGAATTCCAGACTCTGGGCATCTGCTATATCATCCAACGGCACCTTACGGTCTATGCTCTGTATTATCTTCACCTTCAGCATTGACTTCTTCGGCACTGTAAGTATGCGAAGGTCTTCCGGTCGGTCTATATCATTATCCTCACAATGGCGTTTTATCAAAGCGACAAATTCTTTTCCATATCTGTTTGCCTTGCCTACTCCAACGCCCTGGATATTCTTCAACTCGTCGAGTGTAATAGGATAAGCCGTTGCCATCTGCTCCAATGACACATCCTGGAATATAATATATGGTGGAATGCCAAGTTTACGACTCGTCTCTTTTCTCAAATCCACAAGCATATTATACAACACAGGATCGAGGGCTGCCGTCGGTTTGTCACAAGAAGCTTCCTCTTCCTCTTCGCCGAACTCTGCATCCTTCACAACCATGAATGTCTTCGGATGCTTCAGATATTCAAGTCCGTCTGACGTCAACTTAAGGACTCCATAGTTCTCTACATCCTTCTTCAGGAAACCGGCAATGATTGCCTGACGGATAACAGGGTTCCACATCTTGATGTCACACTTCTCTCCTTCTCCAAACTCAGCGAGAAGGTCATGCTTATGCTCACGGATATCGTCCGTATCACGGCCCTTGACAAAATCTATAACATATTCCTGACGGAAATCTTCTTTCAAAGCCTTTATCGCACGCAGCACTATAACAAGTTCTTTGGTACCGTCAATCTTAACCTTCGGATGCAGACAGTTGTCGCAATTTCCACAATTGTCCTTGGCATACTCTTCTCCAAAATAATGCAACAGCATCTTGCGTCGGCATACAGATGACTCTGCATAGGCTGCTGTTTCCTGAAGCAGTTGTCTGCCTATATCCTGTTCCGCAACAGGCTTACCTTCCATAAACTTCTCCAGCTTACGCAAGTCTTTATGAGAGAAGAACGCTATACACTTACCTTCTCCTCCATCTCGTCCGGCACGTCCGGTCTCCTGATAATAGCCCTCAAGACTCTTCGGTATATCATAGTGTATGACAAATCTCACATCCGGTTTGTCGATACCCATACCAAACGCTATAGTAGCCACTATAACATCTATCCTCTCCATCAGGAAATCGTCTTGTGTAGCAGAGCGGGTTGCCGAATCAAAACCGGCATGATACGCCGCAGCCTTTATATTGTTAGCCTGCAATACCGCAGCAAGCTCCTCTACCTTTTTTCTCGACAAGCAATAGATGATACCGCTCTTGCCACTGTTCTGACGAATGAACTTCACGATATCCCTATCTATTTCTGCTGTCTTCGGACGTACCTCATAATAAAGATTTGGTCGGTTAAAGGAACTCTTGAATTCCGTGGCATCCATTATGCCAAGACTTTTCTTTATATCCGTACGCACCTTATCCGTCGCTGTTGCCGTCAAGGCTATAACAGGGGCATTGCCTATATGATTGATGATTGGACGAATTCGTCTGTACTCCGGACGGAAATCATGTCCCCACTCCGATATACAATGGGCCTCGTCTATGGCATAGAAGGATATCTTCACTGTCTTCAGAAACTCCACATATTCATCCTTCGTCAAAGACTCCGGTGCGACATACAGTAGCTTGGTAAGACCCGAACGTATGTCCTTTTTCACTTGGTCTATTGCAGCCTTGTTCAACGAAGAATTGAGGTAATGTGCCACGCCGATCTCCTCACTCATGCCATTGATGACATCAACCTGATTCTTCATCAATGCTATAAGCGGCGAGACTACTATCGCCGTTCCTTCCATAATAAGAGAAGGCAACTGGTAGCACAACGACTTTCCGCCTCCTGTCGGCATCAGTACAAATGTATTATTGCCGTTCAGTACGTTGCGTATGATTTTCTCCTGGTCTCCCTTAAAACTCTCGAAACCAAAATACTGTTTCAGCTTAGCTGTAAGATTAACATCGTTCATCATATATAAGCAGCTCCTATTCAACCTATATTATTATAGCGCACTGATGGTGCATGCCACCATCAGAAGCGCATTGTGTTTTCTATGACCATAGTCAGGAACAGACTTCATCACTCCGTTCCAAGTTTCTGCAGATGTGCCTTGTCCAACTGCTTCTTTGCATATTCAAGTGTCACATTGAATCGCTTTATCTTTTCTGAAGGCACGTCAAACATTGCATCCATCATCACACTCTCCACAATAGAGCGAAGTCCACGGGCTCCGAGCTTGTATTCCATCGCCTTGTCAACGATAAGATCAAACACGTCCTCGTCAAAGGTAAGCTCTATGCCATCCATCTCAAACAACTTCACATATTGCTTTATGATAGAATTCTTCGGCTCTATAAGTATAGACCTCAGCGCATCTCTGTCAAGAGGATTAAGATATGTAAGGACTGGCAGACGACCTATAATTTCAGGAATGAGTCCGAAAGACTTCAAGTCCTGTGGAAGTATATATTTCATCAAGTCCTTCTTGTCTATCTTGCGAACGTTCTGCACTGAGTTATATCCTACCACATGGGTATTCAGTCTCTGCGCTATCTTGCGCTCTATACCATCAAAGGCACCACCACATATAAACAAGATGTTCTTGGTGTCTACGTGTACATAATCCTGGTCCGGATGCTTTCTGCCTCCCTTTGGCGGCACATTGACCATCGAACCCTCAAGCAGCTTCAGCAAACTCTGCTGCACGCCTTCTCCACTGACGTCTCTTGTTATGGAAGGGTTGTCGCTCTTTCTTGCTATCTTGTCTACTTCATCAATGAAGACTATTCCTCTTTCAGCTGCCTCCACATCGTAATCCGCTACCTGAAGCAGACGGCTCAGGATGCTTTCCACATCCTCTCCCACATATCCCGCCTCGGTAAACACCGTGGCATCAACGATAGTGAATGGCACATCAAGAAGCTTTGCTATAGTGCGGGCAAGCAGGGTCTTTCCCGTTCCCGTACTTCCCACCATAATAATATTGCTCTTTTCTATCTCTACTCCATCGTCAGAGACATTCTGTTGCAATCGCTTATAATGGTTGTACACCGATACTGCAAGATAGCGCTTTGCCTCATCCTGACCTATCACATACTGGTCAAGGTAATCCTTTATCTCATGTGGCTTCGGCACCTCCTTCAACTGGAACCGCTCATCTCCGCCTTTTCCTTGATTCAGAAGACCAGTGGTCTTTATTATGTCGTACGCCTGCACGGCACAGTCATCGCAGATATAACCGTTAAGACCCGTGATAAGCAAATTCACCTGGTCTTCTGTCCTTCCACAAAAACTGCAAGTCTTTTTTGTCTTATTATTTTTTCTTTCCGGCATCCGTCTTATTATTTCTTTACCAATACTGAATCTATCATACCATACTCTTTCGCCTCTTCAGCCGTCATCCAGTAGTTACGGTCTGAGTCTGTCCATACCTTTTCGAATGGTGTATGGGAGTGGTTTGAGATTATAGTATAAAGTTCTTTCTTGAATTTCATTATCTCCTTTGCCTCGATTTCTATATCCGAAGCCTGACCCTGCACACCGCCTAACGGCTGATGGATCATAACACGGCTATGTGGCAACGCTGAACGCTTGCCTTCTGTACCTGACACGAGAAGCACTGCCGCCATAGATGCCGCCATACCTGTACATATCGTAGCCACATCGCTTGATATGAACTGCATGGTATCATAAATGCCCAAGCCTGCTGTTACGCTACCGCCAGGACTATTGATATATATAGAGATGTCTTTTCCCGAATCCACTGAATCCAGATACAGCAACTGCGCCTGCAGTGTGTTTGCCGTATAGTCATTAACCTCCGTACCGAGGAAGATGATACGGTCCATCATCAGTCGGGAGAACACATCCATCTGTGTAACATTCAGCTGACGCTCCTCAAGGATATACGGGTTCATATACTGAGCCTGCGCCTTCATGACATCATCAAGCACCATTCCGTTCATGCCAAGGTGCCCTGTAGCATATTTTCTAAAATCGTTATTCATATTTATCTTCATTTCTATACACAAAAAAGAGGTTATCTACCTTTTTCATATACAAAGATAATAAAAAAAGTGGATAACCCCTATATTAATAGAGTTTTTTATTCAAAAAAACTATTTATTCGCCTTTCATCATTTCATTGAACTCGTCAAGAGTAGCCTCTTTCTGCTCAAGCTTCACTACGTTCTTGAGTACGGCAGTAAGCTTACGGTCGATGCTGCGGTCTACCAGAGAATCAACATATTCTCTCTTCTTCAGCATGTCGTTTGCATAGTTGTCGATATACTCCTCTGGAATATTCGTCATGCCATACTGAGCGAACTGTGCACGTGCTGCCTCTTTTGCTGTCTCCTTGATGTCGTTGTCGTCAATCTTGATGCCGTTAGCCTCAACGAGCTGCTCGCGGATAAGGTGCCATGTCAGTTCCTTGATGCTCTGTGCATAGTTGTCCTCAACGAACTTCTCGCCCTTGTCCTTATTGTTGTTCAGCATAATCTTCTTCAACAAAGCGTCTGGGAATGTCAACTCTCCTACCTTGTTCTCAAGATACTTGCGGACGTCAACGAGGAACTTATAGTCGCTGTCATTTACGAGCTGTGCAGAAAGTCCCTCTGCGATCTTCTCACGGAATGCCTTCTCGTCCTTAACCTCGTCCTTACCATAAACGCTGTCAAACAGCTCCTGGTTGATTTCAGACTTAACGAAGCGTGAGATTTCTGTAATCTGGAAGCTGAAATCTGATGTCAGCTCTGCTACTTCCTCTTTCTTAACCTTAAGCAAAGAAGAAATCTCTACATCGCTCTCCGGATAAGCCTTCTTAGGATTGAATGTGATGATATCACCGAGCTTAGCGCCATCGAAGAGCTTCTTCTGATCCTCTACCTTAATATATTCCGGCATAAGAACAGCACCCTCTACGGTAATGCCACCTTCCTTTGTGTTTCCGTTCTCATCAAGCTCGCGGATATCACCCTTCAGCATATCGTTTGCCTGATACTCCTCTACCTTGTCATAGTGACCGGCACGAGAAGCGAACATGTCTATCTGACGGTTCACCAAGTCATCGTCTACCTTGATGGTATAGAAATCAACAGTGTCCTTGTCTGACAGTTCCACCTTGAACTCCGGAGCGACAGCGATATCGAACTTGAACTCATAAGGAGCGTCCTTAGACAAATCTACCGGCACCTGGCTCTCGCTTGCCATCGGCTCACCAAGCATCTTTATCTTGTTGTCGTTTACATACTTGTAAATCTCCTCACCGATAATCTTGTTTATCTCCTCTGCCTTAACAGCCTCGCCGAACTGTTTCTTGATCATTCCCATTGGCACCATACCTGGACGGAAGCCCGGAACGTTTGCCTTCTTACGATAGTCTTTAAGAGTCTTATTTACTCTTTCCTGGAAATCTGCAGTCTCCACTGTCAAGGTCAACAGTCCGTTCACCTTATCTGGATTCTCAAAAGAAATCTTCATTTTGTTTTATCTGTTTTAAATTATTATTTTCATTATTTGTCTCCCATTTCAGGCAAGAACAATATATTCTCTCCACTCATAAATGGCATTATGATGGATAAAAAGCATTTTCAGGGTTGCAAAATTAATTATAAAAGGTGTAAAGACCTAAAGTTTTTGAAATTTTAACTCCTTCTGCTTCTCTTTCTTTCATCAACCTCCTGGAAATTCTTCTTTTTAAGTTCAAAATCCACACCGAGATACTTCTCTTTTACTATCTCGTTTGCAGCGAGTTCCTCCGGGCTGCCCTGGAACAGTATTCTTCCTTCAAACAGGAGATAAGCACGGTCGGTGATGTTCAATGTCTCATGAACATTATGGTCGGTTATCAGAATACCGATGTTTTTATATTTCAACTGCCATACCACATGCTGGATATCTTCCACGGCGATAGGGTCTACACCGGCAAAGGGCTCGTCAAGCATGATGAACTTCGGGTCGATGGCAAGGCATCTTGCTATCTCCGTTCGTCTGCGCTCTCCACCCGACAGGCGGTCTCCCTTGTTCTTACGCACCTTGTGCAAGTCGAACTCATCTATCAGCGTCTCAAGCTTTTCGAGCTGTTCCTTTCTGCTCAGCTTCGTCATTTCAAGTACCGACATGATATTGTCTTCCACACTAAGCTTGCGGAACACACTTGCCTCCTGAGGCAGATAGCCTACTCCTGCCCTTGCTCTTTTGTATACAGGATATTTTGTTATATCCTCATCGTCAAGATAGATATGTCCGGCATTGGGCACAACGAGTCCTGTCGTCATATAGAAAGAGGTTGTCTTGCCGGCTCCATTAGGACCAAGCAGACCTACTATCTCGCCCTGTCTCACATTTATAGAGACGTTGCTGACGACTGTTCTTTTTCCATATTGCTTCACCAGACCCTCGGTACGCAGCACCATACCTTCTTTCTTCGGCTTCTGATCTTGAACATTTTCCATTTCACTCATACGAATAAAAAAAATAAAAGAGAAGACAAGAACGGCGCGTTAACACACTTCTTAACTTCTCTCTCTTATTATGGTGCGCCTGATAGGACTCGAACCTACACGTCGCAAAACACCAGATCCTAAGTCTGGCGCGTCTACCAATTTCGCCACAGGCGCTTTAAGCGGATGCAAAGGTAATACATTTTTTCCGTTCCACCAAATTTATTTCAAAATTAGTTCAAGCGAACACTTGCATACGTCCCTCTATCACCCTCTTGTCATAACATCAATTCAACTGATTTATCTCCTCTTCCGACAAACCGGTTATCTGACTTATCAGCATTATGTCCAAACCGTTTTGCTTCATCTTTATCGCCATGCCTCTACACTCTTCCGCACGACCAGCCTTGATACCTTCCTTGATACCTTCTTTGATACCCTCTTTGATACCTTCCTTGATACCTTGCGCACGGCCTTCCTTTACGCCTTCCTCGCGACCAATGTTCTTAGCCGTTTTGTAAGTAGCGTAAGCGTCACGCATAATCTTCAGGCTCTCGTCATACTTTTCTTTCTCCGCCTGTGTCAGGGTGTTTACATCTGCAATTTCTGCAAGTTTCTTAAACACGGCATTCTTTGCCAGGAAAGGCATTCTATCAAACGTATTCATATTATTCAAAACGTAAATCCATCTTTCAAAATCATTCTCACATTCTTCCTCTTCTTTCTTAAAGAGAGGAAGCATCAAGTAGATAAAGTGCCGAGTGCAGCTAAGTGTTATGCAAATATACAACAAATTTCGAAACGAGCAAAGACTATCGGCACATAAATCAGGTTCATCCGGAACATGGAGTGATAGAACATCTAAATGAGCATTAACAAAAACAATCGGCGGCAGACTGGAGATTGTTATCCTCTCCGTCTGCCGCCGAATCTTTTCTATCGTCTATACCCTACAGGTAATTACTGATTCTCTTCTTCCTCTTCAGGGTCTTCCCATGACTGATCCCATAAAGGGTTGGCGCGATGATTTTTACCGGCACAATCCTCCAAAGGGTTATCTGAAGAATATCCAGTGCCACTAATAGTTCCACCTTTTGAACCAAAGGAAGCATCATTCAACAGTGACTCCATTTTTACCTCAACGATTTTTGTCTCTGGTTTGATATATTTACTCATTGTTATTTTCCTTTCTACTTTAAATTATTTCACAACATACTTCTTACCATTCATAATATACAAGCCCTTTGCAAGACCGTCAAGAGTGTTGCCTACATACTGACCGTTCAGGTTATATACCTTACCCGTCATAGCCTCACCATTCATCAGTTTGTCGATAGAAGACAGACCGCCACCAATATTTACCTTGGCTTCATTGCCTGTACCATCAAGAACCTCAAAGTATGCACGCATACCCTTCATCTGAGAGGGTAAAGTACTTGGATAACGAAGGTTTCCATTTTTATCAAGGAACAGTTCTGTACCATCATTCTTTTTAAATGTATATGGACTTACAATACCATTAAATGACATTGAGAGTTCACTACTTTCTTTTACAACATTACTTCCTGGCTCAGACTTCATTTCTACATTATCAAGAGAAATCTCTGTAGATGCCTTTGTTGCTTGTACGACATAAGGCTGACCGGCAGTAATAGTAGCTACCTTCTCAAAGTTCATAACTTTTCCTGTCACACTTGTAAATGCAGAAACAACACATCCTTCACCAAACACTGCTGTTATTTGGTCTGCTGTCATATCAAATGGCACACAGAACGGATTCAAATATTTATCAGAAATTGTTCTCTTCAATGTAACATTTACTGTCTTGCCTGCATTGTTCTTTACAACATCATCATTATTGGCCGTTTCGTCAAGAGTAACAGTCTCCATCTCCGGTGCTGCCAAAGGAGTCAGTTCTATCTTACTAACATACTTCGCATTTTCATTTGCTGTCATAGTAAATGTCGCATCAGAAAGAGGTAGTGATATTGTAGTGACGAAATCCTTACCGTCAGCAGTATTAGCAATTAGCACAGTTTCAGATTTTACCGCAGGCAACTGTTTACTTGAGATTGTCAAATTCCCAGGATTTTCTACTGTACCTGTAGAATAATAGACTGTCACTTTATATCCATTAGGGAAAGCAGTAAATGATGGAGAAGTAACAATTCCACATTCTTGGTTTGACTTCTTTGGTCTCATCTGCAAATAACCTTTAAATGAGTTGTCATTATTACTCTTGATACAATGCTTAACCTTAAAGTCATATTTTTTTTCAGATGCACTAACAAATTGGTAAATCTGTTCCTTTTCCGTAGCTGCATATCCTGTTCCCAATCCATCAAACGATTTATCAGCAGCTGAAAAAACAATAGCATTCGGATCTATTACCTTTAATGTGAAGTCTGCTGAAGATGTTTCATATTTATCTTCAGGATCTACAAATTTTGCTGTCAAAACAGTGTTACCTGCAGAATGAATTGTCACAGCACCTGTCTCATCTATAGAAGCCACTTTTGGAGCAGAGCTGCTATATGTAAATGTTCTACCTGTAAGTGTTTCTTCACCTGTCTTCAGAGTCAGTTCTGGCAAAGTGAATGCTTCACCAATATTTACAGATCCTGAGGGTTCTGCAAAAGCGAGAGTTGTTGCAATTCTTACTTTCTCCTTATAATTAATAGTATAAGAAGCTGAAGACTCTTTGTACTTAACTGCATCATCAGGAGCAAACGAAGCTGTAATAATAGCAGTACCTGGAGCCTTTACAAATGTCACAACACCTGTTGTTTTATCAACACTAACAACTGCCGTATTATTAGAAGAATACGTGATAGTACCAGCTACATTATTTTTCTCCGTTGCTGTCTTTCCAGAGAAAGAAGATTCCTCACCCTCAGTTACATCAAAAGTTTTACCATCTACACCTGCTCCAAAGGTAACATTGGTGGCAGTTTTTGTTTCCACAGCAAGATATTGCACCTTTGAAACATGAGCCGTTTGACCATTAGATTTACATTTTGTACAATTAAATGTCAATTTATAGAAAGAATCTTTTATTGGATTTGGTATCTCAAAAGCAACATCACCTTTTTTAAGTTTTGCAGGAGTCAGTCTAACAGTTTGTATATCAGAAGAAAATTTATTATCTGAAGATACAGTAAGTACAGCATCATTCAAATAATCTTCTCCATAAACTTCCAAGGTTACAACGACCTTTGTAATAGGTTCACTATATGCATTACTTGTGGCAATAGATGCTACTGACGTATTATTCTTTCTTCCACACCTTATAATTTTATGACCATTTTCCGTCAAACTCCAATTAGCGTTGTTAAAAGCCGTAACACTCCAAGAATCGGAACCTATCGTATAAGTCCTAGTGCTTGTATAATCATTAACTTCAGATTCCTGTTTATTATCTGGTGGGAATGATAATGTTTTTACTACGGTCTCTTGACCTTGTCCATAGCTAATACCCCCCATATCGCCAGGAGAAGCATTGTAATTAAAAAACGTAAATAATGTTTCATGTGTTATATATTAAAATGTTATTTGAATCAGTGTTTATTGGAGTAGTGATGGAAAGGAACGGTATTGGCGACTTTCAGTTCCACCACTTAATCTTCCGCTAATGTTAGTTTGATCATCCACAAACAGGCATGTCCTGTTCCTCGTTGCAAAGGTATACTTTCAATATTGCAGTAGTATTACAACCCCTTTACGATAATTTTTCCTTTTTAATTTTTCCGCTACAAAAGTAGTGTTTTTTACATTATTTCAGAAGTTACAACCACTAAAACCGCCTCTGTATAACAATATTTAACCATACAACATCTAAAATCCACATAAAAGGATAAAAGATTGGCAAGTTTTCCAACTCCTCACTGATAATCATTTAACAACACATGTATATTATTTTATGCCTCACGGATAAATTATTTCTCCCACACGGATGATTATTTTGTCTCCCACAGATCGCACTGATGAACACAGATTTTCCATCCGGACCATTAGATTATTCATCCGCAGAATTTAAAAGGATACCACTTAGCACACGGATAGAAAGCGGATGGATTTTTCTTTGAACACGAGATTTGTCGAAGACCCACTGACCAAAGGGAAGTAATCTTTCCATCCTGCTCACAATCCGTCTAAATCCCGATGTTAATATATAATCCTCCGCATGGTAAAATCCGTGTCCATCCGTGTGCCAAAAACATTCGTGACATTCGAGAAATTCGTGTTCAAAGAAAAAATCCATCCGTATGCCAAAAACATTCGTGCTATTCGAGCGATTCGTGTTCAAAGAAAAAATCCATCCGTGTGCCAAAAACAGTGATATTCGAGAAATTCGTGTTCAAATCCAATAATCCTGCTCCGTATTTTTCCTCTGAATAATCATCCGCGTTTTTATTAGCGGTTTTCATCATAAGGTCAATAATTTCTTCGCCGCTCATCCAGTTATACGCGCCTTTAAGAAAGGCTATTGCGCCGGTTACAACCGGAGTAGCCATAGATGTTCCCATCATATTTATATATTCATATTTATCATTTCCGGTCTCGCCGACACTCCAGATATATTTATACCAGCTTCCGTCAGCGGCATAATTTCCTCCCGGAGCAGCCAGACAATAACCGGAAGCCGCGCCGCATTGATTAGAATATTCAGAAAGTTTATACGAAATAGTGCCGTCGTTTCCGACAGTCGTATCAACAGCCACAACTACCGTCATTAACAGATTTTTATATTTGTCATTAAGTTTGATTCCCGACCAAGCATCCGGCTGAGAATAGCCATCATTGCCAGCAGCTTTGACTAAAATAGTGCCGTCTGTTTTACCGGCAGAATTTGTTGACTGATTGCCCAGCAGCTGCTCAAACAACTGAGAATCTAGTCCTTCCAGCGATGTCTTGCTCGTAAGGGCATTTGACAACGCTGAAGCCGTCGTACCTATACTAAAATTAAGCGCCGCCATTTTTTGCCATACATCATTACCGGAATATCCATCGCCTGACGGAAACTCAACTAATGGCAAATCTAATTTCAAATCCCAGCGAACTGCATAAATTTTACTGTTTACACCCGCCACGCCCATATTGCCTTTGCCATCAATATTGGCCCCTATAATACCTGCGATATGCGAACCATGTAAATCATCCGTATTTCCGAGGGTGTTGCTTACATAGTTAGGATAGTAATAGTCACCGCCGTTTAAGCCGGTATAGTCAGACGGATATGCTGCTGCCCATTTATTAAAACAAGACGTCGCATTAGCGCCAAAATCACAGGAAATTGCCGATTTTTCAGCAATATCATTGCCTTTTTCATCCTTAAAAGACACCGCCAATGCGCAGCTCAACAAATTGCATTTTACTGTTTCACCCTCAGCCACATGCCAGCATAATGTCGGGTTTGATTCTGAACATGGTCCGCCGTCCCAGTTGGTTCCGGATGTTTTATATCCGCCATCAGTTTTAAATTCCGGATGATTACCCCATACTCCCGTATCGGCAATGCCCACAGAAACTTTTTCCAAATCAGAGGCAAAATTGCCATCGGCGTCTTTTCCATAATATTTTGCAAAAGCCTGCGCCGCGTTGATACCACCTAAATAATTAACCGAATTTTGAAAGTTGGAGCCGTTAAATTCCGCATTATTATTCCATTCATCTGCGGTAGAAAAAGTAGTCACCTTATTATAGTCATTTAATATCGGATTAAAATTCACATCATCTGACATTGTTCCGTTGCTGTTAGGAATATATACAGTTGAACCACCCTCAGAACCGGAGTTGTCGGAACCTCCCGAGCCGCCGCCTCCCGACGCCATAGCAAACGCGCCTGCCACGCCGCCGGCAAGCAATGCTAATCCGCCATAACGAATTGCCGTATACATCTGTTTTGAATGGTACAAATCCACGGCCTGTTTCATACAAGGAGCGTTTTCATCAGCTCCATATTTATAAAGCATTTCATATGCCGTATCATCACCTTCGCTTTTAGCCTGGCACAACGCGGTCATTCCGCGCTCATCTGTAATATCTATTGAATAACCCAAGTTCAAATATTTTTGTAATAATTCAGGTTTATTATCATGTGCGGCTTTCCAAATAGCATCACGCAATGCGCTGTTAAATCTCGGCTGATTCAAATACAGCGCTTCGGCATTAGAGCCGCTTAAAACTCCGGCAACCGCTAACAATGTAAAATATTTCAACTTAATCATGTGTTATTCCTTCATTAAACTTTTTTTTCAGCATATATCAAAGTTTTAAATAAAAGATTAAAAAAACTGGCTCTGTTGCATATAATAATTGACAATCAGACATAAAAAAGTTAGCCTACGCTTACATTATTATAAGGAGATTATCATGGATACTCAAAAACTCAAAGCCGATTGCCAATACTTATTGCCTAAACATTTACTTACTCGCGCGGTTGGTCTTTTGGCTAAAGCAAAACTTGGTGGTTTAACAACTTTTATGATTGAACAATTCATCAAAAAATACAAAATAAACACCAAAGAAATTGCCGGCAGAATTGAAGACTATAAAACTTTTAACGATTTTTTTTCACGTCCCCTTCTACCGGATGCCAGACCGATAAATCTTAATGAAGATACCATTATTTATCCTGTAGACGGCAAAATCAGCCAATTTGGAAAAATAGAAAATAAATTTTTATTCCAAGCCAAAAATCACTATTACACTACAGAAGCTTTATTAGCCGATTCAGCCGAAGCCGAAGCTTTTCAAAACGGAGAATTTATAACTATCTATTTGTCTCCCAAAGACTATCATCGCGTTCACATTCCGTTTAACGGAGTTTTAGAAAAAATGATTCACGTTCCGGGTGATTTATTTTCTGTAAATCCGTTTAATGCCAAACATATTCCCGAACTTTTTGCTCGCAATGAACGTGTTGTTTGCTATTTCAACACACCTGTCGGACGCATGGCCGTTGTCTTTGTCGGCGCCACTATTGTCCGCAGCATTTCCACCGCCTGGGCCGGAACCGTTGCTCCGACCAAAAACAAAGATATTACAGTTTTTGAATACGCAGATAGAGAGCTGACTTTTCCCAAAGGCGCAGAAATTGGAAAATTTTTTATGGGAAGCACGGTAATTTGTTTGTTTGAAAAAGATAAAATAAAGTTCAATGAAGATTTACAAGCCGGTCAGCCTACTCGTATGGGCATGAAAATGGCCGAACGTCTCTAAAACTAATTATTATCTATGCGATAACCGGTTGTTCTGCTATTATCAACACACGTTTACACCGTAGCAGAACAACCTAATAACTAATACGTCTCCTTTATAAACCAGCCGCTTCTTTTTAATTTTGTTTCAACAAATCACGAATAATCTCGCCGGCCATAAGCAACCCGACAACAGCGGGAACATAAGATATACTTCCCGGAGTTTGCCGCTTATTACTGTCTTCTGCCGTCTCCAGCGGGGTCAAGGCAGGTTCTTCCGAATACACAGTTTTAAAATGATTTATTCCGCGTTTACGCAATTC
>OQWM01000628.1_pt1 | contig 22926 bp, 20 predicted proteins | sample 1691531 | NCBI WGS metagenome assembly OQWM01 (sample SAMN03418257, study PRJEB22391) | human gut metagenome | biome: human-gut; feature: organic feature; material: feces | host: Homo sapiens | place: Tanzania | collected 2013-01
AATCCGGAACTCCAGAATCAATTTTTATTTTGTAACAGATTTTTACCGTTTGTACGATATTTGCATCCTTGTGTTTTTACTTGTTTTTGTCTAAGCCCTGCCTAACACAGTTACCTCACAGATACGGTGAGACACCCCTAACCAATTATTTATCCTTGTAAATAACATTGTTGGCTCCACTCGTAATCTTCAGAGCCTCAGGATGTTCCTTTATGAACGAGTCGATATGGCGGACGCGCTTGCTCTCAAGGATTTCGTCCACGGCGATGAGGATGCCTGTCTCCTCCACGTCGCCGAAACCGTAGTTGATGGTTAGGGGTGCGTTGACGAGCGGCGGGATGTTATAGCCGAGGGCACGAATCTCGCGGTTGAGGATGAGATAGTCCTTCTTGAAGTCGTCCTCGCAGAAGAGCTGGCGCAGCTCCTCCTCAGGCGTCTCAATCTTGAGCGGCTTGAGCGGGATGATGAGGTTGTCCTTGTCGTCGAAGTGCTTCTTGAGGAAATACAGAATCATGTCGCGTCCACGACGGATGTACGACGGATACATCGTCATCTTGCCGAAGAAATACTTTACGTCAGGCTGGATGACGGTGAGCGCTCCGAGTCCGTCCCAGAGGTTGTCAAGGGCGAAAAGGCTCTTGGCTCCACGGCGCGTGCTCTGATACTCGAGCGTCACGAAAGAACGTCCGAGCTCCACGGTGTACGGCATGTAGTCGCGCAGAAACTTGTCTGAGAAATGAAACATGTGACTGGTGGCCAGCAATGGCTGACCGTTCTCGTCTAACTGCCAGTCGGAGCCAAGCAGGTAGCGATAGCCGCCTATTATCTCCTCCGCCTCGGGATTCCACACGATAAGCTGCTTGTAGCAGTTCTCACAGGTGTCATACTCGTCGATGTCCATCGACTTGCCTGTGCCGCCACCAGCCTCGCGGAACGCTATCTCGCGAAGTCGGCCTATCTCGCGCATCACGTTGGGCGCGTTGTGGGCTGTGATTATGTAAATCTCGTTATGGCTCTTATTGGTCATACGGAGCTGGCGCTCAGGTGTCAGCTCACTCTTGAGAATCTCCTTGCTAACGGGTTGGATTATTGGCTCTTCCATTATCTCTCTTATTCTTCTATGTATGTGTCTTTCCGGCAGTCTTGTCTGGCTACGTTCCGGAACGGCAGTTCATTATCTTTATTTAGTGGGGTGTGTCATGTGCGTGGCGGCGTTAAGCTCCGCCTCCGTTGGTCTTGGGCAGGTCGTAGACGATGTCCTCCACGTATACAGCCCACTGTGCCGGCGTGCGGCTGCGGTCGAAGGTCTGCCACGGGATTGGCTTGCCGATGTCTATGCGGAAGTGCTTGCCCACGTTCCTGTACATCTCGTCCACGAGAAACAGCATGGCAAGATTGAACGGCAGGAAGCGGTCGCTGAACTTGGCTATGCGATAGAAGCGCTTCGAGTTGGTGCCGCTGAAATGGATGGGCACCACATCACGCTGATATTCAACGCTCTTCGTTATGAACGTCTTCTTCCACGGGATGTCATGTATCGACCCGTCCTTCTGCTTTCGGCTGTTGAGTCCGGCGGGGAACATCAGCATGTGATTGTCGCTCTTGAATCCCGCCTCCACCATAAGGGGGAAGTTACGTCCGTTGCGTCCCGTCTTGTTGATGCCGATGCATACTGGGGCGAGTCCGGGGAGATTCATCAGCAGGTCGTTAACCAGATAGCGGAAGCGTCCGTCGTAGTGTCGTCCGATGACGGCTCCTAACGCCACACCGTCCTGACCACCAAGCGGATGGTTGGAGACGAAGGTGTAAAGGCGTCCGTCATCAGCGGCTGGCAGGTTCTCCTTGCCCACAATCTCGATGTCCATCTTCAGGTAGCGCACGCACGCCTCAAGCCATTCCACCCCGCTGAGGTGACGGTTTTCCCATATAAACTTATTGACCTGATCCTGATGGATAAGGCGTTTAAGCCACGACACTAAGAAGCGCGGCACGTAACGCGCGCGACGTCCCATCTTGTCGGAAAGAATGCGGTCTATGTCGATTGTGTGTTCTGTTATCTCACCCATTATTTTTGCACGTAGATAATTATTTCAGTGCAAAAATAACATATCTTTTTCAGATACACTCACTTTAACACAAGAAATGTGCCTTTTTAATAAAAATGATAATAAAAATTAATTCCATGTGGGCTTTTTTATGTACCTTTACACCCAAATACGCATATATAATGTATAAGGAGATAAAGACTGCTGAAACCTACCACGTGCCCGTACTGCTGGACGAAAGCGTAGGTGGGCTGAACATAAAGAAGGGTGGCATATACGTGGACGTCACCTTTGGTGGCGGAGGACACTCACGTGAGATTCTCTCACGGCTGGACCCTACGGCAAGACTATTCAGCTTCGACCAGGACGCGGACGCCGAAAGCAACATCGGCGAGCCGGACGACAGATTTACGTTCGTCAGAAGCAACTTCAGATACCTCAAGAACTGGATGAGATATTACGGCATTGACCATATCGACGGACTGCTCGCCGACCTGGGCGTGTCGTCACATCATTTCGACGATGCAGAACGAGGATTCTCGTTCCGCTTTGACGCGCCCCTTGACATGCGCATGAACAAGCGTGCAGGCAAGACGGCAGCGGATATTCTCAACACTTACGACGAACAACAGTTAGCTGACGTACTCTATATATACGGCGAGCTGAAGAACTCGCGACGCATAGCGGCTGCCGTGGCTAAGGCACGCAGCCAAGCCGAACTGAAGACCACCAACGACCTGCTCAAGGCGGTGGAGCCGCTCTTCAGACGCGAACGCGAGAAGAAGGACATGGCCAAGATGTTCCAGGCGCTACGAATAGAGGTGAACCACGAGATGGACGCTCTCAAGGAGATGCTGCATGCAGCTACGGAACTGCTCGCCGAGGGCGGCAGACTGTCCGTCATAACCTACCACTCGCTGGAGGACCGCATCGTGAAGAACGTCATGAAGGCCGGCAACCCGGAAGGAAAGGTGGTGCAGGACTTCTTCGGACGTGTGGAGACACCGTTCAAGCTGGTCAACAACAAGGTGATTCTGCCTTCTGACGACGAGCAGCAGCGCAACCCGCGTAGCCGAAGCGCAAAGCTCCGCATAGCGGAAAAGAAATAATGCCGAAAGGCATACCAAACCAACAATACACGACAAGCACAAGTATGAGACCCCAGGACGACACTGAAATAAAAGACGACAATACGGAAAAGGACACCCGGCAGACGGAGGACGACACCGTCTCGCTGCGAACCATCATACGCGAACGTGCCCTTGAGGACGACGTGACACCGACGAAGAACATCACGTTCAAGAAAATCATCGGCGGCGACTTTCTCAACAACAAGTTCCTCAGAAAACAGATATGGCTGATTCTGCTCATTACCGCATTCCTTATCGTATATATATCAAACCGATATAAATGCCAACAGTCGCTCATACGCATCAACGAGCTGAAGAAAGAACTGAAGGACGCCAAGTACAGAGCTCTCTCAAGCAGCAGCGAACTGACGCAGAAGACAAGGGAGAGCAAAGTGCTCGACATGCTGCACGAAAGCAAGGACAGCACCCTGCACATACCCACACAGCCGCCATACATCGTGACTGTCAAGGAAGAGACGCAACAGTAAGAACAAACTGAGACAAGAAACACTGAAAGAGATATGAGTTTATTCAACGATAAGAAATCAATGCCGCGATATAGCGCCATCGCCATCGTCATAGCGTTCATTGCGCTGATAGTGCAGGCAAAGACGCTGTATATCATGACCGTAGAGCGCGATTTCTGGACGCAGGTGGGCAACCGCGTAAAGAAGGACAGCATTACCACAAGGCCAGTCAGAGGAAACATCCTCAGCTGCGACGGACAACTCATGGCTTCATCGCTGCCTAACTTCAAGCTTTACGTAGACTTCAACGCCATACACAACGCCAAGAACGACTCGCTATTCGAGGTGAAACTCGACTCCATCGCCAACGGACTGAGCGCCATCTTCCCCGAGAAGTCGGCGGAGGAATTCAAGAAGCATCTCATGGAGGGCTACGAGAAGCGACACACCAACTGGGCTATATGGAAAAAAAGAGTGAGCTACAGCACGATGTGCGAGGTGAGAAGCCTGCCCATCTTCCGACTAAACCCTAACAAGGGCGGATTCAAGGCCGACTCGTACGAAGCACGACAGAGACCATACGGCTCGCTCGCAAAGCGTACCATCGGTTCGTTGTTCGGCGAGAAAGACTCGGCGGTGTGCGGACTGGAGCTATATTACGACTCGCTGCTCAGAGGAGAGACCGGCATCCGACACGTGCGTAAGGTGCTAAACAGATACCTGCCCATCGACGACACGCCGCCGACAAACGGATATGACATCATCACCACCATAGACGTGTCGATGCAGGATCTGGCAGAAAGAGCGCTGCTCAAGGAGCTTAACAAGATAAACGGTAACGTGGGCGTCGCCATCGTCATGGAAGTGGCTACGGGAGACGTCAAGGCTATGGTGAACCTTCAGAAGATGCCGAGCGGACAGTACGCAGAGGCACAGAACCATGCCGTGAGCGACTTGCTCGAACCGGGTTCGGTGTTTAAGACGGCGTCCATAATGGTGGCGCTGGAGGACGGCGTAGTGGACACGACGTACCGTGTGGACACGGGATGCGGAGTGTGGCCGATGTACAAGCGAGAGATGAAAGACCACAACTGGAGACGCGGAGGATACGGCATGCTGACGCTGCCGCAGACGCTGTGGGTGAGCTCCAACATCGGTGTGAGCCGAATCATTGACGACCACTATCATAACAACCCCGAGAAATTCGTCAAGGGCATATATCGTCTCGGACTCGCCGACGACCTGAAGATACCGCTCGGCGCTGCCAAGCCACGCATCCGTATGCCGAAGAAGGACAAGACGGGCAGACAATGGCTAAACTGGAGCGACACGGCGCTGCCGTGGATGAGCATCGGCTACGAGACGCAGGTGCCGCCAATCTCAACGCTCACCTTCTATAACGCCATAGCCAACGGAGGCAAGATGATGCAGCCAAGATTCGTCAAGGAGATACGCGACAATGAAGGCATGGTGAAGGAATTTCCGCCAGTGGTGCTCAAAGAGAGAATAGCCAAGGAAAGCACCATAAAGAAGATAACCACCATCCTTGAGCAGGTGGTGCGTCTGGGACTCGGAAAGAAAGCCGGATCGACATCGTTCCTCGTGGCAGGAAAGACGGGTACGGCACAGATATCGAAGGGTGCAGCCGGATATAAGAGCGGACAGATGAACTATCTGCTCTCGTTCGCAGGCTTCTTCCCAGCCTACGAGCCACGCTATAGCTGCATCGTCTGCATACAGAAGTCGGGTCTGCCGGCTTCGGGAGGAGGCATGAGCGGCGTGGTGTTCCACGAAATCTCGGAGGGCATCATGGCACAGACCAACAAGCTGAAGCTGGATGCCACAGACGCACGCGACGGCAACTCCATACTCATACCTGATGTGAAGGACGGCAACATCCTCGCTGCCGACTACGTGCTCTCGCAGATAGGACTGAAGCCAAGGGCTGACTGGGACGGCGACTATATGCACGGCAATCCCATCTGGGGACGCGCCGACAACAACGGACACAACGTGACGTTCACCAAGGAGGACATGACACAGAAGGACGTCATGCCCGACGTACACGGAATGGGCGCACGCGACGCCGTCTTCATCATAGAGAAAAAGGGCATGAAGGTGAAGCTCCAAGGCCGCGGCAAGGTGGTGGAGCAAAGCATCGGTGCCGGAGAAAAGATAAAGAAAGGAATGACCTGTTCACTTAGATTGGCATAAAGATTGCCGACCGACGGGATATGACAATAAACAAACATAAAAAAATATGAAACTGAAAGAACTGTTCAAGGACATCACCATAAAGGCCGTCAAGGGCAACGATGATGTGGAAATCACGGGAGTGAACATCGACTCACGTCGCATCAAGGAGGGTCACCTCTTCGTTGCCATGAAGGGCACACAAGTAGACGGACACAAATTCATACCGAAGGCCATTGAGCTCGGCGCAAAGGCTGTGCTCTGCGAGGACATGCCGGAAGAGACAGCAGAGGGCGTATGCTACGTGCAGGTGGACTCTACTGAGGATGTCGTAGGCCAGGTGGCTACCACTTTCTACGGCGATCCGTCAAGAAAGCTGAAGCTCGTGGGCGTGACCGGAACCAACGGAAAGACCACCATCGCCACCTTATTATATAATATGTTCACAAAGCTCGGACACAAGTGCGGTCTGCTCTCAACGGTCTGCAACTATATCATTGACGAGCAGATTCCGGCTGACCACACCACACCGGACCCCATAGAGCTGAACATGCTGCTCGACAAGATGGTGAAGGCGGGATGCGAGTACGCTTTCATGGAGTGTTCGTCACACGCCATAGCACAGAAGCGTATCGGAGGACTGAGCTTCGCGGGAGGCATATTCACCAACCTCACACGCGACCACCTCGACTATCACAAGACTTTCGAGAACTATCGCAATGCTAAGAAGGCGTTCTTCGACGGTCTGCCCAAGACAGCTTTCGCCATAACCAACGCCGACGACAAGAACGGCATGGTGATGGTGCAGAACACAAAGGCTCAGGTGAAGACTTATTCCACTCGCGCCACAGCCGACTTTAAGGCACGCATCATCGAGTGCCACTTCGAGGGAATGTACCTTGAGATGGACGGCCATGAGGTTGGTGTACAGTTCATTGGCAAGTTCAATGTCAGCAATCTGCTCGCTGTATACGGTGCTGCCGTTATGCTCGGAGCCAACAAGGAGGACGTGCTCGTGGCTATGAGCACGCTTCACAGCGTGAGCGGACGTCTGGAACCGATACAGTCACCGGAAGGCTACACGGCTGTAGTGGACTATGCCCACACTCCCGATGCTCTGGAGAACGTGCTCAACGCCATCCATGAGGTGCTCAACGGCAAGGGACACGTCATCACAGTATGCGGAGCAGGCGGCAACCGCGACAAGGGCAAGCGTCCGCTCATGGCGCAGGAGGCTGTACGTCAGAGCGACCGCGTGATAATCACCAGCGACAACCCACGCTTCGAGGAGCCGCAGGACATCATCAACGACATGGTGGCAGGACTCAACGCCCAACAGATGAAGAAGGTGATAACCATCACTGACCGACGCGAAGCCATCAAGGCTGCCTGCATGATGGCAGAGAAGGGCGACGTTATTCTCATCGCTGGGAAGGGACACGAGACCTATCAGGAGGTAAAGGGCGTGAAGCACCACTTCGACGACCATGAGGTGGTACGCCAGTGCTTTTAAGTTGTAACGGCTTGCCACAACAACTCAAAATTCAAAATTCAAGACATGTTATACTATCTTTTCCGCTTCCTTGAGCAATACGGCATCAGCGGTGCCCACATGTGGGGATACATCTCGTTCCGCTCGCTGCTGGCTCTGATTCTCTCGCTCGTAATCTCGGCATGGTTCGGCGAGAAATTCATCAAATATCTCAAGAGCAAGCAAATAACCGAAACACAACGCGACGCAAGCATCGACCCGTTCGGCGTGAAGAAGATCGGCGTACCGTCAATGGGCGGCATCATCATCATCGTCTCCATTCTCGTCCCAGTGCTACTGCTCGGACGACTCCGCAATATCTACCTCATACTGATGATCGTAACGACAGTATGGTTGGGATTCCTCGGAGGAATGGACGACTTCATCAAGATATTCAAGCACGACAAGGAAGGTCTGAAGGGCAGATACAAGATTGTCGGACAGTTAGGTATCGGACTTATCGTGGGACTGGTGCTTTGGTCATCGCCCGACGTAAAGATGAACGAGAACCTCACGTACGTCAAGCAAGGCAACGAAGTGGTGGTAAAGCATCAGACGGAAGCGCATAAGTCGCTGAAAACCACCATTCCCTTCGTCAAGAGCCATAACCTCGACTACTCGCGCATAACGAGCGTATTCGGCGAACATCGTGTGGCAGCAGGATGGATTCTCTTTGTCATCATGACCATCTTCGTGGTGACGGCGGTCAGCAACGGAGCCAATCTCAACGACGGAATGGACGGCATGTGCGCCGGCAACTCTGCCATAATAGGTGTGGCGTTAGGCATACTGGCGTACGTCAGTTCGCATATCGAGTATGCCAGCTACCTCAACATCATGTACATCCCAGACTCGCAGGAGCTGGTGGTGTTCCTATGCGCCTTCGTCGGTGCGCTGATCGGATTCCTGTGGTATAACGCTTACCCCGCGCAGGTGTTCATGGGCGACACCGGATCGCTGACCATCGGCGGCATCATAGCCGTGTCAGCCATCATCATACACAAGGAGCTGATGCTCCCCATACTCTGCGGCATCTTCTTCGTGGAAAGCCTGAGTGTCATCATCCAGGTCTACTACTACAAGCTCGGCAAGCGTCGCGGCGTGAAGCAGCGCGTCTTCAAGCGCACTCCTATACACGACAACTTCCGTACACAGCAGTCGCAGCTCGACCCCGAATGCCACTATCTCTTCACCAAGCCGAAGGGAGCCATCCACGAGTCGAAGATTACGATACGCTTCTGGATCACTACCATCATCCTGGCGGCACTGACCATCATAACACTAAAAATAAGATAAGGCTAACGTAACAGTAAAGAAATGAAAAGAATCGTTATACTCGGAGCCGGCGAGAGCGGAGCCGGCGCAGCCGTCCTGGCAAAGAATGAAGGCTTCGACGTGTTCGTCAGCGACATGTCAGCCATCAAGGACAAATACAAGAAACTGCTTGACGACCACGCCATCGAGTGGGAGGAAAAGCAGCATACGGAAGAGAAGATTCTCTCCGCCGACGAGATAATAAAGAGCCCCGGCATTCCTAAGGAGGCTCCCATGGTAAAGAAAGCAATGGAGAAGGGTATACACATCATCAGCGAGATAGAGTTCGCAGGACGCTATACACGCTCGAAGATGATATGCATAACCGGTTCGAACGGCAAGACCACCACCACGTCGCTTATCTACCATATCTTCAAGACAGCTGGTTACGACGCCGGACTGGCAGGCAACATCGGACGCTCACTGGCACTTCAGGTGGCAGAGGATCCGCACGAATACTACATCATAGAGCTTAGCTCGTAGTAAATGTATATAATGAAATGGACCCACACAATATCCCTTCTCTGAGCTGAAGGAGCACGGATCAATAGGCTACATGGCTGACGGCGAGTACACCATAGAGAAGCCGACACCGTTCAACATGGAGCAGGAAGAGCTCTCGCTCACCGGCAAACATAACATTTACAACTCATTGGCAGCAGGTATTGCAGGCGACATCAGCGGCATCAAGAACTCCGTGATACGCCAAAGCCTCAGTGACTTCCCCGGTGTGGAGCACCGTCTGGAGAAGGTCTGCAAGGTGGGAGGCGTGCAGTATGTCAACGACTCGAAGGCGACAAACGTGGACGCTTGCTGGTATGCTCTCGACAGCATGAAGACACCGACCATCCTTATCTTGGGTGGAAAGGACAAAGGCAATGACTACAACGAGATAAAGGAACTCGTGAAGGAGAAGTGTAAGGCGCTCGTGTTCCTCGGAGCCGACAACAAGAAGCTGCACGACTTCTTCGACGGTATGGGCATCACCATCCGCGACACACACTCAATGAAGGACTGTGTGGAGGCTTGCCACGAACTTGCCGAGTCCGGCGACACCGTGCTGCTCAGCCCCTGTTGCGCCAGCTTCGACCTCTTCAAGAACATGGAGGACCGCGGCGAGCAGTTCAAGACGCTCGTCCGCAGCCTTTAGACACCCCATAAACAATAGCCATCACACAAAAAGCCCGGACAACAACAATATATGAGCAACACAATAGGCAACCTGTTTAAAGGCGATAAGGGAATATGGATGGTGTTCTTCTTCCTTTGCATCGTCAGCATCGTGGAGGTATACTCTGCCTCTACCATGCTTACATACAAAGGCGGAAGCTACATCACACCGATTCTGAAGCACATCTTCCTACTCGGCTTGGGACTGACAGCAATGGTGGTGACCGCCAATATCAACTGCGGATACTTCAAGTTCCTGACGCCATTCGTGCTGGGAGGTGCTTTCGTACTCCTTCTGGTAGTATTAGCCATCGGTACAGCCACCAACGGTGCGCAACGATGGATAAATATCGGACCAATACAGTTTCAACCATCCGAATTAGCGAAAGGCGCATTGATTCTGTCAACGGCACAGATTCTCAGTTCGCTGCAGACTGAAAACGGAGCTGATCCCAGAGCCTTCAGGTATATCTTGGGAGTCTGCGGTGGTATAATACCGTTCATTATGGTGGAGAACCTGTCCACTGCCGCACTCCTATGCGCCGTCATACTGATGATGATGTTCATCGGACGCGTACCGATGAGACAGATAGGCAAGCTCCTTGGTGCCGTGGTCATACTGGGCGCCTTCATGCTCTCGATGATTATGATGTTCGGTCATGCAGAGGAGAAGACAGAGCCAAACAAGCAGAACCTCACCGAACAGGTGCAGACTGAGAGCAAGAAGGAAAAGGAAAAGGGCGCCATTGGAAAGGTTTTTCACCGCTTCGACACATGGAAAGGACGCATCGACAAATTCCTCGACAGCAAGGAGCTTACGCCTAAGGATGTCGACCTCGACGAAGACGCGCAGGAATCGTACGCAAAGGTGGCGATAGCCACGTCCAACGTGGTGGGCAAAGGTCCCGGCAACTCCGACCAGTGCGACTTTATCTCGCAGGCGTTCTCCGACTTCATCTACGCCATCATCATAGAAGAGATGGGCATAGAAGGAGCATTCGGCGTGGCAATGCTCTACATCATATTGCTGTTCCGAACCGGAAGAATAGCCAACAGGTGCGAAACAAGCTTCCCGGCATTCCTTGCCATGGGCTTGGCACTACTGCTCGTCACGCAGGCATTGTTCAATATGATGGTGGCTGTTGGAATGGTACCCGTAACCGGACAGCCGCTGCCACTCATCAGTAGAGGCGGTACTTCCACCATCACCAACTGCATCTACATAGGCGTGATACTGAGCATTAGCCGGTCCGCCAAGCGCAAGCAAGAGCTGGTGGTGGAACCGATGCCACAGAACGGTGACGCTACGCCAAGCGCCACAGTAAGCACTACAGACAATAGCGACATAGCAGATAAGGCAGACAATGCCGCAGAATAGACACATGATAAGAAAAATAGCACAATAATAATCAGCGCAATACTGAGCTTTATCAGAAAAAATGATTAATTTTGTGATTTGAAAGAAACTTGAGAAAATGGAAAAAGACATCAGAGTCATAGTCAGTGGCGGAGGAACCGGAGGACACATCTTCCCAGCCGTCTCAATAGCAAACGCCATAAAGGCAAAACGTCCCAACGCAGAAATACTTTTCGTAGGAGCATTGGGCAGAATGGAGATGCAGCGCGTACCCGCCGCAGGATACAAGATAATAGGTCTGCCGGTAAGAGGTTTCAAGCGACCGCTGTGGTCGCCTGCCAACGTAGGCGTGGCTCTCGACTTTCTCAAGAGCAAGCGCATGATAAGGAAGACCATCAAGGAGTTTGCTCCTGACGTGGTGGTAGGAGTAGGAGGATACGCCAGCGCCGCAACGCTCGACGCGGCAAGCAGCCTCGGAATCCCAACGCTCATCCAGGAACAGAACTCATACGCCGGAGTGACCAACAAGCATCTCGCTGCCAAGGCCAAGAAGATTTGCGTGGCTTACGACGGTATGGAACGCTTCTTCCCCGCCGACAAGATCATCAACACCGGCAACCCAGTGCGACAGAACCTCATCGAGACAACCATCACACGTGAGCAAGCCATCGAATCGTTCGGACTGGATCCGCAGAAGAAGACCATCCTTCTCGTCGGAGGAAGCCTCGGAGCACGCACCGTCAACGAAAGCGTTCTGCAGCATCTCGACCTCGTTGAGAAGAGCGGAGTGCAGTTTATCTGGCAGACGGGCAAATACTATTTCGACAGCATCCAGAAGGAGATGCAGGGAAAAGAACTGCCCAACCTCAAGGTGATGGACTTCGTGAGCGATATGGGAGCGGCCTATCATGCCGCCGACCTCGTCGTGAGCCGTGCCGGAGCAAGCTCCATCAGCGAGTTTCAGCTCATCGGCAAACCCGTGATCCTCGTTCCGAGCCCCAATGTGGCGGAGGACCACCAGCGCAAGAATGCCATGGCTCTCGTCCGTCGCGACGCAGCCCTCTATGTGGAGGATGCCGAGGCTCCGGAGAAGCTCCTGGAGCTGACGCTGCAGACTGTGGCCGACGATGCGAAACTGCGCCAGCTGGGTGAGAATGTGCACAAGATGGGTCTCAAGGATTCGGCGGAGATCATCGCACGCGAGGTCCTCAAACTGATTGAACAATAAAGAAGAAATTATGGAACTGAAAGATATCAAGGCTGTCTATTTCGTCGGAGCGGGAGGCATTGGCATGAGCGCCCTCGCACGCTACTTCCTGCACCGCCACCTCGTCGTGGCGGGCTACGACCGCACGCCGACACCGCTCACCCACGAACTGGAGCGCGAGGGCATGCAGATCCATTATGAGGAGGACGTTGACCAGATCCCTGCGCCCTGCCGCGACAGGGAACACACACTGGTGGTCTTCACGCCCGCCATCCCTGCCTCCCACGCCGAACTGGCGTGGTTCAAGGAGCACGACTTCACCATCGAGAAGCGGGCACAGGTGCTCGGCACGCTCACCCGCACACACAAGGGCCTTTGCTTCGCGGGCACCCATGGCAAGACGACCACCTCGACGATGTGCGCCCATATCATGAGCCAAAGCCACATAGGCTGCAATGCCTTTCTCGGAGGCATTTCGAAGAATGTGGGCAGCAACTACATCCTCTCGCTGACAAGCGACTATGTGGTCATAGAGGCCGATGAGTTTGACCGTTCCTTCCACTGGCTGCGCCCCTGGATGTCGGTCATCACCTCTACCGATCCCGACCACCTCGACATCTACGGCACGAAGGAGGCTTACCTGGAGAGCTTCCGCCACTACACCGAACTGATACAGCCCGGAGGCGCGCTGATCCTCCACACAGGACTGGAGATGAAGGCCCACGTACCCGAGGGGGTGAAGACCTACACCTACAGCCGCGACGAGGGCGACTTCCACGCTGCCAACATCCGCATCGGCGACGGCAAGATTGTCTTCGACTTCGTATCGCCGCTGGAGACGGTGACCCAAGTCTCGCTGGGCCATCCCGTCCCCATCAACATCGAGAACAGTGTCGCCGCCATGGCAATGGCACAACTCAACGGATGCACGGCAGAGGAATTGCGCCGCGGCATGGAGACCTACACGGGTGTGGAGCGTCGCTTCGACTTCAAGATCAACAACCCACGCCACGTGTTCCTCAGCGACTACGGCCACCATCCGAAGGAGATCCTCCAGTGTGCCAAGAGCCTGAGGGAGCTCTATGCACACCGCAAACTGACGGTCATCTTCCAGCCCCACCTCTACACGCGCACCCGCGATTTCTATACGGATTTCGCCGATGCGCTGAGCCATTTCGACGAGGTGGTGCTCACAGAGATCTATCCCGCCCGCGAACAGCCCATCGAGGGTGTGACCTCGAAGCTCATCTACGACCACCTGCGAGAGGGGGTGGAGCGCACGATGATAGCCAAGCGCGACGTGGCGGAGTGGGTGCGCAGCCGAGACTTCGACGTGCTGGTCGTCCTGGGAGCGGGAGACCTCAACGACTATGTGCCCGAGATAACCCGCATACTGGAGGAGAAGGAAAAAGCATAATGCACAACAGGGAGGTATCGTGAGAGTCAATGTAAACTGGAAGCGCGTGCTGTTTGTCGTGGTCGACCTGATACTGGCCGCCTACCTCGTCATGGCCGTGACGTTGTGGAACACGCCGGCCTCGGCCTCCAGGGTCTGCTCCAAGGTGGATGTCAACATCTCCGACGCCAACAACGTCGGGTTCCTGAGCGCAGAGGAGATCAAGCATATCCTCACGCAGCAGGGCCTCTATCCGCTTGGCAAACCGATAGCGGGGATCTCTCCACGATCCATCGAGGAGGTGCTCCGCACCAGTCCCTTTGTCAATACGGCGGAGTGTCACGTCACGCAGAACGGCCACGTCACGATAGCCCTCACACAGCGCGTGCCCATCATCCGCATCAAGAGCAGCAGGGGCGACGACTACTACATCGACGACAAGGGAGGACCGATGCCCAACTCCAAATATACGAGCGACCTGATCATCGCCACGGGCCACATCAGCCGATCCTTCGCCCGCAACTACCTCACACCGATGGCCAAGGCCATCATGGCCTCCGACTTCTGGAGAAACCAGGTGGTGCAGATCAACGTGCTGCCCAACAGAGGTATAGAGCTGGTGCCACGCGTGGGAGACCACATCCTCTACCTCGGAAGGCTGCCCGAAGGTCTCCAGCGGTCGCAGATCGAGACGGCAGTGACGGAGTTTATGGACAAGAAACTTACCCGCATACAGAAGTTCTACCGCTACGGACTCTCGCAGACGGGATGGAACAAGTATAGCTACATCGATGTGGAGTTTGACAACCAGATCATTTGCAAGAAACGACAGTTAGAATAATTAAATAAGGAATATATATGGCAGAATTTATTGTAGCCATTGAGCTGGGGTCGTCCGTATTCCGGGGGATTGCCGGCAAGAAGAATCTCGACGGGAGCATCACCGTGCAGGCGCTCGTCAAGGAGGATGCGACGCAGTGTATCCGCAAGGGAGTGGTCAACAATATCGACAAGACCGCTACCTGCCTGAAGAATATCGTGGCCAAACTCAGCAAGACCATGAAGCAAAACATCAGCCATGTGTATGTCGGAGTAGGCGGCCAGTCGGTGCGGAGCGTGCGCAACGTGATTGTCAAGGACCTGCCCACGGAGACGATTGTCGATGGCGATATCGTAGATGGACTGATGGACAGCAACCGCGGCATGGACTATCCCGACCTGGAGATCCTCAACGTCGTCACACAGGAGTATAAGGTCGGCAACCAGTATGTCGTCGATCCTGTGGGCATCAAGGGCACACGGCTGGAGGGTAACTTCCTCAACATCGCCCAGAGAAAACTCTTCTACAGCAACCTCAACGAGGCTTTCGACAAGGCGGGCATTGCCATTGCCGAGATTTTCCCCGCACCGCTGGTGCTGGCCGACAACGTGCTCACCGAGTCGGAGAAGCGCGGAGGCTGCGTGCTGGTGGACCTGGGAGCTGACACTACGACGGTGTCGGTCTATCACAAGAGCCTGCTGCGCCACCTGGCAGTCATCCCCCTGGGCGGCAACAACGTCACCAAGGATATCACGGCACTGAAGATGGAAGAGCGCGAGGCTGAACTGCTGAAGCTCAAGCACGGATCAGCCTATACCGAGATAGCCGACATAGATCCTGCCCTCACCTACTCCATCGACGGCGAGCGCACCATCGAGAGCAAACAGCTCATCGAACTGGTGGAGGCACGCGTGGAGGAGATTGTGCAGAACGTGTGGCACCAGGTGCCCGCAGAGTATGTCAGCAAACTCCTGGGTGGCATCATCCTCACGGGTGGCGGTTCCAACATGAAGAACATCGAGCTGGCCTTCAAGAAATACACGCACATGGACAAGATACGCAAGGCGCGCTTCGTCAACCTGGCTATCAAGTCCAACATCGACGACATCAAGAAGCACGACACCACGCTCAACACCATCATCTCCCTGCTGGCCAAGGGCGACATGAACTGTGCTGGTGGACCAATCCATCCGACCACGGGAACAGACCTCTTTGGCCATTCGACTACGACAACGACCACCCATTCGACCACCAATGGCGAGGGTAGCACACAGCCGCACACGGGGGGCGACAATGGCGGAAACGGTGGAAATAGCGGAAACGGCGGAAATAACACCCAGACCACACCACCCCCCGCGCCAGAACCCACACCTGATCCAGAACCAACTCCCGCACCCGAGAAGTCCAGCTTCTGGTCGAAAATCGGCAAGGGTATAAGGCGCTTTGGCGGCAAGATCATGGAGGCTGAGGAATAGAACGAATACTGCCAAGCGCAGGCTACGGGAAGAATACTATCAAGATAACTTTGAACAACAATGATGGATAAAGATAAAGACAAAATGGCCACGCTGGCCGAACCTCTCGACTTCGGTGAGGCGGATCGTCAGAACAGCATCATCAAGGTGATCGGTGTGGGTGGTGGAGGCGGCAACGCCGTGAACAATATGTACAAGCAGGGCATCCACGACGTCTCGTTTGTGGTCTGCAACACCGACGCACAGGCCCTAAAGGACAGTCCCGTCCCCGAGCGGCTCCAGCTGGGCAGCGAGGGTCTGGGAGCAGGCAACCGCCCCGAGAAGGCGCGCCAGGCTGCCGAGGAGTCGATAGACGACATCAAAGCAATGCTCAGCGACGGCACGAAGATGGACTTCATCACTGCGGGCATGGGCGGCGGCACAGGCACGGGAGCAGCACCGGTCATCGCCCGCGTGAGCAAGGAACTGGGCATCCTCACCGTCGGTATCGTCACCATCCCATTCAAGTTTGAGGGCAACAAGAAGATCGACCAGGCCCTCGACGGCGTCGATGAGATGGCAAAGCACGTCGATGCGCTCCTCGTCATCAACAACGAGCGACTGCGCAAGGTCTATCCCGACCTCAGCCTCCTCAACGGCTTTGCCAAGGCCGACGACACGCTGAGCGTAGCAGCAAAGAGCATTGCCGAGATCATCACCGTCCGCGGACTGATGAACCTTGACTTCAACGACGTGCGCACCGTGCTCAAGGATGGCGGCGTAGCCATCATGTCCACGGGCTTCGGCGAGGGCGATGGACGCGTGCGCAAGGCCATTGACGACGCGCTCAACTCACCGCTGCTCAACGACAACGACGTCTATAACTCGCAGAAAATCCTCCTCTCCATAGCCTTCAGCAGCGAGAATGGCACCGACGGACTGGCCATGGAGGAGATGAACGAGATCAACGACTTCATGAGTCGCTTCGGATCCGACTTCGAGTTGAAGTGGGGTATTGCCATCGACAACACCTTGGAGAAGAAGGTGAAGATCACCATCCTCGCCACGGGCTTCGGCCTCGACGACCTGGAGGATGTGGCCAGTTACCATAGCCGCCTGGACAAGGCACGCGCCAAGGAGGAGGCACAGAAGAAGGCTGAGCAGGAGGAAGCCGACGCAGAGCGTGGCAACAGACGCAGCAAATACTATGGCAACGACGGAGACAAACTGGCCAAGCCGCGTCCACACATCTACCTCTTCTCGCAGGACGATCTCGACAACGAGGACGTGATCCTCGACGTAGAGTCGATTCCCACCTTCAACAGGACCAAACCGATGCTGAATGAGATCAAGAAGAAATCGGCTCCCGAGCAGGTCCGCGAGGAGCAACCGGTCAAGGACAAAGTGGAGGGAACCATCCGCTTTGAGTAAACACAAGTAAGGATCGCTTATTGAAGGCGATTTCCATCCACCAACCCATGCAAGGGGAGGCAGGTCCGTTAGTCTCGGAACTGCCTCCCCTTGTCGCATTTCCCAAGAAATAGTCTTGGTTGTTATTAGGAAAAGATGTACTTTTGCCTAGAAGAAAGTTCTATTCAGCGACGTTGAATGTGCGTTCAGCGCCATCGAACCTGCATTCAACATCGTCGAATGTCTATTCAACGTCGTTGAATAGACATTTTACTGAGGAATAAATACTGGCGCAGGGGCAATCCACGGAGAATTTTCTCTGCGCCCTTTAATCACAGAATGCAGAAGAAGAAATAATGCAGACTGTGTGGAAAGAGACAACAGAAGAAATAACAAGAGGAAGCCTGTGAAGAAAGAAGAAGCGCGCGAGCACTATCCCCTCATTCCGCCAGGGCTGACTCCAAACTCATCCTTGAAGCACTTGTTGAAATAGGATGGCGAGGTGAAGCCCGTGGCGTAGGCTATCTCTGCGATGGAGCGGTCGGTCGTCGTCACCATCGTGCGCGCCTTCATCAGTCTGGCCTTGCGCAGGAGTTCCACGGGCGTCTTGCCCGTGAGTACCTTCACTTTGCGGTAGAGTTGCACGCGCGAAAGGCCGATCTCCTCACCCAACCGCTCCACCGAGAAGTCGGAGTCGGCAAGATGCTGCTGGATGAATGGGCGGACTACTGCACTGAGTTTTCCGGCGGATATTCGGGATTCGTCCGCGACGGGCATGTCTGGTTTGTGGACACAGAGGGGCATGTGCAGGAAACCGACTTCGTGCGCGTGGAGCAGTACACCGCAGAGGATGGCTGGTTTGACGTGGAGACGGCGGACGGCACGAAGGGAAAATATCAGCCGGAAAAGAATGAGTTCACGGAAAAATGAAACGCGACCATCGAGGATGCGCCGGGCGCGTGGAATACGCTTCTTGACAAGCGCGGCACGGCGTAAATCCCCCGCACACAACGATTTGGAGGTGACTTTCCCACATGAAAAAACTGCTTTCCCTGTTCACGGCGCTCTTCCTACTGATGCCCATGTTCCCCGCACAGGCGGAATCGTCGGAAATATCGGATTTGCTCGCGGAATATTACAAAGAGTATCAGGAGCTTCCGTTTGGGCTGACGGAGGATGAGCTGACCTGCGTGGACGGCGTGCTGTACGGGCGGGACATTCTGCTGATGTATCCAAAGACGCGCACCGATACCTGCTTCGTGATTCCGGACGGCATCGGCTATGTCTGGGACTTTGCTTTTGTGGGCAATGATTCGCTGGAAAAGGTCGTTGTGCCGGATTCCTGCAAGATACTGGGTGCGTATGCCTTCTGGGAGTGCTCGAATCTTGCGGAAGTAGAATTTGGCGCGAACAGCGAGCTGCTCATTGTGGATGACTTCTGCTTCAGCGAATGCTATGCCTTGCAGCAGATCCGGCTGCCGGATTCGGTGTATCTCATCGGAGAAGCGGCGTTTTCCTACACGCAGATTCAGCGGTTCGTTTTCCCGGAAAAGATTGTGTTCATTGGCGACCAGCTCTTCTGGGGAACGCCAGTTACGGAGCTGACGTTCCATGCGTGGAGTTTGCCCCAATACATTGGAAGCGAATATTTCAGCATAGATGATGATGATGCAGAATACCGCATTACGCTGCCCTTTGATGCGGATGCTGACCGCTATTTGGGCAACGCAGAATATGTGATGCAGAAGGAGAATGTGACGGTTCTTTTCTGCGAAGACCAATAGTCTGTTTCCAACGGCGCGCATCCGAATGCAAAGCGGATATGCGCCGCTTTTTGCGCCTTCATCCGCGAATCAGGTGACATGAAATCCCTGCATTCGTCCATCGCCTTGTTGAAACCCGCCTTGATTTAGGCGAAAAATCTGGTATAATAGTACTAAATCACGAGGAATTATCCTCCGGCGAAAAGGGGCGAGCAGATGCTGAGAATTGCCATTGTGGAAGATCACGAAAGCGACGCGAAGCGGCTGACTGCCCTGCTGGAAGCGTATGCGCAGAAGAACGGCAAACGGTTTGCCATTACATGGATTGCGAATGCCAATACGTTTCTGGATTCGTACCAGCACCAGTATGAGCTGGTGTTTATGGACATTCGGATGCCGGGGCTGAACGGGATGATGGCGGCGCACGAGCTGCGGGAGATGGATCACACGGTGGTGCTGGTGTTCCTGACGAGTTTGGCGCAGTACGCGGTGGAAAGCTACGAGGTTGAGGCGACGGATTATATCCTGAAGCCCATTACCGCCGCGGCGCTGGACTTGAAGCTTCCGCGCATCCTGAACCGCTGCATGGTAGAATCGGAAGAGGAAGTCGTCATCCAAAGCGGCGGCACGACGACGCGCCTGCGCCCGAATGAACTGCACTATGTCGAAATCTATGACCATCATATTCAATTTGTCACCGCGTCGGGGATTATGCGGTCGTATGGGACGCTGAAAGCGGTGGAGGATGCCTTGCCGGATGTGTTCTTCCGCGTCAACAATCAGACGATTGTCAATCTGCGTTTCGTGACGCATGTGGGCAGCAATGACGCGACCGTGGCGGGGCACACGTTCCCCATCAGCCGCGGCCGGCGCAAGGAGTTCCTGTCCGCGCTGCACCTTGCGGGCATGGCGGAGTAAGGAGGGAGAATCATATGCTGACATGGGAATGCCTCGTAGACACCGTGCGTGACGATTTGCCGTTTATCCTCTCCGTCAGTACGGGCTGCGCAATTTCGGCATCTTGCCTGGAAAAACGGAAGCACTTCTACCTGCGCGTCGCGCTGACGATTCTGCTGACGTTTTGCTGGATGTATGGCACCCGCCCGTATGTGGGGCTGAACATACAAGGCACAAGAATGGGCGTGATTCGCTATACAACAGCGTTTGTGCTGTTCATGCTGTCTGTTCCCTTTTGCAGCCGGGCAAATTTCTGTCAATCGCTGTATGCGGTCACAGTGGCATATTCGATTCAGAATATGTGCGAAAGAATCATCCAGATTCCGCGCTATTCGCTGCCGAATTTCCCGGTGCTGCTGGACAGAAGCTGTCTGCTGGCGCTGATGGCGATAGCACTGTATATCTATTACCGGATTCTGGTGGGCAATCGGCGGCAGCGGACGATTATGGACTTCTCGAACATGAGCAGCTGCATGATGCTGTTCATGGGTGTGGGCGTGGTGGCGATTTCGGTCGTGCTGGACTTGACGCTGCACCGCGTGACCCCGTCGGGCAACCGCGAACTGAGCAACTGCCACAACATCATGAGTGCCGTGTTCTCCCTGCTGACCATCGTCGTCTGCATGAGCCATCTGCGGGAAACGGAGAACGAGCGCAAGGCGGACGTCGCGGCGCAGATGCTGTACAGCGAGCAGCGGCGCTATGAACAGGAGCGCCAGATTCATGACGCCATCAACCTCAAGTGCCACGACATTCGCCACCAAATTGCCGCGCTGGGCGATGCGGGCTATCAGGAAGAATTGAAAAAAATCGGGCAGCAGGTCAACATCTACGATGCGGCGCCGCACACGCAGAATGCCGCGCTGGATGTGGCGCTGAGCGGCAAGATGCTGGCGTGCACGAATTTGGGCATCACGATGACGTGTCTGGCGGACGGGCGGCGCATCGGCTTCATGGAGGACAGCGACATTTATGCCCTGTTCGGCAACATCCTTGATAACGCGATTGAGGCGGCAAAGACCGTGACGGAGGAGGAGAAACGCATCATCTCCCTGACCATCGGCACGACGGGTGATTTGCTGCTGATTGACAGCCAGAACTACTACGCGGGCGAAGTCCAATTCGTGGACGGGCTGCCGCAGACGAGCAAGGAGAACAAAGAATACCACGGCTTCGGCACGCGCTCCATCAAGACGCTGACGGAGAAGTACGGCGGCGACCTGAAAATCAGCGCCGGAAACGGCATTTTCCGGTTGTCGATTATGCTGCCAATCCCAACATGATTGATTCGCAATTCCTTTGCGCTCGGCGAAAGCCGGGCGCTTTTTGTATGCTCCGGTAACGCCGATGCAAATAAAGTTGCAAAAAACGCAGAAAAAGTGGCGCGCGCCCATTTCGCTCACGAATCAGGTATACTATCCTTGCGGATGTCGGAAACGGCATCAAAACAAACGAATCCAACAAAAACGCAATGAGTCGTCCGACGGAATCCCCTGCCGAAGGACGCTCACATAGAGGACCATGGGAATTTCCCGAAGAAGGAGGGCAGCATTCACTTTTCTTTTCTCTTCTCTTCCGTCTCAAAGCGGAAGAGAAGCAATGTTTTTCAACACGAATCAATGAGGAGGACAAACATCGTGTTCCAGAGCAAAAAGAGCCATCGGCTGATGGCGCTGGCGCTGAGCGCAGTCGTTGGGCTGACGGCTACGTTCGCGGCGGCAGAAACCGTAACGCCGACCGGCAACACCTACGGGTTCGCCGGAACGAATGCCCGGTATTACACCGATTACATGACGCTGGAAGAAGAACAGCAGATTGCCAAGGATCTCGCGATTGAAGTGGCAAGCGAAGGCTTCGTGCTGCTGAAGAACGAGAACAATGTCCTGCCGCTGGCAAAGGGCGGCAAGGTGTCCCTGTTCGGTATGCACTCCGTGTCGCTGATTGCGTCCACCAGCGGCTCCGCAGGCGGCTCCACCGGCGCGAACGGCATTGCTGAAAGCACCCTGCAAATGGCGATGGAGAATGCCGGCTACCGCGTGAATGCGAAGCTGGTTGATCTCTACACCAAGCACAAGACGCTCGGTACGACCAGCAACGAACTGCCGATGAGCTACTATTCAGCGGCAACCATCAGCTCCTACAACGGCTATGATGACGCGGCGATTATCGTTTTCTCCCGCACTGGCTCTGAGGGCGGCGACAAACTGGTCAGCAACGTGACTGACCACAGCAACCCCGCGGACCATGAGCTGATGCTGGACGACAACGAGAAGGCGCTGGTCAAGCACGTCAAGGCGCATTATCCGAACAAGCCGATTATCGTTCTGATTAACTCCTCCAACATCCTGCAGATTCCTGAACTGGCTGAACCTAAGGCGACCAGCGAATACGGCGTGGACGCGATTTTCTGGGTTGGCAACACGGGCAACAATGCCATCGAAGCGATTGGCTGAAGCACGCTTCATTCGTGCTTACAACTACCTCTCTGTGCTTCACCAACTTCGGCAACCAGACGCAGAACGTTGATGAAAACGGCGACACGATGGATGCTTTCTTCTATCACAATGGCGAAGCGACCAAGTACGCCACCATTGAGTACCGCGAAGGCATTTATGTTGGCTACAAGTACTACGAGACGGCGGCGGACGACATGAACGCCGAAAACCCCGGCTCCGGCGACGAATGGTACGATTCTCAGTCTGAGACTGACCG
>OQWM01000630.1_pt1 | contig 22920 bp, 33 predicted proteins | sample 1691531 | NCBI WGS metagenome assembly OQWM01 (sample SAMN03418257, study PRJEB22391) | human gut metagenome | biome: human-gut; feature: organic feature; material: feces | host: Homo sapiens | place: Tanzania | collected 2013-01
ACAGCCCACGCACAGGTCTCCACAGGGGTCACGGACTTGTCCGCAAGCGTGGCAATGACCATCGCCGCACAGGTAGGACCGCACCCGGCGGAGCCAATGGTAGATTGCTCACCAGTCACCCGGTAGGGCTTGTTCTTCCAGCGCGGGTCTACTTGCAAATAGGATACAGGCCGCTTATTCATGCGCTTCGCCATCCTTTGCCGTGCTGTCCAGCACGTCCTGCGTCTTCTGGCTCTGGGTGCCGAAATAGAACGCGATAATAACCGCGTAGATGGTCATGAAATCCTGAGAAATCTTGCCAACGACCGCCATGTAGGCAAACACCGCCGTGAGGGTCAGAGTTACCAGAGACTTCACGGACAGCAGATTTGCTACCCTTTTTTTGACGCTTTCCATTCAATTTCCTCCAATCATACACATTTATACATATTTTTACACATCATCACAGTCCTGTGCTGCGTTGGACTGCATTGCTGCGTCGTACACGATTCCGCCTCGCGTGTTTTCCGCCTTGCTCTTGCTGAAATATGCGCCCAACACCACGCCTGTGACTGCTTGCAGGGCACCGATGAGCGTGGTGAGGTACGGCAGAGAGCCCGCAAACTGAAGCTTGATGGACAGGTAGCAGAGATACAGCACGGCATAGGTGCAGCTCGCATCCACCAGCAGCACACCCCAAGCGATGAGCTTGGAGGTGCTGAAGTGTGGCTTGGGCTGGGGTGTCTGCCTGCGCCCAGTCATGCACTATCCTCCCCATGGGCTGCCTGATTGAGGTGCTTGTCCAGTTTGGCGAGCGCCTCTCTGCACGGCCCATCGCAGCCCTGCTCGATAAGCCCCTGCAGACACGCCTTGATGCCGTAGCAGAGCATGGTCTGCTCCTTCTGGATGCCCTTGATGAGCTCAGACTGCTTTTTGTCCCGCTCCACAAATTTATAGAGTGCCACCAACACACCGCCAATCACAGCAAGGGAGCCGATGACTTTGGCGATGGTGCTGATGGTCTCGACGTCGATGTACATATTACACCCCCTCCGCCGCAGCGCTGTCCTGCTCTGCGGTGTTATGGGTAATGAGTGCATCGGCTTCCGCCTCCGTCATCTCCACCCAGCTGGACAGGTCATCGCCTGCCGGGGCGTACACAGAGCCGCCGGGACTGGTGTGGCTGATTCCATCGCACAGCACCATGCCTTCCGCAGCCCGGAGCACCTGCATTTCTACGGTTTTTGTGGTCTTTTCCATGTCTTTCCCTCCCTCAGATAATGCCGTTTTGGGCGCAATACTGCACGCAGGATATGCACTTTTTGATTTCCTTAATGTCGGTCATTGCAACTACCTCGTTTCAGTGTACGCCCTAATGTAATCCTCGACCGGGCAGTTGTTCCTGTCAGTCTCCTTGTTGTACTGCCGCATCTTGCATTCCGGGCACCGGTATTCCGCCTCGCGGTTGGCGTCCCGGCAGTGCAGAGATAGGAACATTCGCAGGGCTCCGATGGCCCCTGTCTCCCGGACATCCTCCAGAATTTCGATGGTTTTCTCCTTTTTGTCCATTCCACTTTTCTCCTTTTTGTCCATTCCACTCACCTTATGCGAGCCGCTCCCAGTCTCCTTGGGCCTCGCTGTAGTACGGGATGAATGTGGGCGTCAGCCGGTCGATGGTAGCAGCCACAGCGCCGTTGTCCGGCATCGTGCCCGCCTCCAGCACACTCTGCGTCTTTCCCTCCCTCAGATAACCAGCGTCCAGCCCTTGTCTGTGGCAATGGCTTTGTCGGTGTCCGTCAGCGTTCCGTCTGTCACGCAGGGGTTGCCTGTAATGGTGATTTTCTTGTAGGCTGCCGCCAAATTCAGCGGGGTGATGTCCGGCAGAGAGTTAAACATCTCCACCATCCCGGCACGCTCAAAGCTGTTGTATGCGATGGAGAAAGACGTACGCACGGCGTATCCGCCGGAGATTTTTTTGAATGTAAGGCGCTTGAGCGCAAGCGGAACGGAGGCGGTTCCAATAGGGAACGGCTTCGTCATGCTGGCTGCGGACGGAGCTGCAAAACTCAAGATTTCCTCCAGCGCATCGCATTTGTCGAACACGTAGCTTGCGGCATTGACTTTCGACAAATCAAGATGGGTCATATCTACGCTTTTAAGGCTTGAACATCCAGAAAACGCATATTCTAAATCGGTCACATAGTCGAGCAAAACATTGGAAAAATCGACTGATTTGAGGGCTGCACACGACTGGAAAATCCCTATAATGCTGCTGAAGCGGCCCGCAATGGAAACACTCTCCAGTTTTGAGCATCTGATAAACAGATTGGATGCATCCACCTTCTTTGCCATAGAAAATGCCGTTGAAATATCAGCATTTTTCAGGTTTTTGCAATTCTGAAACAGATATTTTGCAATCGTGCAGGACTGCAAATTGATACCTTCCACGCTAGTCAGGGCGGTGCTGCTGCCGAACATTCTGGTTGCGTCCGTTACCTTAGAGAAATCAAATTCGGAAAGGTCAATCGTGCCGGAAGTGATGTACGACAGCATGCTCTCCGCATTGGTAATGCCCGTCAGGTGCGGCAGCAGTTTGTCCTTGACATCCCACCTCGCGCCATAGTAGAACAGGTATCGCGCATCCGTGATTTGCCAATCTTCCCCGCCGCCGCCCTGCTGGATGCTGTCCACCAGAGCAGGCATACCGTCCAGCTTAGTTCCGTCCGGGACAGTCACGCCCTTACCTGTGATGGAGGCAGCTAGAGCGGTCTTTGCGGCTTCCAAACGGGCGATTTCGGTATTGATGCTCATTGTCTGCCTCCATTCCCGTCAGATGGCCGCAAGCGCAGTCTCGATGGCGTTGGTCAGCGTAACCTTACCCGTGCCGGAGTGATAGCCCGCAGGCACGGTGTAAGAGGTGGAGGTCAGCCCGTCAATGGTAGCAGCCACAGCACCGTTGTCCGGCATCGTGCCCGCCTTCTGCGTTCCAGTGCTGTCCACGATGATTTTGTTTGCGAGCACGTCCGCAGCGGTGGCGGTCACGCCGCTCACGTCCTGATATGCGTCAGGGATGGGACCCACTTCCACGGAGCTGAGGGCGTCATATCCCTCATCGGGCGTGATGGTCTGCTTTGCCTTGCTGGGCACGACGCTCTTTGCCTGAGCCTTGAGCGCCTCACCGATGTAAGTGCCCACGACGCCCAGCAGAGTCACGCCGGACTTGATGTTGCCTGCGATAATCTTCGCCCGTTCCGCCGCAGAGATGGCTACCTTACCTTTGCCGTTATGGTATCCGGCGGCGATAGTATAGGAGCCATCAGCGGTGGCAATGGAGCCTTCCACGGCGCCCCGGTTCTCGATGCCGTCCACCGCGTCCACGCAGCCGCTCAGGTCAGCGGATGCCTGTACCAGTCCGAGTGCCACCAACTTCGTGCGGAGGGTGCCCTTCAGACCGTTGATTCTGGTAATTTCGCTCTGGATGCTCATATTTTTCTCTCCCTTCAAATCGCTGCAAGCAGCGCCTCGATGTTTCCGATTTCTGTGTACACGGCGGCGGAGGTGATAGGTTTGGTGTTGTCCTGCTCCACAGTGGGCGCAGTATCGACCTCCAGCTTGTTCCCGGACCACTTCAGCCCGTTGCCGATTTCCATAGTGCCGGACGCCATTTCTGCACGGCGGGCGGCTTCCTCCGCCCTGCCTGCCGATTGCTCCGCATTGGCTGCGGCATTCTGTGCGGCTGCTTCCGCCTCCAGTACGCCCTGCACCCAGTCAGGCACAGGCGCAGGCGGGTCGGTCGGGTCATCAATGGCGGGGCTGGTGTAGGTCTGCCATACCTCGGACTTGGCAACCACATCGCCCACCTTGTAGACCAACTCGACCTTACCCTCACCAGAGTAGGCCGTGTCGGTACTGGACACCTCCCACACGTACGCATCGCCGTCCAGCCCGTCCACAAGAGGGTAGATAGCTCCATCTCCGGGACGCTGGACGGTAATGGATACAGTGCCGGCGCCGTATACCCGGGAGAATTCCGACAGCCCAAACGTGATACGCCGTGCCTTGTTTTCGCCCCGTCTGCCGATGTGGATAGGCTTCCCCGGCACGGCCTGAATTTCAATCATTCTCCTTCACCTCCATCATCCGCAAATGGCGGGATAGTCTTCGATTGCCCGGATTTGGGCAGCGTATGTAGCCCATTTAGAGTTGGATTTGTAGCCGTCTTTCACTGTCTCCGGGACGTAGACATAGCCCGTGCCCTTTGCAATTCCTGTCCCCGACAGCGCAAGAGTTCCCAACTCCGCAACCTGTTCGGCCCTCAAAATCAGGGTTTCGAGCGCCGCGCAACCGAAGAACGCATACGTCATAAGGCTTGCGACGCCTTTCCCAACATCAACTTTTCCCAATGTCTTACAATTTTGGAATGCATATGACGGGATGAATCCGACCCGATACCCGGTAGGGATTTCGTCCATGCTCTTCAAATCCACCTGTTGGAGCGACTCGCACCCATCAAAGCAATGTGTGCCCAGACGCTTCACGCCTGAGAGCACCGCTTCCTTCAGTGCCGTACAGCCATTGAAGGCATAAGTCTCCACCAGCGTTGCCGCCGGGATGGATACCGTCTCCAGCGAGGTGGATGCGTCAAATGCACGGGAGGGCACGGTTAGGAGCTTCGCAGCCCCGAAGCCCCGTATGCCGCTCGAAGCGAAAGCGGAGCCCCCTAGATTCGTGAGTTTTGGGAAATCTACCTCACCTAGAGCCGATGTTACATAGAAGGCCGATTCTCCAATGGAAGATACCGCCGGAGCGACAAATGTCTCCAGCGCCGTGCAACCGGAAAACGCGCTTTTGCCGATAGCTCCTGCGTTGGGGAGGGTTACGCTCCGCAGGTTTTCACGGTTATAGCAGGCGTAGTCCACAACCTTTCCGGCTGGGCTGCTGATTTCGATGATAGTGCCTTCCAGCAGCGGGGTGATGGAATCCGTTATAACGCTGCCGCCACCGCTCCCCGCAGATGCCCAGCCCTTGAGTGTGCGCCCCACGGAGACACCAGCCAGAAAACTGTTTTCATCATAAGTCACCTAGCACACCCCCTCACCATTTGATAGTCGTTTCATGTCCATCGCCGTCTGTGATTTTGACCGGACGGCCTGCGCTGTCAAATTCCACGCCGTAGTTCACGGCTCCGTCCTGCCCGTCTAGGGTCTCAGCAAACGCACCAGCAGCCCAGCCGGAAAAGTCCAGCGATTTGGTCTTCCGCAGGCCCACGATGTCCGCGTATTGGTCCCCAAAGAATGCTCCGATTTTCTCCCCTTTGGAGTTCAGCAGCCACAGGTCAAAGCTGTTGGTGGTCTTCTGGATGTAGCCCTTGCCCCGGTCCGGGTCATCGGCAGAGCCGTAGCCTGCGCCGTAGGTGTCGAGCGGGATTTTTGCTTCCGAATCATCAAAGGTGATTTCCCGTTTGGTGTAGACATTGTACTGATAGACCATCACGGGATAATCCGTTGCATCGGTGGTGGTCATCACCTGCGCCCCGTCAATGTAGGGATAGCCGTCTTGGATAGTTGCCCCGGAGATGTCTTCCTGCCAATACAGGGGCACGCCGTAGCGGTTGCAGAGCTGTTCCGTCAGCGGCTCCCCAGAACTGTCCTTGACCACAAAAGCCGTGGCAAATTGGAGCGTTTGGTCGTGGATGATGATGTGATTATCGTCTGAGGTATCCCCATTAAGATATCTCTTGATTTTGTGGGACGTGTCCAACCAGTCTACGGTCAGTTGTGCAATATCGCCCTGCTCCGCGTAGAGTGTATCCACGGTGAGCCCGCCGTCGATGATGACGTTGCCCGCCAAACGGTAGCGCCCCTGTGCGGTGTCAAAGTAGATACAGTCCTGCATGATTCCGTCAATGAGCGCCCGCATCGCAAACACGTCAGAGTTCAGCAGCACTTCACCCGCTACGTTTTCGCCGTTCGTTTTCTGGATGAGCAAGCCCCGCTCGCGGGTGATGGATGCGCCGTAATAGTAGGCGCCCAGAGTCACCTTCCGGGCAAGCTCCCGGCTGGTAGAGCCCTGATAATCGCCCAGTTCATGGTCTTCGTCCCGGTCTCCCGGGGCGGAGATAGTGGACATCTGGAGGGCATCGTATTGCAGGTCGTAGGAGCCGATGACGGACGTGATACCGTTGGCCGTGATGGAGTCTCCCACCTCCACGGCAGGGTCCACGACTGCCTCCGTTGCCTCATAGGGCTGGTAGGCATACCCACCCAGCGCCGCAAGCAGGTTATCTGCCATCGCCTGCGTTGCCCACGGACAATCTACCTCCAACGTGCGCCCGGTATCATCCCCGGCGGTGTAGGCGTGCTCATCATCCCACCAGACCGTGACCCGGCTGTACGGGTCGAAACTGGGCTGACTGGACCAATCAATCATCTCTTGCCCAATGTCTGCCACGGACTCCCCAAGCCCGTACGGGACAAGCCGGAGCGCCCCTGTGTCGGTGGTCATCCAGTTGCCGCCGTGCGCCGCTGCGATGTATGCGAGCACCTCCCACATGGTCAGGTCGTTGGGGTACTCACACAGATAGGAGCTGTTCAGCTCTGTTCTGGTGTCTACCTCCACGCCCAGCCGTGTTGCAATTTCTGCAACAACCACCTGCATTTTTCTGGGCCATTCGCCTGCATTGCCGTCCTGTTGGAATTTGGTACGGGCGCGGGCGTAGAGCACGTCATAGCCATGCAGGGCGATGGTCTCTCCAAAGGTGTCCGGCTCCCGCGTGTCGATATAGTAAACGCCCTTGGGCAGCCACTCCGCAGCAGCCACCACAGAGCCGCTCCCATCCACCTGTACCAGCCGCACGTAGACCTTGATTTCGGCAGCCCGGGGAATGGTCACGCCGGACTTCGCCCAGATGGTCAGGTCGATTTCCCGCGCCACGCACCGCCCGATGGCAGAGCCGGAAGCGGGATACAGCTCGACAGGCGTGGAGATAGCTTCAATGTCATCTTTGCTGTACTCCACGCCGTCGATAACGGCCTTGTACTCCATCTGACAGGTGGCAAAATCGGCAAATATGGACTTGTGGAGGGCGCTTGTAGTCTGCATAGTGATACTCCTTTACAGTCCTTACATTTCAATCAGGGAGAAGCTCACGCCGTCGAAATAGGTCTCATCTCCCTCGGATACCTGCGTGGCGCACTCAATGCTACTTCCGTAGAACTGCTTGGTCACAACGGCGCCCTCCAGCGGGTCCAAAAATGTCACGCGGATGGTCTCCGGGCAGATGGCTTGATTGAGTGCGTGGCACTCCGCAAGGGTCATTCTCAGGCAGGTGATTTGCAGTTTGCGCTTGATGGCAAGCCGCTTGCGGTACATCTTTGCAGTTAGGTTGCTCCGCTTCGTGAGCTTGCTGTCGATGTCGTTCCGGCTCCACACGATGCCGCCTTCCGCCACAAGGTAGGAGAAGTCTTTGCTAGTGTCCACGATAAAACACGCCGTCATGTACTTACCCCTCCCTTACAGCGGAATGACTGCCGCGCCGGACGTACGGGACGCATTGCCCATAGCTGCCGCAGCTACTTTGCCCAGCACGCGCTTGTCCACCATCAGCACCTTCCCATCCTGCACTGCCGCAAGGATAGCTTGCAACAGCGCCACGGTCTGACTGTCAGCGCCGTCGGATTCCTCCCGCACGATTTTGCGGATGAGGCTCTCCGGCGCTTCCAAATTGTTGCCGTTGGTCTGGTCACCCAGCACTGCCATGAATTTACGGTTTGCCGGGATAACAGCACCCTTTGCGAGCGCCGGGACGTCTTCCGGGTAGACCCGTGCAGGGGTGGCCTGTACGGACCGCGCAGCAGCACGTCCCGTAAATACAGATTTGACGCTGCCCCATGCGCTGCTGACCGTGCCCGTGATGGCGTTCTTGATGGAGCCCAGCCCGTTCTTGATACCGCTCACAAGGCCGTTGATGATGTTTCCAGCCTTATTCTTCCAGTAGTTGAAGGACAGGTACTGCTTGATATTGCTGTTGTAGTATTGCTTCACGGCTGTCCAGCAGGATTTCACCTTGTCAGAGATGAAATTCCAGTTGGCTGTCACGGCAGATGCGCCCAGCAGACCCGCACCTGCAATCAGCAGCCCCAGACCCAGCGGGAACGCGATACCAGTCAACATCAGGACAATGCCCAGCACGGCCAAAAAGCCGCCCACCACCTTCAGGATGAGAGCCAGCTTTGCGCTGACGGTATTGGGCACGCTATCCCACTGGGCGGCGATGGAGCCACCGACAAACAGCGCACAACCCGCAACGACCATCGCCAAACCAATGCCGAAGCCGATGCCCGTGAGCATAAGAATCACGCCCACGACGGCCAACAGCCCGCCTACGATGATGGCGATGTTGCCCAGCTTCTCCGTGACCGTGTTGCCCAGTGCGTCCCAATTCAGGACGACTTCGGATACACCGAAAATGGCGGCGCCTGCAATAATCATCGCAACGCCTAGCGGGAAATGGCCGGTAATCAGAAGGAACACGCCTACAACGGCGATGCAAGGTCCGATAAATACGCCGATTTGTGCCAATTTCTGCACCATCGTATTGCCCAGCTCATCCCAATTCAGGGCAGCGGCGGCAACGATGGAGGCGGCTCCGAGGGCTACCAATCCGAGACCCAGAGAGATATTTACGCCTGACAGTGCGAGGCACAGGCCCACAGTGAGGGCTACGATGCCCACTAGCGTGAGCACGCCGGAGATGGCTTCCCGTACCTGCTGCGGGAGTTTGTCCCAATTCTGCGCTGCCTCTTTGTAGAGGATGGCGGCGCCCAGCGCCATAAGAGTGATACCCAGAGGGACGTTCACGCCACTGAACGCTAGAATGGCACCGACAGCAAAGAGAGCCCCGCCCAGAATCGCCGTGAGCTTGTCGAGATTGCTCTGGATATTGCTTGGGTCAAAGCTGCTGAAATCAGCGTCGATGCCGGAGGAAGACGCTCCGCTGCCGGAGCTGGAATCATCCTGCACCTGATTTACTTCATCGAAGGAAGCAAGGAAGCCCGTTGCCTTCTTTGCGGCAGAGCCCACGCCGGAGATAGCCTTGCGCTCTTTATCGAGCGCCTTTGCGTTGGCTGCGCTGTCCTGTAGGCGCTTGCCGAACAGCAGGCCGGTGGCGTTTGCCAACACCTGCACGACCATGGTGAGCACATTCACCAGCTTGATAAATGCCGGGACTGCCACCTCTACGATGGGCTGCGCCATGGTCAGCATAGCGCCCTTCAGCCGTGCGATGGCAGCCACTGCCTCATCATTGGTTTTGATGATTTGCCCGAACCACGACCGCACAGAACGGAACGCCGCCAACAGCATGGAGAACATGAACACCTTACGGAACATGGTGGTCATGCGTTTCCCGAACTTCATCAGCTTCTTCTCGACGCCATCCACGGCATCGTTCAGCGGCTGAAGGTTCTGCTTCTTTGCCAACTGCTGCTCCAGTCCAGCCGCCTGTATTTTGGCACCCTCCAGATTCTTCTGGAGCGTGGCGGCGTAGACATCGGACCGCTCCAATTTATCAGCGGCCTTATCAAATCGCATCTGGAGCCCGTCTACCTTGTCCTGAGCAGCCTCCAACTGTCTTGCAGTGCCCGCTCCAGCATCCAGCTCTGCGAGTTTTGCCTGCGCCTTGTCCAGCTTCACGCTCAGTTCCCAAAAGTTCTCTTCCAGAGGGAGACGCTTATTAGCGGTCTTTTCGATTTCTTTCTGGAGGTCAGCGATGCTTTTCTTCGACCGCTTCAGGTCTGCCTCCAGCTCCGTATTATCCAGTTTCGTGCTGTAGGTGATATATCCATCAGCATTCGGCATCGTCTGTTCCTCCCTTCATCGGGTGCAGCCATGCGTTCAGGGTTTCCTGTTCTTCATGGCTGACCGCCCGTTTAATATCGACTAGCGTTCTGTTTTTTCTGTAAAATTCCCGGTCTGTCTTGTCAAGCTGTTTCCCTTTACTCAATTTGTCCCGCAAGGACACGATTTGAGCAAAGAAGCAATCGCCAATTTCGTAGTAGGCGTTCAGGAACGTCCACCAGTGCAGATACTCCAGTGCCCGCACTTCCTGCCCCATGACGCGATTGACAGGGGCAACGATGAGCGGATAGTCCTGCTCCCAATCAACCAGCCGGGGCTCTTTCTGCCCCGACGCAGGCTGCATACGACCGCCTTGAAGGAATTCAAGGCACTTGTCCACAGCTTCCTGCTGGTACTCTTCCGGGATGGCGTCAGCCTCCGGGTAGAAGATATGCAGGACCTCATACGCCCGCACATCAGGCTCCAAATCCATATCATTGAGGGCAGCATGGATGTCCAGCGCTACCCGGAAGTCAGTGCGGATGTCGTACACCGCACCGCCGATTTCCATTTTTGTAGGTAGACCGTATTCCATGCTGCCCTCCGATTTACTTCCGATATTTTGCGCTGTACTTGCCCACGTACTTCCGCAGGCGGGGGTCGGTCAGCTTTGCCTGCTTTTCTGCGCTTGCGGGCATTTCGTCGATGACTGCCATCAGGAAGTTCGCCCACAGGGGCAGACCATCCGCATAGGCATACAGCGACGTGCTGCCGAACACAGCGTCCGCCGTGCCGGGAGACTGGAACGCGCCGTCGATAGCCGCCCGCATATCCTTGTCCATCTGGGCAACGGTATCCAGCACGGCATCGGCCTGCGCTACAGCCTGCTTTGCGGCTTCCGGGTCATCCAGCGCCTTCATCATGTCCGGCTCATCGGCGGAGAGGGCTTTGGCGTAGGCTTCCTGCTTGTCTGCGAGGTCCCGGAAGATGTTCAGCACCCGGCGGGAGAACTCCGTATCAGTCGGGTTGAATTCGATTTCCGAATCACCGTTGACCTTGTAACGGACGCGCCCGGTCGCAAAATTCAGTTCCTGCATTGATATAGCCTCCTTCCGCCGTCTTACTCTTCGCCGTCAGCCTTGAAGGTGATAGTACCGTCCGAGGCGATGGCAGCGGTGCCCGTGGTGCGAGTGCCGCCGTAAGTAATTTCGTAGGGCATATCCACTTCCGTGCTGCCACCCAGTCCGGTGGGCTTCACCATGCAGGCAGAGTAGCGCTCTGCAAACACGGCAGTGCCTGCGGTGCCTGCGTAGGCATGGACCACCAGCACATCCTGAGCCGCCAGAGCAGCAGCGTTCTGCTCCTTCACAGCCAGATTCCAAATCTTCACCAGAGCGGGCTCACCCTTGTCCAGTTCAGACGGGTCGAAGCTCTGGGTGATTTTGGGCTTCTGCATCTTGTTCCGGGTCACGCCACGGATGTCCTTCTTGCTTTCGTCGTTCCAGTCATATTCCATGGAAGAGTCTTCCACGCGAGTGCCCAGAGGGCTCCAGACGGGGGACGTGGCAGAGGTGCCCGTGTTCAGGCAGGCAATGAGCAGCTCGCGCTCGATGGTCTGACCTTCCACGGTGTTGAACGTCACTTCAGGCATTTTCAATATCTCCCTTCCTGTATTTCTTGATGTATTGGACAGAGAGCTGCACCATATACATGGCGGTGCCTTCTCCGTCTGCGGCGTACAATACGCCGTTCTGGGCTGTGATGCGTTCCTTATTCCGGTCATCGCCGAACGCAGGCGTCAGCTTCCGTACAGATTGTTCCTGCACCCACAGCTGAAAATCCGCTACCCAATCCGCATTGACGGAGGCTCCAGCGTCATCACCGGGAGCCTTCGTGAACACGCAATACAGTCCAAAATTGCACTGATTGGTCACGGTGACATTGCCCATGATGTCCCGGCTCCGTTTGATTTCCACCAGACCATCCGGGAACACACCAGCGGAGCCGGGGAGCTTGTCCGTGTAGTCTACTTGGAAATTTGCTAGAGCGGAGAAGTTGGGGTAGGTCTGGAGCCATGCGCGGAGGGTGTCTAGTGTATTCACTTTCCATCCCTCCATTTCACATAGTCTTTCAGGTCGTTCAGCATAGCGTCATGCTCTGCCGCTTTGAGCCGTTCGCCCCATCGAGGGCCCGCTTCCGGGTTCTTCGTGGTGGTGTACTTCAGCGGGCGGTCTATAGCCTTCAGCTGAGTGCCGCGCCGCCAACGGGGACCAACGTGAGGAATCACGGGAGGCCCGTTTCCTGTGGCGGCGTTGACCATTACCTTGCCTTCGTGCAGGTAACGGGCGTATGGAGTTGCCAAATTGATATACGGCAGCTTCACGGGACTCTGCGCCTGCATGATTTTGATGGTAGCGCCCGTGCGGTACGGCATATATTTCACGATACGCCGGAGCACGTTCTGGGTGTGGAATTGCTGGACATCGCCGGAGATAGTCAGCCCCTTGCTTTGGAGGATGGCTTCCACGGGCTTGATGTCTACGTCCAATTTGGTCTCGACAATCATCCGCCCGCCTCCGTATGTACCACGCTGCCGTGGTAGTATTTCGGGTCCACGTACTTCACGACCACCAAACCGGGCACCTTCGCCGGGATGAATGCCGCCCACGCTCCCCGCGTGGTGATTTCCGGTCCCTCTCCCTGCATGACCTTATCACCCACAGCAACGGGCACCACAGCGCCGGGGATAACCAGCAAAAAGCTGTTCGCCTCTGCACTGCCCGTTTTATCCACGTTCTGCGTTTTCTTGAAATCGAGAAAAGCGTTGTGGATTACTTTGCGGGTGTAGGTCGTGGCTCCGTCCCAATGGTACACGGTCACGGTTTGGCTGCACAGGCGGTAATCTGGGCCGCTGCGCCGCTTGAGAGCCAACATCAGCCGCACCCCCTGTAGATGTCCAGATACAGGCTCGCAGCACGGTACAGCGCCTTAGCCTGCCCACGCTCGGACACATCCACAGCAGACGCCACAGCGCTGCCATAGCCAACCGACACAGAGCCCACCGCCACAGACTGCACCGCATCGCCATTTGCTACGACGTCGATGTTGTGCAGTGCCTCCGCCATGGCACAGACTGCCATAGTTTCGGCGGTGCTGTCCGGGGCAGTGACCGTGTAGCGGCGCTGGTAGAGCCGGAGCTGGTCAGCAGCGCGTGCCTCCAGCCCAGCCCATCCATCGGCAGAGATGGCGCCGCCGTGATAGACCGTGATATATTCCTCATAGCTCACCATAGCGGCGCCCCTCCTTACTGGTTCTTCTCAGCGGTGCCCAGCTTTTCAGTCAGGGCGGCCACCTGCTCTTGGAGAGCCTTGTTTTCCTTCTTCAAGGCGGCGTTCTCCTTTTTGATGTCCTTCTCGGGGTCTGCGGCCTTCAGGGGCTTTCCCGTATCAGGGTTCAGCTCGACATAGCCGGACTTGATGAGTTCGTCCGCCCGGGCGTCATCGGACACCCGGAGCTGACGATTTGCCTTCTGCAACAGTCTATTCATTTCGCTCTCCCTTCTCAGGCTTCGACGTTGAACATGATGGCGTCCTTACGCTTGTTCAGAACGAACACATCATCATAGGACTCCTCGAAGTAGACGTACTTACCCTCGGACAGCGCAGAGGGAGCCTCCAGCTGGGCGAAAACGTACTTCTCGGGGGTGATAACGGCAGAGGGGTGAATCAGCAGAGCATGAATCTGCTTTGCGCTCACACCAGCCTTCCAGCCCTCGGTGAAGTCGTAGACGGTCTTCATCAGAGCGGAGGGGACCTTCTCGATTTGGACGTTGTCCACGTTCTCGACCGCCCGCTTGATGGAAGAATCACCGTTCTGGATGTTGCGGTACTTCTCGACGGCCTGCTTCAGCAGGGTGCTGGTGGCGGGAGTCAGATACAGCAGGCGGCCCGTAGTGGGGACGTTCGCCTCATCCATGGCTTCCATCCAAGCGTCGAACTTGCTCAGGATGTTGTCCACGGTCAGCTCATCCGTGTCAGGGGTGCCGCTTGCGGTCTTCCAGTCGGTGAATACCTTGGAAACCAGATAGGCGTCCATCTCGGGGAACTTTTCCGTCTCATTGAACACCTTAGTGATGTTCTGGATAGAGGCGGCGTTGTTGGTCTCATCGACATCCATGGGGTGGACCAGAGTGCTCCACTTGCGGTGATTGGTCAGGGTCTTGGGCTCCCACGCATTGTCATAGTTGCGGGAGGCGGTGCCGATGGTGTCACGGCTGCCATCCACGCGCCCGGTGGTGCTCAGGGATGGAATCTCGATGGTCTTTGCGCCCGTCCACTTATAGCGGCCGTCGTTTTCGGTGCTACGCAGCGCCGCGAAGTGCAGAACGTAGGGATACGCCTGCGCCAGTGCGGCCTGATAAGACTGCGCGTAATTCAGTGCATTAGGCATAGTTCATTCTCCTTCTTTCGGTGATTTGGTTACTTTTCGACAGGTTTTGCTCTGATACCAGTGAAGTTGAAGTCGAAGCCATTACCAGCCGGAGGCGTGTTGCCCGTACCACCCGCATAGGGAGGCAGGGTAGTGTCATCCTCGAACAGATAGGCGTTATCCTTCTTCAGCGCCTCCAGTTCGGCCTTCAGGTCTGCGTCCTGATTCTTGGACTGCCGCAGCTTGTCCATGTCCAGCAGCGCGGAAATAGCCTTGGCATTACGGCCCTTGGCGGCGGTGATGGCATCCTTCACGCGGCTGTCGAACGCCATAGCATCCAGCTTGCCCTGCCACTCCTTGTCTTTGTCGGACAGCTGAGTGTTCAGCTCCGTAATTTTGCCCTGCAGCTCCTTCACGTCCACGCCCTCGAACGCCTTCAGACCGTCCTGAGCGGTCTTGAGCTGTTCCTTCACGGCGTCATAGTCCGCGTAGGGCTTCTTTGCGGCCTCGATATCACGGCCATTCTCCGCCATGATGGTGTCGATAAGTTCCTTCGTCAAGGGAGTCTCACCGACCTTCAGGTTTTCAAGGAATTCGCGCTTCATGTTCTTCTTCTCCCTTCTCCGCTACGCTTTGCTGTACGGGGGTCGCATCCCCTGCGGTTGCCCTTGATTACGCCCGGGCGGGGCAATTATTTCTTGATTTTAAAACCGCTCACGGACAACCGTTCGCTTTCCGTTCGCAGGTGCGCGGAGCGGGAAAATCCAGTGTATTTCTGTTTCAAAATCTCCAATTTAGAGGCGGCCGCATCCGCATCTTCCGGGGCTGCCATAGTAATGCGGCGCTTCTGCTTGCGGATAGCCCGCTCTAGCTTGCGCTGCATCTGGGTGGCCTGATAGCCCGTGTAGTGCCTGCCGTCCACAGTCACGCCCTTCTCATTATCCTGCCGCAGCTTCTCCAACTGCTCGGGCGTGTACTGCGGACTGTTGACTCCCATGATGATGGGGCTTGCGGTGTGCCCACAGTTCAGAGTGCCAATACGCCGGACTAGGCTGTTGTTCAGTGCTTCATATTCGGCGTCGCTGTACTGCCTGCCCTGTATCGGTTCATGGTCCGGGGCACTGTTTGCGTGGGCGGAGATTTCCCATCCGTTGCAGCCTAGCGCGTCATGGTTGTGCTGGGTGATTTTTTCGACCATCAAGCCCAGACCGCCCATGATATTGCGGCGTACGGCGGCCTCTAGTGAGGTATGTACACCACTCGCATAGGACACGCCAACACCGTGCTGAACGATGCCATTGCAGGCCCGCTCGATTGCTGTGGTATAACTAGCCGCGCCCGTGAACACCTGTTTGAAGGCGAAATCTGTACAGCGCACGTAGACATCCGACAGCGGGCAGGGATTGCCATAGGGGTCATACATCAAGATGGCTTCTGTCTGCGTGATGTTGTAGAGCTCTTCTCCGACCAATTCCACGGCGGCCTGTACGATTTGCTGCACCGCCGTGTTGCGCTCGAATGGGATAAGCCCCGGCAGCTGTTGGAGGTCGTAACCGTGTTTGGCTGCGTCCATAATCAACTGTGCGGCGTCCTGCTGAGTGGTGCCCAGCAGCTTTGCGAGCTTTGCCTTGATTTGCCGCATATCAGAGCCTAGCAGCTTGGAGCGGTACAGCTCATAGGCGGCTGTGCTAGTGAGCTCTCCGGCGTCCTGAATGCGGCGGGCGATGTCCCGCAGCAGGTAATCATTGATGGGGTCTGCGATACGCCCTGCCGCGATTTGGAGGCCCGCAATCTGTTCAGGGGTAAGCATTACTCATCACCAGCCAACTGTTCCAGCTCCGGCATATACTTTGCACGGATGGCAGCTAGGTCCGCCTCTGTCTCCGTGGGCATATCGAAGCGCCAACCCACGGCAATTTCCGGCTTGATAAGCCCACGGGCAACCATGTCTTTGTAGTCCTCCCACGTCTTATCTTCGTCATACAGGATACCGTTGCCCCAACTGATAGCAACATCTTGTGTTACATCAATTTCAGAACCACTATATATCTTGTATAGCCGTCCGAGGATGCCGCACACGCGGAGAGCTTCCCGCACGGCGGTTTCCCACATCCGCTGAAAATCAATGATGGTCAGGTTGTAGTCTCCGGCGCTGGATGTGATTTCGGTGGCAGTCTTTTCGGCGGCCTCCACTTCTGACAGCAGGCCGCGCTTCAGACCGATGAGGCTCTCCACGTTGCGGAGGTACTCTGTCTTCCGTGCGAGGAAGGACGCCTCCCGGATGGTGGGGGAGAAAATCGTGATGCCAACGTCAGACGGGTCCTCATCGACAGCCACGAACAAATCATCCTGCAACATCTTGCGCCCGTCTGTCCCTGTCTTGAGCATATCAGCGGAGGCGATGACGCGGCTCCGGGCGTTGCTAAACTCTCTGTTGATTTGCGCCTCATTGCGGTTGATGTTGTGAATGAGCCCGACTGCGGGAGCATAGACGCTCACGGCGTCAGGGCTGCCGTCAACTGTGTTTTCCTGCGGCGCACGGACCGGGATGAGCCCCACGGAGCCAACACCCGGCAGAACCAGCTCAGGGACCAGCGCGGCATACTTGTCCAGCGTATCCAGCGGCACCTCAGTGCCCAACGTCTGCTCCACGGTGGAGCTGTACAGCCGGGACTCGATGACAAGATTGCTCTGTGCATCCACTCTGCGGCGCTCCAGCAGGGTGTAATAGGTCTTACCCTGCACGGTACGCTCTGCCGTGCCCACGTCCGTTATAACATCGCGCTCATCGCGTCCGAGAGGGATGTAATTGCCGCGAGCGATGACCGCAAAGCACAATCCAGCGGCGCCAAAGATGGGCTTGAGGTAGCACTGCCCGCCGATGAGCGCCTGCTGCATTGCTTTGCCCTTGATGGCGTCCAGAGCGTTCAGGATGGCATCGATGTACTCATTCCCGTCCCGTGCAGGGCGGGCTTCATACTCGGAGAACACGGTCTTGGACAGCTTGGAGACCACCGTGACAGGGATGCGTTGGCAGGGGTCTTCATCCTTCGTGGGCTCCGTCTGATAGTACAGCAGTGCCCAGTCTTTGATTGCCGCCTGCATCGCTGCGGAGGTGATGTCCTTCACGCCGAAAGCCTGCTCAAAGTTATAAACTTTTCCCTGCTCAAACAGGGCGGAGAAAATACTCACGGTTTGGACACCTCCTTACAGTTGATGGTAATGCGGGGCTGATTACGGCGGGATGCGGCCTGCACGCCCTCGATGTAGGCACGCAGGCGCTCAATTTCGCGCTGCTGGGCTTTGCACTGGGCGGCCAACAGCTCATTTTGACGGAGCAGGTCATCACGGCACCACGCGGGGAGGAAGCGGTCGTAGAGCCACTTTTTTATTTTGCTCATCACTTTCCCCTCCGTTTCCAAATTGGGTAACATCCGTAAGACACGCTGTCGATGTGGTGGTTTGCGGCGTCTGGATAGCCCTCTATAACCTCTCCGGTCTTGGGGTCCCGTTCATATTCGTACTCCGCAAATTCCTTCGCCGTATCCGGGCAACGCTGTGGGTCGATGACGATGCAATCGACGGTTTGCAGCCACTTCATACGATATTCGACGCTGCCGGGTCCTTTTTTGACGCCGCGACACCGGAGCCCGTAACTGCAATAGTCGCTGATACTTTTGGGCTCTGCGCTGTCCGCGATAATCAGGTCATTTCCCGTTACGCCTTTGGCGATGATAGCGTCCGCACTCTTCCGGTTACTTGCCCGCAGTAGGGAAACTTCATCGTAGATGTAGAGCGTCCGCCTAGCCGCGTCATAGTGCATTCGATTCCATGCGAAAATATCGGGAAAGAAGCCCCAGTCCACGCCGTTATAGATACGGTCGAATTGCTTTACCTCATTGTCTGTAATGGCGCGGAGCTGCAAATTCTCGAACACCTGTGTGCCGGAACCCACGACCTCTCCGAGGTATTCGTGGCGATAGCCTGTAGGATTTGTGTTCTTCAGGTGCTCAGCATCCGCGATGAAACGCGGACCCAGCCAATCCTCTGGAGTGGTCAGATAGGTGCTGTGGTGTACCAGTTGACCGGGCTTGTGCTCACGCACATATTGATTTGCCCAGTTACGAGCCATCGCCGGCGGGTTGAAGCTCTTGAATGTAAAGCTGAACGAGCCGCCGCGCAGTGTGGATTGCTCCACGTTGCGGATTTGCTCCGGTCCGTCGAATTGGTCCAATTCCTCGAACCAGTCAATACCAATGTAGCCAAATGGCACTTTGATGGACTTTACTTTTCCCGGGTCATCCATGCCAAAGAACATGATTTTTTGCCCTGTAGGGATGTATGTGCATTCCATCGGGCTCACCGTGCAGCGGAACTTGTCGGTCAATCCCAGCTGAGCAATCGCCCACACTATTTGCGCGTACACGCTAGAGCGTAATGTGTTGGCGTACTTGCGGAACACGCAGGCGTGGATTGACGGATTTTTCAGAATTAAGAGAACGATTTCCAGCGAGATGGAGGAAGATTTGCAGCTTCCGCGCCCGCCCTTTTCCACCAACTCATTGATGGCGCCGGACTTAATGGCGTGGTACGAACCATAGAAGGCAGGGGAAATGATGTTGCTCAGTCTGACATCCATTCATTTCCCCACCTTTCTTTCCTAGGTCCACGCCTGTATTTCAGGCCAAACCTGTGCGAGTTCGTTAAATTTATCAGGGTAATTGACTTTCAAAAATACCGCCGTGCCTTTGTTCAGCAAATCCTTGGAGGTAATGTACCCTAGCCGGATGAACGAATCTTCGTGGAAGCCGTTCATATAGGTGTCTAGCTGCATTTTGCGATAAATCGGATGGATGGGGGCATCGTACTCCCACAGAGCCGCCGCAACGTCCTCCAAGCGGAACCAGAGGATGGGGTGGCACACGGTCACATCTCCCATGCTCTTGCTGCGGAACGTCTGTCCGTGGACTTTGGCGGCCCGCATACGGCGCTTGGACTCGGAAGCCCGTACACCCACAAAGCTCAAATCCTTATCAGCGGCGTAGGACCGGATGGAATCAAAAAAGATACCCTGCTTACCAAACGCCTGCTTTTTGGGGGCTGACATGTGGGCTAGTGCGTCCGTGCTCTCGTAGATGTCGAGCGGGCGGCTGAGCCTGTCAGCAACAGCCTGACAGGTCTCGATAGTGCCGGGGAATGAGGCATCCGACACGTGCGCCCACAGCCGGAACTGTTTGCCGCATTGCTTAGCAGCCTCATCCACGATGAACGCCATCGCTACACTGTCTTTACCGCCGGACAGTGCGAGGTACGGAGCCTCACACTGTTCCAGCAGCTCGCAGCTCAGTTCAATGGCTTTCTGCTTTTTGGCTTTGTAGGCCGGCATCTTGGACCGGACGCGGCCGATGTTAATGAACTCATCAAATGTCATGCCTTACTCACCACAGGGACGTAACACAGCCGCATATTGCGGGCCTTCCAGTAAGGGGGCTTGACGCCGTACTGCATGACGGGATACCCTGACAGGTCGAGCGTCTTAGCCTCATCACTGCCTACCTCGACGGGTCTCATCAGACCATACTCGGGATGCCACAGGCTGTAATCTTCCTCGCAGTCCTCGACTTCCCACCGTTCGACTAGACCGTAGCCATCGACTACTTTTTTACCCAGTCCGGGCATGACATCGAGCAGCTCTTGCACCTCATCGCGGTGGCCTAGCGCCCAGAATGTCACTGTGCTGCCCTGTGCTGTACGGATGACGTGCGGCATACGGTAAGAGCGGTACTTGCCCACGCTGCTGTTTATGATGCCCTTGTCAGCGTCGAGGTGGTCAATTTTGTCAGCAGCGAAAAAGTCCGGGCGCTTATTGATGTACTCGACGGTGTTGCCTGCCTCTGCATACACACCACGGCTTGCGGCGTACCGACCACCGGGGAGCTGCCGGAGCGGGAGCCCCATGTGCCCGGAGTAGTTGTCCTTATGCACGCCCTCCATGACTTGTGGGGCGTGCTTGTAGAACCATGCGTGGTACAAGATACTGTCCAGCATCAGGATGCCGTCCGCGCTGTTGATACGCCCATCCACAAGGTGGGCGGTGACCTTAATCGGGGTTGTCGGACTCTTTGCCATTTTTCTTCCCCTTCTTTGCGCTAGTATCGAACAGGCTGAAGTATTCCGTGCCCTCATTGCGGACGAACTCTTCATACTTGGAGATGTAAGCTCTAGCCGTGTCAGAAATGGTCACAACGGCGTTGTGAACGCTGATAGCGTCATCCAGCTCAGCGTCGAACAAGCCAAAGCCCTTTGCGCTCATACCTCCGAGGCGCGGGGTCTCGAACCACTTAGCCACGCCCGCGTAGAATGCGCCCAGCTCCAGCTCAGTGGTCCCGGGCAGAAAGAGAAAGTTTTGCACGAACTCAGTCCCGGCAGCCATGTACTGGACGGAGAAGCGCATTTGCGTGGACGCCTTAGCGGTCTTTTCCGCGTCCGCGTCGGTCATGTAGTCCGCCAACGTGTCCTTTTTGCCGTCATCCATACGAGAAAACTCGATTTCGTCGATGAGGTTGTGCCACGACAGCATGGAGGGAACATCAGTGATATCCTCAGTCTCCATACAGACCGGATACGCAAAGGACACGATGAGCTTGCCGGACATAATCATGTCGCCCAGACCGCCGCCCAGCAGGGACACGGAGGGGAAGTGAGCACGCACGCCCTTAGCTTTTTCCACATCGTCCTTCATCGTTCCGTTCAAATTTCCGCCGGAAAAGAGGATGTTGAACGTGTCCTTGTTAACGCGGGCGTCCAGCAGGTCCAGCAGATGCAGGGCGATACTGTCCCGGATTTGACCGCGAATGCTGTTGCCCGTGATGACAGGCACGCGGCCATCGGAGGTCAAAATGGTCTGGAAGTAGGAGCCGGAGCTTGCAGTCTCGCCGATGTGGGATACGGGGGCAAGCATTTTGTACTTAATCTGCATCTTCATCGTCTTCAGCTCCTTCCATCTCTACCAGTCCCATCTTTTCCCTCTGAATCCGCTCCCTCACCAGCATGATGAGGTACAGCGACTCGTTACGGTACAGCGTCATCAGGCTGTCATCCTCCAACACCCCGAGGCGGTAATCTGCCACGGCGCTGGAGCTAATCAGCTCACCAGTGTCCGGCATAACCACAGGCTCTCCGGTGCTCAGGTAACGGGGTCTGATGCTGTCAATCTTTGCCTTGCGGCAGAACTCTTGGGCAAACGCGGCGGTGGTGTTGCTCTTGAGGCAGGCCCCACGGACAAACGTCTGGAACCGGCTCCAAGTCTCCAGCCCGTTCAGCGGGCTGTTGGGCTGACGGCTACGGTACATAGCGTACAGCAGCAACGCAGCCTTTGCGTGGGCTAGGCTGTCAGTATCGAATTGATAATACATCTTGCGTCCTCCTCTGTAATTTCTCTTTTTTGTCCACAATATAGCGGGATTTGGATTTCCCGCGAATGTGCTAATTCGTTGGCTAGGAATTGATATGCCTTGACGCCAACCATCTGAGCGACGTTAAACTGGATTTCTCCGGTACTCAGCGCGGTCTTGCTGCACCCTAGCGTCATCAGGCACTCGACAAAATCAAACAGCGTACGCATGCGCTCCGGTGTGGTGGAGATGGTTTCCGCCTCCAGATTCACGCAGTAGCGGGTGCTGCTGTAATTCCACCTAGCACGGTAGAACAAATGCTTCTTTTTGCTAGTCGTGATGATGAACAGGAACGGGGGCTTTTGCGGGGTGATGAGGGCATCCCTGAGCTCACGTACATTGAGCAACCGGATGCCGTCAGGGTCCACGATGTAGCTGTAGAAATACAGGCTAAACAGGTCCGCACAGTCCCCGCAAACATAGTCCCCAACGTACTCCCAATCGGTGTAATTGGCGGAGACGATGTCTTTGATTTTGTAGCCCGTAGTAATTTGCTTTTGCAGATGGGACACTCGCACTCGACGGGGTAGGGCTTGTATTTTTTGAGTACAACTTCCTTGACGATTTCGTTTCCGCTCCCGTCCCGGGTGTTGTATCTGATTACATCATTTTCCATCTACTTCTTCCTCCGGGGGTGTAGGGATATCGTCAATGATTTTGACCACATCGTTTCCGCCCTTATCCTCTTCACCCAGCGCGTCAAAGACTAGCTTTGCGGCTTTGGCATCACCTAGCTGACCTGCCTTCATTAACCCCACTAGCATTGCCATCTGGTTATCTGCGTCATCTGGGTCAATGCCCATATTAGTCATGGCATTTTTCGTCTTTTTATCCTTGACGGGCATGGAGAGTAACAGGTCTGCGGCCTCTCTCAGCGACTTTTTACGGCGGCGGGCGATGCCGGACGCTTTACCGCCTTTGCGGGCCATCTCTCGGACTTCTTCCGGGGTTCGGTCCGCCATTGGGATAAGATTCTTTTCATTCGACACTTCCACCACCTCTCATACTAGATTTTTCTACCACGGCCACCCACCCGCCTAGCCGTAATGTGGTAGAGATACCCGCCGCCCGGAATTGGGCGGTAAAAGTTGCGAAAAATACTGTTTTGCCCCTCTGCGAGGGGCTTTATGGAATTATACCTAGTTTTATTACAACTCGCGCCCCTCAGTGAGGGGACTTGCATCATGCTGGATTTGACTCAATTTGCATTACAACGCACGCC
>OQWM01000635.1_pt1 | contig 22847 bp, 17 predicted proteins | sample 1691531 | NCBI WGS metagenome assembly OQWM01 (sample SAMN03418257, study PRJEB22391) | human gut metagenome | biome: human-gut; feature: organic feature; material: feces | host: Homo sapiens | place: Tanzania | collected 2013-01
TATTTATGTTTGCGTTTGTACCATGCCATGCACAAACTTATGAGCAGTATATGAGCAGCAGGTTGAAGGTGAGGGGACTCGACTCTGTAATAGTATATTGCACTTTCTTTTATGATTTCAGGTTCCCTTCTGTCAAAATCAAGATAACCCCTACAAAATATTGTATGAAGATGAAAGCCATATCGACAGAATGTAGTGATGACGATGACGAATATACAATGCCATTCAAAGTGCGACCAATTATAGAAAAATATATCATACTATCTATAGATTCATTTTTTATCTCAAACACAGCAAGAAAATATGTACTTAAGAAAAAGAAAGAAGGTGGATTTTTTAGTGAATTACCTCCTATTTGGATAAATAGATACTATAAGAAGAAAGGAAGAGTTACTACTTTAATCGAAGCCGAAGGTGTATATGCGAACCGTCCACTTCATATAAACGACCAACTAATTAAATTAAGTGAGAATTTCAAGTTGCTCATAAGAACATTAAACCATCACATGATTAAAAATCTTCATGATGAAAAGATAGAAAACGAGTATTATGAATGGCTCAAGAATGAAAAAAGAGAAGGCCTTTCAACAAGTGTATATGAATAACAGACATTTAACATAAACGCCTATGTCAACTATGCGTACATACGACGACGGCAGCCACATAGACTACACCTACTCGGCCGACGGGGTGAAGCTGAGGGCCGACTACTACCTGCCCCCCTACACCCCAGCCGTGCCCGACGGAGAGTTCGGCATAGCCTGCACCAGCAGCCTGCTGGTGCACACGTGGCGCGAGTACGCCGGAAACAGGGTCTATGGAGTGCTCAGCTGTCTTCTCTTCGACGGGGGATATGTGTCCTTCAGGGACTCAGTCCCCACATGCCACTATTACATCAGGGACTACTTAGATAAGCAAGAAGAAAAAATAGTAACGCTTCCAGAAGTTATAGTTGTTGCTTCTGCCTGTCCAAGAAACAAAGGAGAACTTCTCATCCCTACTTTTAACACAAATATTAATAATGATGATTACAAAAAACAAATTCTGGGCGAGTTTCATCTTATGCCATTATGCTATCTGCATCATCTGCACTTATTCATGCTCTGACAATCAAAAACGATTTCAAGAAGAAAATGCAGATTGTAAAACAGAAACGTTGAAAATAAAGAAAAATATTCCTCTTGAGGATTTCTCCGTATTTATAGAAAAATTTCATAAGGATAAAGAATTTCAAAAGAAACGCCTTCAAGCCAAAGTTGAAGGTATCAATGGTGACTTGTATATGGAATATTTGGCAAACGGAGATGAATATGCTGACTCGATGATACAGACCTTTGTTTGGGATGAAAAAACTGATTTCGATCTATATTTAAGTCTGGCGGACTCTTGTTGTTATTCCCAGAATTTTAAGAAACGATATACAACACTAAAAGACTCGACCATGGAAGAATATATATATATTCCATATACTGGTTGCTTCTTTAAGAGTTATTTTAAGCGTATTAATGGGGTATGGAAGATGACAGAATTTAATTTTTCAAATTTATAGTACTCAAATAGCTCCCCCATTTTCTAAGTGAGGTCATTCATACTATCATAAGACACGTAAAAAGGAATACACTACTTATATTGGGATAAAAGACAATTTATGTTGGAGAAAAGATGTATATCGCTTCTTGCGTTGTTATTATGCCAACGTCCCTCCTGCAAACAAAAAAAATATGACTGAATAATGGATAAGTTAAAGGTTGTGTGTGAATTATAGCTTGCGATAGTAAGCCGGCACGCACCCGACAGTAACATACAGCAAATCCAACGTGGATGGCACGCACACAACGGTAACATACAGCAAATCCATCGTAGATGAAACGCCCACAACGTCAATAAACGGGAAATCCATCGATGCCGGCACGCACCCAATGATATTATATGAGTCCATCGTTGATGGTACGCACACAATGGAGGAATGGTGTTTGCCCGTGATGTGTTGTGCGCATACAATGATGGGGTAGCCTATCGTAGATGGTACGCACCCTTGGCAACTCTGTAGGAGTTGCGATTACATAGCCCAGGGTTGCGGGCGAAAGCACGCTACCCTGGGTAAGATACCCCACTATTATTGCAACGCTGTAAGTGTTGCGATTAGCCGAAGGCGTTACCCACAGCAGGAATAGCGAGCTATTGCGAATTAAAAAAACAAAACAATGCGAGCAGTCATTAAAATAACACACCTAACGGCCTAATGACCGTTTTACGGTAGAGGCTATGGCTCTCAGAGCGCCAAAGCATCAAAATCGCGCCAAAGTGATATTCATTATTTATATAGATTTCGTATAAATTAACAGCGGGTATGTTTCACGCACCTCGGGCAGCCCCCGATGCGCTTGCCTTTATGGGCTTTGGGGCGCAAGAGGCACGATGTTTCACTACAGGAGCCAAGCTCACGGCGCCAGAGCGGAAAACGCGCTAAATATCAACCATTTACGCAACCACAATAGCCACCCCGGAAACAACCTCCGTCATCTCAGCGAAAACAGCTGATAATCTGATGGTTGCAGAAATGACAAAAACAAGTAAGAAAAGATAAATTTGCATATCTCGTTTTTTTTTCCGAAATTTGCAGAACTGCAATTAGCAAGCGAGCATACAATGATAAGTCATCTACTTGCCGTGAATCTAATAGCGTGATGATGAATAAAAGATAATTGCTAAACTTAGAGAGACTACAAGATTATTCCGCAGATGAAAGTGACTCCTGACGCCCGTTGGGAAGAGGTTCTTGCGCTGATAAGCGACAGTGTAACCCCCCAGCAATATGCTACGTGGTTCAAACCGTTGGTCTTCCTCCATTACAAGGAGGCAGAACGGACGGTTACTATCCAAGTGGCAAGTCGCTATGTCTGTGAATATCTCGAAGGCAATTATGTAGAGCTTTTCCGCCATGTGCTCCGCCAGGTCTTTGGTGAGCATACACAGTTGCAATACTTTGTGGCAAAGTCGCAGGACAATGAGATAGGCGAACCGCCGATGATGCAGTCGGAGATGCAGGCTGCCCCAGCCCGCCAGCCCCAACGCCAGCGCATGGTGCAGCCTCAGCGCGGCGAAGCGCAGGGGCCTCAGCGACTCGACCCAAGGCTCAACCCGCGGCAGACGTTCGACAACTACATCGAGGGAGCCAGCAACAAGCTGCCCCGGTCGGTAGGACAGTCGATAGCCGAGCACCCCAACAACAGCAAGTTCAACCCCATGTTCATCTACGGTCCCCCGGGCTGTGGAAAGACCCACCTCATCAACGCCATCGGCGTACACGTGTGCAACAAATATCCCGAGAAGCGCGTGCTCTACGTGAGCGCACGACTCTTTGAGGTACAGTACACCAATGCCGTGATGCGCAAGACCATCAACGACTTCATCCTCTTCTACCAGACCATCGACGTGCTCATCGTCGACGACGTACAGGAGTGGGAGGGCAAGCCTGGCACCCAGAACACCTTCTTCCACATCTTCAACCACCTCTTCATGAACGGACGACGCATCATCCTCGCCAGCGACCGCTCTCCGGTAGAGCTCAAGGATATGAACGACCGTCTGCTCTCCCGCTTCTCGTGCGGCCTGATAGCCGAGCTGGAGAAGCCCAATGAAGAACTGTGCGTGGACATCCTCAAGTCGAAAATCAGACGTGATGGGCTGAGCATCCCCGATGACGTTATCACCTATATCGCCCAGACAGCCAACGGCAGCGTGCGCGACCTGGAAGGCGTCATCAACTCGCTGCTCGCCTACAGCGTGGTCTACTCGTGCCCCATCAACATGCGGCTCGTCGAGCGCATCATACAACGGGCTATCAAGACAGACAACAGTCCGCTCACTGTCGACGACATCCTCGAGAAGGTCTGCAACCACTTCGGAGTGACCCAGAGCGCCATCTACAGCAAGAGCCGCAAGCGCGACTACGTGGTGCCGCGACAGCTCACCATGTTCTTCACCGCCAAGTATACCAAGATGCCCGCCTCACGTATAGGCAAGCTCATCGGAGGCCGCGACCACTCCACCGTCATCCACAGTTGCTCGCAGATAGAGAAACGCATCAAGGTCGACAAGGCCTTCGAAGACGAGGTGATAAGCATCGAGAACTCGTTCAAGTTGAAGAAATAGCCCGCATCGCCCTCCCGTGGCGACGATGCCCCACTACAGACATCCATTCACCCCATCCATATCGACGAAGAGGAAGCACCCGAGACAGCAAGTGCTTCCTCTTCTTGTTTCTATCACCCGCAGCACCACCCTGACCATCTTCGCCACCGCCCTGACCACCTCCACATAGCTGGAGGGTATCTTCACCGAGCGGGAGATGACCTTCACCGCTCCCGAGATGACCTACGCCGCAGCGGAGATGACCTACACCATAAAAATAATTATCCGCAACGCCGGGTTGTGGGCATTGCGGATAAGGGTTAATACTATGATGATGATTACTGTCAGCTGCGGTCTTCCGCAGCCTGACTCTCTGCAGCCTGTGTTACAGATGGATGCTCGCACCAGCCATGAGCCACAGTCCGGGCTGACGCACGCCGCCGAGGTCATAGTAGCGGTGAGCGGTCAGATTGTCGGCCTTCAGGTAGAGCTCATATCGGGGCTGGCGCCACAGCAGTTTGGCGTCGACCTTGGCATAAGGATGATAGCCGTTCATGCGGTGCTGCCAGCGCATATCCCATCGGGCAGACAGGGCACGCCAGATGCGGTGAGAGAGCGAAGCTGTAAACTTGTCTCGCAGATATTCCAGCGCGTAGAGCGAGCGATAGATGGGCTCGTCAGTAGCATGGCGCTGGTGGATGCGGGCATAGCCGAGAGTTACAGCCGTGATGGGCGACGAGGCTACCCACTCCATGGGATGGAGAGCCACCTCTACATTATAGCCCATGTTGGTCAGACGGCCTATGTTCATCGCCTTGTACTTGGTGCTTTCGGCTGTGGCATATACCCAGTCTATCATGTCCTTGCCACGGCTGTAGAAGGCGCTCGCGGTGGCCTCTACGCCCTGTGTACGGTAGCTCAAACCGGTCTTATAGGTATCGTTGCGCTCGGGTCTGAGCGTGCGGTCGCCCTGCTGCACACTGTTGGCGGTGTAGAGGTCGGTGTAGGTAGGCATACGAAGTGCCTTGTTCCACGATGCAAACAGTTTCCACGCGTCTGAAGGACGATAACTCAGGTCAATACCGGGATAGAAGCGCATACGGCTGTCAAGTCCGCTGTTGCGGTTGGCCAACACGCCGGCAGAGAGGGTAAATCCACCCAGGATGACGTTGTGTTCGGCAAAGAAGCTGGCATTGGTGCGGCTGCCCTTATGGTCATACTTGCGGTCGCTGCCATGGATGTTCTCCCAGTCGCGCTCTGCCATCAGTTCGCCATAAGCCGTACTCAGAATATGTTCGTGTCGCAGGTCGGCACCCACAGCCGTCTTGCCCAGGAGCCAACTCATGTGGGCGTTGACCGAAGCTCCCATCACGTCGAGGTTGTGATAGTTCTCGCCGGCCTGAGCCCCGGTCTTGCCGTGGATAAGCTGGTAGTGGTCGATGAACTTGTTGTAATACACCGTGGGCTTGATTTCCAGGTCGCGATATACGTTCTTGATTGTCGCGCCTAACGATGTCACCAGATGAGTGGTCTTCTCCCACTGGTCATTGTACTTTGCCGAGTAGAAAGTGCTGGCTCCGTAGTCTTGCTGACTCACTCCGAGCTGGAAATCCAGGTCGGCATGGCGCGTGCTCATACGGGCGTCGGCAAAGACATGACCCTTGTCGAAGTCGCTGTTGGTCGTACCGCCGTCGGAGCGCATATAGCCCGCGCTGACATGCGTGTTGACCTTGCCGCCGAGCGTCACGCGGGCGTCGCCGCCCACGGTGCCAAACGAACCGGCCTGCACATTCAGGTCGAGACCCTTGTCCTCGTTGCGGCGCGTCACGATGTTGATGGCTCCACTGAAGGCAGAAGTGCCGAACACGCGGGCAGCAGCACCCTCGAGAACCTCGATGCGCTCAATGTCGGAAAGAGAAACAGGGAAATCGGTGGCGTTGTGACCCGTCTGTGGGTTGGAAATGTTGACGCCATTCAGGAGAATGGTAATCTGGTCAAACGTACCGCCGTTGATTGAGATGTCCGTCTGTACACCAAAGCCACCGCGCTGACGGACATCCACGCCCGTGGCTAATTTCAACACATCGTTGACAGTCTCTACCGCCGCACGATGAATGTCGTCGGCCGTGATGACCTTCACGATTTTGGCCGACTGCAAAGCGGTCAGCGGAGCCCGAGAGCCGGTCACTACCACCTCGTCGAGCTTCATCTCCTTGCGGCTCAGCGTGTCGGCAGCAGCCTCGACGCGTGTGGTCAGCGTTCCCGCCTTGGCGTGGCTGAGGGTAGGTACCGTCAGCACTCCCACCAGTACCACGCGGCCCAGACAAGCAAAGAGCGCATAGCCCTTGTTTGAGAACCGCTTGAAACGCAGGGATGATTGTGAATTAAATATACTTTGTTTCATATCGGGTGCAAAGGTAATGAAAACCGAGAGATGAACAAAAGGATTTTATTTGTTTTTTCTATAGAGACACAGCCTACATTCACAACAACAGAAACAAGGACCAGCAGCACTCCGCCACTTATCATCACCGGAAAGCAGCCATCCGCCACCGCCCTTTCCACCAACAGAAAACTCAAGATGACGCCTCGCTGCGGGGCATTCATCTTGGGTTACGTGCTATCTGTTACGCGGTCAGTCTACGCGTACATTATCTATAATATACATAGCCGGAGCTATGCGCTCATCACAACCGGGCAGCGGTGGACACTTCTCCTGGTTGGGGGTGTTGCGGTTGGGCAGGTCGCGATACTCGCCGGTGCGCAGACTCAGTCGCTCGGGGTGCTGGGCACTGTGCATAGCCAGCAACTTATGACCCTGCACCTCTACCCCACCATCGACGATGCGGATTTTGAGCTTGAGCCATTCGCCCTGCTTATAGCTGCCCACAGCCTCGCCATTGGCCACCACTTTGCCACCATGCAGACTCACGCAGACGATGCGCACACCGTGGCGGTCGGTCACGTCGACCTCAAAGGGGTCATCGTTCTCGGCAGCCACCTGCACATCGAGACTGATACTGGTCTTGGCCTTGGCCTCAAACACACGGATGGCGCGGGCGTAGTCGTAGCGGTCTGAGTCGGCGAGACAGAGCTGATGGCTGTCGTTGACATAGACGTCGGCCCAGCGCGGACGGTAGATATTCCAGTCGGTCACGGCGCCGTGGGGCTTGATGTTGTCAAAGTTGTCATCGACCGGACCCGTCCACTTGGTACGGATGGGAGTGGGCACACGAGCCACCCACACATCCTCTTTGTTCACCGTGTAGGCGAGCCACATGTCATTGCCCGGGGGAGTAGCCTCGCCCTCGGTGATGCCACGCACGTAGCAGGGACCGAAGTCCTTGTTCTCACCCATGAACCTTCGGGGCGGCACCTCGCCATGCACCACGCACATCGAGTCGTAGGTGATGCCGTCGTCGCTGCTGATGGCGATGAGCGGATAGCGATAGGGCTGGGTCTCTATAGGGTTGTAGCAGATGGCATATCGCCCGTCGGGCGTGCGCTGACCCCACTGCTTGCCACCAGCCATGATGAGCGACGGGATACGCACGGGAGTGCTCCAGGTCTTGCCGTCGTCGGGAGAGAGGGCGGCATACGACCATTTCCACAGCGCCACGGTCTTGCCGTCCTTGCGGTGGTAGTAAGAGGTGGCCTGCACGCGGTTGATGGAGTCCTTGAGATTGTAGAACCCGTCGAGTCCGCGGTCTTCGTCTATCCACTGCAGCGTCTTGAGCTTGTCGCCGAGCAGCGCCTGGCAAGCCTCGCGGAAACCCTTGTCCTTGCTCTTGGTGTAGAAGGGATAGGCGGTGTTGGTCTCATTCCACTGGGCGTGAGACGAGTAGCGGATGAAGTAGATGGGACCCATCGTGCCGTCGGGCTTGATTTCTCGCGCCACGCGCCCTATACCTCCCTCCTTGAAGGGGTTGTAGCTGTGACCGTAGAATGCCACCACGAGTAGCCGGCCGTTGGGAGCGGTGTAGAAGCCCATGCGCTGGTGCATGATGTAACCATAGTAAGGCTTGGGGATGGTCACGCCCTTGGGAGCCTGATAAGGGGGAAAAGCCACAAAGGGCTTGCTCCAGTGGCGGCCGTCGTCAGAGGTGACGAGCAGGGTCTGGCCGGGCGGCTGCTGCTCGTCGACAGGATTGGAGAGGTATTCCAGGTAGAACTTGCCGTGCCAGTAGGTGATGTTGGCTGCGTGGTTGTAGGTCCAGCCATAGCCGTCGGCCTCATCGGGATGGGTGCGGTTGGCACGCATCACCTGTACATTCTCAGCGCCGATGGCATAGGCCAGACCACCATCGTGCAGACGGGGATTGCATATCTCTCCGCCGATATAGCTCACCGGCTCGCGCTCAGAGCCGGTCTGCGCCGATGCCACTGTGGTCATGAGCGCAAACAAAGGGATAAAAAAATGTCTCATCATAATCGTTGGTCTGATTTGATGAGACAAATTTACAAAATTTATGTGAGTCTACGGCCTTGCCGCAGCTTCTTTTTCAATGTCTATGATGCACTTTTAGCCATCTCGCGCTTCCATCTGAAGTAGCCTGCCACGGCTATGACGACATAGAGACCATAGAGGCTCGCCTTGAAGGGTATGTCCTTGTAGAAGTAGAGCCCACAGGTGACCACATCGACCGCTATCCAGATGAGCCATTGCTCCAGATACTTGCGCGCGAGGGCCCAGATGCCCACAATACTCAATGCTGTGGTGAAGCTGTCGGCCACGGGCACGCGAGAGTCGGTGTGGTAGGCCAGCAGATAGTAGATGACACCCCAGATAGTGAGCGTGAGCAGAGTCCAGGGCAGGATGAGCCGACGCTCGAAGTGGGTGATGGGCTTGTCGGACTTCTTCTCCGCCGCGCCGCGATGACCGCGCGTCCAGGTATAGAAACCGTAGCACGTCATGCAGATATAGTAGAACTCCATGCCGCAGTCGGCATAGAGTCCTTTTTCGTAGTAGAGCACCACGCCCAGCGCCTGCATCACAAAGCCCACGGGCCACAGCCATACCGAAGCCCGATACTCGAAGAGGATGTAGGCCAACCCCAGCAGGGTGGTCGTGATGTCAAGCCAGTGGTCGATGATGAATGTCTCCATCGTTATCTTCGGTTAGAAGCGCAGTGTCACTGTACCCATCATCGTGAAGCCTGCCATAGGCATATAGCCCAGCTGGGTGTAGGGCTTGTCGGTGGTGTACATGCCATAGCCGATGGCGTTATATACCCAACCGCCGGCAGCGTAGTGGCGGTTGAAGATGTTGTAGAGGTTCAGACCCAGAACGGCTTCCTTCACACCTGCCACCTTCTTGAAGGTGTAGTTCATGTTGACATTGGTCTGCGAGTAGCAGGGGAGCGAACGCAGAGCGGTGGCGGTATTGTCGAGATACTGACGGCTTACGAAGTTGGTGTGCCATACAGCCTCGAAGGCCTTGTGGTGAACATTGATGAAACCGTTAAGGATGGTAGATGGCGAGAATGCCAATGTCGATTTGTCATAGTGCACCTTACCTGGCTTGGTTTCGTCGTCCCAGTTCTCGTAGTACTGGTCAAAGTTCTTCAGACGGTTGGCAGAGAAGGCGGCGTTACCAGCCACGGTGAGCCATGACAGAGGGCTGTAGTCGGCAGTGAGTTCTACACCCATGCGGTAGCTCTTGTCGATGTTGGTGGTGAGGTTTTCACCGATATCGCTCTGGGCACCGGTCTGCACAAACTGGTCCTTGTAGTCCATATAGTAGAGGTTCACACCAGCATTCCAGTCGTTGGCAGAGTAGCTGTAACCCAACTCAAAGTCGAGCAGATGCTCGGCATCGGGCGAGCCGTAGCTGCCGTTGTCGGTGAAGTTGTTGCGCTCGGGCTCACGGCTGGCATAGGCTACAGAGAAGTAAGCCTTGTGACCATCCTGGTGGAAGGTGATACCGGCCTTGGGGTTCACGAAGTTGTAGTGCTCGTCGATGTTGAGCATCTGGTTCTTGTAGGTGCCGTCGGGCTGCTCGTAGAACTTGTCGTTCTTGCCATCGGTCTTGTAGCCTACATGGCGGTACTGCACGTCGCCAAAGATATCCCAAGCCGCATTGAGGTGCAGCGTAGCCTTGACGAAGGCTGAATAGTCGTTCTTGCGTGCATCCGAGTCGTAATACTGGTAGTCGCCGTTGGCGCGATACTGGGCGTTGGCACCCTCGTTGGCGATATAGGTGAGGTAGCCGAAGTGGCCGCTGCGGAACTGCTGCAGGTTGACACCGCCCAGCACATCCCAGCTGTCGTCCTTGTAGTTGGCATTGTACACCAGACCGTAGGTGTGCTGGGTGAGGCCCTTCTTGCGGATAAAGTCAGAACGCTTCACAAAGTTGCCCTCGTTGTCATAGTAGGTGAGACCAAACTTCTTGAACTTGTTGTTGGGACGGAACTCGGCATAGTAGCCATAACCATAGGTATAGTGCAGGGCTACATTGTGGCTCCAGTGGGCTGAGGGCTGGAAGGCTGCCGACAGGATGTTGTGGTTCTGATAGAAGTTGTCGGTGGTCTTGTCCCAGTACTTGCCGTTGTTGAGCTTGTAGCGGTAGGTCTGGTAGTTGCCGTTGGCATCCTTGGGGAAAGTATAGGCATCGCCGTCGAAGACCAGCCCCTCGTAGAGCGAGTTGTAACGGCCCAAACCCTTCTTGTAGAGGTCTTTGTAGGTAAAAATGCCGTCGGCTATGAGAGTGGCGTCGTCGTTACCGCCGGTGATACCGCTCCAGGCCTGGCCGGTCTTCTCAAAGTTGCCCACGTTCTTGTAGCTGAGGGTAAACTTGTCGCCATAGTAGGTCACGGCACCCAGGTACGAACCCTGTCTTCCGGCAGTGCCATGCAGATAGCCGTCGGTGCTGCTCTCATGATAGGCGCCGTTGAAGACCACGTGGTCCCAGAGCAGGCCCGAAGAGAAGTTGAAGCCTACGTTGTAGGAGTTGTAGGTGCCGAAACCGCCGTTGACCTCGAGCTGGGGCTTCAGACTGGGAGCGGCAGTGGCGAGCGAGATGGTACCGCCGAAGGCACCGTCACCGTTGGTAGAGGTACCGATACCGCGCTGGATTTGGGCTGAGCCCATGAGAGCGGCATAAGAGTTCATGTTGGCCCAGAAGACACACTGGTCCTCGGGAGAGTTGAGGGCTACACCGTCGAGAGTCACGTTGATACGGCTGTCGGCAGCGCCACGGATGCGGATGTGGCTGGTACCGATGCCAGTACCGTTCTCACTCCAAGCCACTACGCCGGGAGTGTTGGCGAAGAGGAAGGGCAGCTCTCTGCCGGTCTTGCCAAAGCTCTGGAGCTCTGACTTCTTGAAGTTAGCTACTGCGAAGGGTGCGTTCTGCTGAGCGCGCACACCTTTGACTACCACCTCCTGCAGATTTATCATCTTCAGAGAGTCGGCAGTCTGCGCAATGGCGCCGGCTGTGCACAAGCATACGGCCACCATGCAAACAATCTTTTTCATTTTCATACTGTTTATTAAAAACACATCAAGGGGACGTCTTCCCTGCGTCGGCATTACCCGTTTCAGGTTCAGTGGGTATAATCTCAGCCTGGGCAAGAGCCCAAGCACCCCTTAGAATACGCCTTGTATTCCGAGTGCAAAGTTAGTAAAAGACGCAGACGTGGCAAAATATTTTCATAGAAATCACATTCACGAGGGCCATAATCAGCGATGCGACCACGGAGAGAAGTCCGCAGAAGTCCGTAGAAACCACGGCATCCGGGCAGTTGCGCTCCGCCACTACCCTGCTTGCTTCCGCCATCACCCTATTCACTCCCATCACTACCCTGTCCACTCCCGCCGCCGCCCCGTTCACTCCCATCACCGCCCTGCTTATGGAAACACTCCCACCCATCATCTTGGCGATAAAATCAAAGCACGATAGGAGTAATTCGTGGTTGGCAACCGGCGTTTCAGCCCACGCAACCATTATTTCCAACCACGCATCCCGCTTTATCGCCCCTTGCAGCATCTTGTGCGTCGTCGCCAGAGTAGCCCGCACCGTCAAGGCATCAAAAAAGGCAATTGGCAGACCTCATGTAGCGGTCTGCCAATTGCCTATATATAATAAGGTGTCGTCTGTGGTGGCTGTGCCCGAGGCGCAGCGGGGCTCTACTTATCCTTCTTGCCGAAGAGCGAGAAGTGGACGTAGCGCTTGGGATGCTCACGCAGATTGTTGAGCAGCGTGTCGGCACTCACGAGCGTCTTGTTGAGGTTCAGATAGAGCTGGCGGTCGTTGAGCAGCAGTCCGAGGGTGCCCTCGTTGCTGTTGAGCTTGGCGGTAAACTGCTCCATATTGGCTACGGTCTGGTCTACCTTGGCCATGGTGCCAGCCACATCCACTGCAGCCAGATTGCCGGTGAGTCGCTCGGTATTGTCGAGCACTCCGTTGGCCTTGGCCATCATGCCGGGCACGTTGCGGTTGAGGGTGCCCAGCAGGGTGTTGAGCTCGCGGGTCGAGGTGTTGAGGTTGGCGGTGATGCCTTCGACATTGTGCAGCGAGTTGGCCACTGCGGGGTCGGCGAGGAGCGTATTGAGACTCGCCATGATAGAGTCGAGCTTGGGCAGCATCTGTCCGATGGTGGGGGCGAGCTCTGCCACGGTGTCCATCAGACCGCCGTTGACTCTGCCGCTGATGGTGTCACCGGGCTGGACGGTGGCGGTCGCGTCGTGACCGAGCAGGAGGTTTACCTTGAGGTTGCCCATCATGTCGCTCTCTATCTCGGCGGTGGTGCCGGCAGGGATGACGAGCTGGCGGTCGGTGCCGAAGCCCACGATGACGCTGCCGCCATGGGCATAGTCGAAATCGATGGTCTTGACTGTACCCACCTGGTAGCCGTTGACAAAGATGGGATTGGAGGCGGTAAGTCCGCTGATGTTGTCAAACTTGGCAAAGTATACATTGTCGTTGGAGAAGAGGCTCTTGCCCTTCAGAAAATTCATGCCGAAAAAGAGCAGAACGATGCTCACGATGGCTGCTAATGCTATCCTTACTTCTTTGGTGAAAAAACTCATTGCCGTTGTTGTATTAATTAGGATTCTACTTGTTACTCTTGAATTCGCGGATGGCCTGACCCACATTCATCTTCTGTCCGTTCTTGAAAGCCACGATAAAGGCTTCGGGGAAGCGGTCGAGGATGGACTTGCGCAGACGGGAAATCTCGTTGTAGTCGGTCGAGGCGCCATAGGTGTACTTGTACGATTCTCCCTCCTGATAGCAGTCCACTGGGGCAAGGCCCTTGAAGTGCTTGTCGCCCGCCTTGACGAAGGCTGAGCTGGAGAGTATCTGCACCTTGAAGACGGGGCGGCCGGCGGGGGTGGCAGCTGGGGCGGCGGGAGTCTTCACGACGGGGGCGGAAGTCTTGGCTACAGGCGCGGGCGCTGTGGGAGCAGGGGCGGAAGTCTTGGTTTCGGCCTTCGGAGCGGGGGTAGTCGGGGCGGTGTCGGGGGTGGCTGCCTGGGGCTGGGCATCTACGGTGGCTGCCTGGCGCGTCACCGCTGTCTGGGGCTGCGGGGTGGCTGCGGGTGCCGGGGCAGCAGGCTGCTGCTTGCGATACTCGTCGGGTACTATCTGCGGCAACGCCCTCGGGGTGTTGTCATCTGACTTATAAGGTACGGTAATCTTGTCTGCAAATCGCATCTTGTACTGCAAGAAGGCGTTGAAGATGCCTTGGGTGTAGAGGGTGAGCGCTGCATCGGAGTTGAGGAAACGCTCCTCGTCGGGGGTGGATATGAAGCCGAGTTCCAAGAGGCAGCTGGGCATCGACGAGAGACGCAGCACGGCCAGATTGTTCTGGTGGGCGCCGGCATTGATACGTCCGGTGGCGCGGCACACCTCTCGCTGCATGAGTTTGGCAAGCTCCACACTGCGCTCGCGGTTCTTGTCGGCGATAAACTCAAACATGATGTCGCTCTCGGCAGAGTTCTGGTCTATGCCTTTATACACCTGCTTGTAGTCTTTCTCCATCAGGATTACGGAGTTCTCTCGTTTGGCGACATCGAGGTTTTCCATGATGCCCTTGTTGCCGGTGCTGGCTCCACGGCCCAACGTCCAGGTCTGGAAACCACGTGCCGAGCGGTTGCCTTCGACGGCGTTGATATGGAATGACATGAAGAGGTCGGCCTTGTTGCGGTTGGCTATTTCGGCACGGTCTATCAACTTGATAAACACATCACGCTTACGGGTATAGATGACTCGCACATCGGGGCAACGCTCCTCGACCATTCGGCCGAAGGCGAGGGCATAACGCAGGGTAAGCGTCTTCTCATTGGTTACGGCTCCGGGTGCGCCAAAGTCGTGACCGCCGTGGCCGGCGTCAATGACCAGGGTAAATCGGCGCCCGTCGGCCATCATCGGGATGGTAAGGAGCGCCAGCAAGAGAGCCAAGACTGTTCGCTTAATCATATCTACATGAATAACAATGCAAAATTAACAAATATTCATCATAAAACCGCCAGCGGCTGTCAAGTTTTATCATTTATTAAGTGTCTTCGGCGCCGTTACTATAAACCCGACTGAGCCATCAGTTTACAGACATGGCCAAACGCAGCCCTATATAGAAGGATTTTTCCTCTGGGGGCAGCCCACTACTATTGCGTTTATATACTTTCAAATAATCATACTTATCATGGTCACAGATCGAACCACCTCTATAGCAACGGTGATCTTTGAATGTACTTCTATCCGGCCCCTGGGGATTAATGGATGGACTATGATGATAATAATCGGTGCCTAATTTGTCCTGGCACCATTCATCCACATTTCCAGTCATGTCATAAAGGCCCAGTTCATTGGGCTTTTTGGTTCCCACTTCTTTCTTGTCACCCAATGAACTCCGAGAATTCGGCTTGGCATTACCTAAATGCCATCCTATTTCATCAAGATTGTAGCTTCCGCTATATCTATAGCCACGACTGCGCTGGCCGCCACGTGCAGCATACTCCCATTCGGCCTCTGTAGGCAGGCGGAAGTGGCGTCCGGTCAATTCGCTTAGTTTCTCTACGAAGTCCTGACAGTCATACCAGTTTACATGTACAACCGGATAGTTGCCTCCCGATGGATACTTTGACGGATTACTGCCCATCACAGCGGTCCAAAGCGCCTCGGTGACCTCATACTTGCAGATATAAAACGAGCTGAGGGTAACTTCATGTGGCACATCTTCAGCGTACTCGTGATTCCTATCCCTATCTGGATTACCCATCATATACGTACCGCCCTCTACCAGCACCATATCGGCCATGAGTTTCTTGAGGTGGGTACGCAAAGGCTCTGCCAGCGAGTTGATTGGGTCTGCCTTCTTCGGCTGGGCAGGCTTGGGCCTTACGGCACTACTGCCGCGACTCTGGGGTTTCCTTACTGTGGGCTTAGGTTTGGTTGCCGCCGGTCTGCGGATAATTCCCTGCGCAGAGACTGTCACTGCGACCAGACACGACATGAGCATAATGATAATCGATTTCATAGACAAAAGTATTAGTTTGACTTACATGAGTGTGGAAATAACAGATGGCGTAGGCGCGCCGTGGCCCATGACCGCCCGGGCCATCCCCACCGCAGAGGGTCTGCTCCCGGCACCAAGCATGGTCATCACGCATGCAGATACAGATGACTCGCACATCGGGGCAAAACTCCTCGACCATCCGGCCGAAGGCGAGGACGTAACGCAGGGTAAGCGTTTTCTCGTTACCATAAAACCCGACGGAACCATTAGTTTACAGACATGGCCAAACGCAGCCCATCACAGGCGTGTTTTGCCTCTGGGGGCTGCCCACCACAAGGGCGATGATATACTTTCAACTCGTCATGTTTATCATCATCCCAGACCGAGCCACCTCTGATGCAACGGTTATCTTTAAACGAGCTCCTATCCGGCCCTTGGGGATTGGTAGTGGGACTATGGCGATAATAATCATTGTTATGCTTGTCCTGGCACCATTCATTCACATTTCCAGTCATGTCATAAAGGCCCAGTTCATTGGGCTTTTTGGTTCCCACTTCTTTCTTGTCACCCAATGAACTCCGAGAATTCGGCTTGGCATTACCTAAATGCCATCCTATTTCATCAAGATTGTAGCTTCCGCTATATCTATAGCCACGACTGCGCTGGCCGCCACGTGCAGCATACTCCCATTCGGCCTCTGTAGGCAGGCGGAAGTGGCGTCCGGTCAATTCGCTTAGTTTCTCTACGAAGTCCTGACAGTCATACCAGTTTACATGTACAACCGGATAGTTGCCTCCCGATGGATACTTTGACGGATTACTGCCCATCACAGCGGTCCAAAGCGCCTCGGTGACCTCATACTTGCAGATATAAAACGAGCTGAGGGTAACTTCATGTGGCACATCTTCAGCGTACTCGTGATTCCTATCCCTATCTGGATTACCCATCATATACGTACCGCCCTCTACCAGCACCATATCGGCCATGAGTTTCTTGAGGTGGGTACGCAAAGGCTCTGCCAGCGAGTTGATTGGGTCTGCCTTCTTCGGCTGGGCAGGCTTGGGCCTTACGGCACTACTGCCGCGACTCTGGGGTTTCCTTACTGTGGGCTTAGGTTTGGTTGCCGCCGGTCTGCGGATAATTCCCTGCGCAGAGACTGTCACTGCGACCAGACACGACATGAACATAATGATAATCGATTTCATAGATAAAAATATTAGTTTGACTTACATGAGTGTGGAAATGACAGATGGCGTAGGCGCGCCGTGGCCCATGACCGCTCGGGGCATCCCCACCCCAGAGGCTCTGCTCCCGGCGCTAAGCATAGTCATTGTCAAAGTGGAGTTCCACACCGGCGCCACCCATATTGGTACCCATAGGCGGGTTGAGCTTGGTGAGCCTGATGTCAATGCTCTTGACAAAGGCGAAGCGACGGAAGATGCGGTCGGCAATGCGGTAAGCCACGCGCTCAAGCAAATTGCTGGGCACCTGCATCTCCTGTTCGAGCAGACGGTAGACATCGGCATAGTTGACGGTGTCGAGCACATTGTCGCTGAGCATGGCTTCGTCGACGGGATACTGCAGTCGCACGTCCATCAGATAGTCGTTGCCCACAATACGTTCCTGCGCCTCCACACCGTGATAGGCGTGAAAGCGCAGGTCTTGCAGATAAATATAACTGGAGTTGAGTTTCATCGTAGTGATTGCTATTATTATATATAAGGTGTCAACGATTATATATAAGGCATCAACCGCAACGGCTGGCACCGCAGTTGGTGCAGATGAGGCAGCCCTCTTGGTAGACAAGGGTTTCCTGTCCGCAGGCGGGGCACATCTGTCCCTTGGCCTGAGTACCATCGGCGATGTACTTCTTGAGCGCGCGCTCCACGCCGTTCTTCCAAGTGTTGATGCTTTCATCATTGAGCTGAAGCGAACCCACAAGTTTGATGACGTGGTCGATAGGCATACGGTAGCGCAGCACACCCGAGATGAGCTTGGCATAGTTCCAGTACTCGGGGTTGAACTTCTGAGACAAGCCCTCGACAGTAGTCTTGTAGCCGCGCTTGTTTTCAAACTGGAAGTCATAGCGATGGCTGCCGTCCTCGTTGGTCTGCTTGATTATCTTGCCACGAGTGACGGTCTTGGGCAGCACGATACCTTCCTCATCGTCCTGCAGACCGGTGAAAATCTCGTAGGGATAGCCGTCGAGCAGTCCTACAAAAGCCACCCACTTCTCGCGGTTGTTCTGGAAGCGCACCACGTCGCACACGAGTTCCTTGGGGCGTGTCTCGGTGACAGCCGGACGCTGGCAGGGCGATACCACGGCTTCTGCCTGATGACTCTTCTCCTTCTTCTTGTCCTTCTTGCTTACCGACATCATCACACCCGAACGGCTGCCGTCGCGATAAATGGTACAACCCTTGCATCCGGAGCGCCAGGCTTCGACGTAGAGACGGTTGACGAGAGCCTCGTCGACCTCGTTGGGCAGATTGACGGTCACGGAGATAGAGTGGTCTACCCACTTCTGGATGGCACCCTGCATCTTGACCTTCATGAGCCAGTCCACATCATTGGCAGTGGCCTTGTAGTAAGGCGAGCGAGCCACCAGCTGGTCTATCTCTTCCTGCGAATAACGCTTGTGGACATCCATGCCGTTGACCTCCATCCAGGTGAGGAACTTGCGGTGGTAGACGATATACTCCTCGAAGCTGTCGCCCACCTCGTCTACATAGTCCACATGCACATCGGCGTCATTGGGGTTGACCTTGCGGCGGCGCTTGTAGACGGGCATGAATACCGGCTCGATGCCCGACGTGGTCTGCGTCATAAGCGACGTGGTGCCTGTCGGCGCGATGGTGAGACAGGCTATATTGCGACGGCCATACTTGACCATATCGGCATAGAGTTCGGGGTCGGCCTCACGGATGCGGCCGATAAAGGGGTTGGCTTCCTCGCGGTGGGCGTCGTAGATGGCAAAGGCGCCACGCTCACGCGCCATGTCGACCGAGGCACGATAGACGCCAAGGGCGAGGGTACGGTGTACCTCGACGCTGAAGTCGGTAGCCTCCTGGGTGCCGTAGCGCAGACCCATGGCAGCGAGCATATCGCCCTCGGCAGTGATGCCCACACCGATGCGACGGCCCTGACCGCTCTTGTGGCGTATCTTCTCCCAGAGATGATACTCGGCCTCCTTGACCTCATCGCTCTGGGGGTCGTGCTTGATTTTGTCCATAATCTGGTCTATCTTCTCCATCTCCAGATCTACGATGTCGTCCATGATACGCTGGGCAGCACGGGCGTGGCGACGGAAGAGGTCGAAGTCGAAGCGGGCTTCGGGGGTGAAGGGGTTGACCACGTAGCTGTAAAGGTTGACACACAGCAGTCGACAGCTGTCGTAGGGACAGAGGGGTATCTCGCCACAGGGGTTGGTGCTCACGGTGCGGAAGCCGAGGTCGGCATAGCAATCGGGGATGCTCTCGCGGAGGATGGTATCCCAGAACAGCACGCCCGGCTCGGCGCTCTGCCAAGCGTTGTGCACTATCTTCTCCCACAACTGGCGGGCATTGATGGTCTTGGTCATCTGCGGCTGGTCGCTGTCGATGGGGAACTGCTGTACATAGTCTCTCCCGTCGACGGCAGCCTGCATGAAGGCGTCGTCGAGCTTCACGCTCACGTTGGCGCCAGTCACCTTGCCCTCGGTCATCTTGGCGTCGATAAACGCCTCAGAGTCCGGGTGCTTGATACTCACCGAGAGCATCAGCGCTCCACGGCGTCCGTCCTGAGCCACCTCACGTGTAGAGTTGGAAAATCGCTCCATAAACGGCACCAGTCCGGTAGAGGTGAGGGCAGAGTTGTTGACGGGAGAACCCTTGGGGCGCAGTTGGCTCAGGTCGTGGCCCACTCCGCCGCGACGCTTCATGAGCTGCACCTGCTCCTCATCGATACGCATGATGGCGCCATAAGAGTCGGCGTCACCGTCGAGACCTATCACAAAGCAGTTGCTCAGCGAGGCCACCTGCTGATTGTTGCCGATACCCGTCATGGGGCTTCCGGCAGGCACAATGTATCTGAAATGGTCAATCACATCGAACACCTCCTGGGCGCTCATCGGATTGTCATACTTGTTCTCTATTCGCGCGATCTCATTGGCTATTCGCCAGTGCATATCTGTGGGCGTCTGCTCATAGATGTTGCCCGCGCTGTCTTTCATGGCATACTTGTTGACCCATACTCGGGCTGCCAGCTCATCGCCGTCAAAATAGGCGAGCGTGGCACGGTATGCTTCGTCGTAAGAATATGTTTTCTGTTCGCTCATAACAAGTTGGATAATTATTATAATATGTCAGGCTACAAAGCTACTACATTTTTTCAACATGAGCGAGCGTTTTCATGGAAATTTTCATAAAAGAAATCGATTATTTGTTTTCCGTTTTGGAAAACTTTAGATAACTTTGTCGCAGAAAAGTTTTCCAAAAAGATGACACAGTTTACTTCCAGGCGTTCCATACGCCGCTATACCCAGCAGCCCATTGACGAGGCGCTGCTCAATCGGCTGCTCAGCGATGCCGAACGTACCCAGACGATGGGCAACCTGCAGTTGTACTCGGTCGTAGTGACCCGCAGCGACGAGATGAAGGCGCGGCTCGCTCCCGCCCACTTCTCCCAGCCCATGGTGACAGGAGCCCCCGTGGTGCTCACCTTCTGTGCCGACTACAGGCGTACCACCCTGTGGGCAGAGCAGCGACAGGGCCATCCCGGATACGACAACCTGCTGAGTTTCATCAATGCCGCCACCGACGCACTGCTCTACTGCCAGACCTTCTGCAACATGGCTGAGGCGGAGGGACTGGGGCTCTGCTTCCTGGGCACTACCGTCTACTGCCCCGAAGCCATCATCGACACCCTGCAGCTGCCCCCGCTGGTATTCCCCGTCGCCACCATCACCCTGGGCTGGCCCGACGAGCATCCGGCGCAGACCGACCGACTGCCGTTGAGCGCCATCATGCACGAGGAGACCTACGCCGACTATACGCCCGAGCGCATAGACGCCGCCTATGCCGAGAAGGAAGCCACCGAGGAGAACCGCCACTTCGTGGAAATCAACAACGTGCAGACCCTTGCCCAGATATTCACCGACATCCGCTACACGCGCAAGGACAACGAAGCCATCTCTGCCACGCTCATCAAGGCGCTGCGCCGACAGGGATTTCTCGATGACAGCCAACACATTGGTCTATGCAAAAATGAAGGATAAATAATTAAAATCATTCAGATATGAAAAATCTTGTAACACTAACAACTATTATTGCCACTGCCATTTTGCTTGTAGGATGCAGTACATTAAAAGCCCCTATTATCCAGCAAAACGAACCTGTAAGTTCTTATATTTATTTTTATGTAACACCAACATCGGAATTGACTTCAAGTAAGGGCAATGTTTCTGGAGGTCAATATGGAACTTATGGAAGTGCCACAACCAAATCACTAAATCCCAGTGATGTCATTTCAGGTATACTGCTGAAGCAAGGGATGATTAGATTACCAGAATTAAATTCCGAACTTCTTGACAAAACACTAATTGTAAACTATGGAGAAAGTGGAAGAAGAAACATAAACCTTGGATATTCAATTGAAGTAACAATACAATTTCTTCAGGCAAAGACCCATTCTGTTATTTGTGTATGTACTGCAGAAGGGCAGGGGTCAACTGAAGTTGATGATATAAGGATAGCTATTAATCGCGCATTAGAGCCTCTTTTTAAGAAGTAAAATTACATATGAGAACTATATAACCCCACCTTAGCAAGTTCTAAGGTGGGGCTATTGTCTTTCTTATTGCAAATGATACATATATAAGGATAAAACAAGTAACAAATAATACAATTATGCTATATACCATGTCACTTCTATCAAACTAAACATATCTGTTATATAGAAAGTATTTCTACTATACACTTCTCCACTATAACGAGAAACATTCTTTATTATCTGGTTGTAAACTTCATAATTATTGCAACTATGCCATCATATTTCATGATGACGTTGATCTAACGTGTCTCATCCCTAAGAAGTTGTAACAAACTACAATATAGATGCTACATACAAGCATTTTCCAATGTCATCAATTTTCTACGTTCATCTGGTGGGTATAGCATCCTTAACCCTTCTTCTCCCGAACATTGGTTTCATCCATTTTTATGATTATGCCCCATGAACAAATCATCTTTGCTGACTCGTATCGTAAGGGATGTAAGCACGTAACGAAAGGCACGGACTCACGTTTCATTCTACACGAGCCACTAGAGAGTTGCCCTCCAACTCGCTACTTGACACGAGTTATAGCTCTAACAGCATATCCAACGTTCTTGTTATTAATACCGATTCCAAAATCCATACGACCTAAATGCAGCAGATAACCCATATCTTTAGATCTTTCAGCCCCAATCCAGTAACATGAATATGTATCAATGCCCTTTGTCGGTCTGCATCGTCCCGAATAAACAGCAGTACAAGGAAAGAAAACAGAATTACCATTAGGACCAGAAATTCTATATCCGTCAACTCCTGAAATATTAACTACTTCAAGATAACAATACTTCTCCAATTCAAGAACATCCTTTTTCTCTGGAAGAATCCAACCTACACCCCATCTCGATTGTGCCATATCATAAGAAGTACCACTTATACTCCCCATACATTTTCCATACAATCGACAACATTCACGAGAATAGATGGGAGTTATAGTACCATCATTCCATTCTTGACTAATAGACGGGATGGAAGTTTCTCCCCAAGCATAATAGTAGCCTTCATCTGTTACCCGAGTGGCCCCTATATTCATAGTAGCCCATTTAGTACCACTTGGCAATCCGAGATCAACCCATTCGTGTCCATTCAGATAACCATGCGTTTTCTTAGGCTGTACTAATCGCTTTGGAACTACCGATTTGATTCGAGAACTCTCAGTTTTTTTTCGGGTTACTTTACCTTGGGCGCAAGTTTCATTTGAATGGAACACTATTATACAAAGTGTTAATACGACAACTATATATTTCATACTTTATAAATCAGCTACTGAACGAACATAATCATTATTGCATCGACCATACATATAAACTCCCGCAGTTGAAAGATTAACTCCCCAGCCCCATGAATATGAATCATCAACACCATATTGTGTAGAACTATTATAAGCAGATCGATCGAGGAGGAAGGGCATGGATCTGAATCAGCTTCGCTATTTCCTGGAGGTCGCCC
>OQWM01000638.1_pt1 | contig 22829 bp, 18 predicted proteins | sample 1691531 | NCBI WGS metagenome assembly OQWM01 (sample SAMN03418257, study PRJEB22391) | human gut metagenome | biome: human-gut; feature: organic feature; material: feces | host: Homo sapiens | place: Tanzania | collected 2013-01
GGTGGCTGTGGCAGGCGTGGACAACACCCTGTATGGGCAGCTGTGTTCCCCTGCCCTGACCACACTGGACAACCGTTTGGCTGAGGTAAGCCAGACCGCCGCCGCCCTGCTGCTGGATCTGCTGCAGGGCAAAGAAGTGCCGCACCGGCAGGTGCTGCCCGCGGCAGTGATCGTGCGGGAAAGTACCTGATATAGCCTGAATTGAGGGTCGGACAGTCCCCGCCGCTTCCGCTGCAAAACGAAGCATTCCTTCCGTTTTTGTCAAAGTCAGAAAAGCCGCACAAAATCAGCAGCAAATAATCGTATATTCTGCACATTGAAAAACAGCTGGAAATCGTGTATGCTTGTTTTGCAATCGATTGCAAAGCGTGTGATCGTCTGCAGACAGCCAAAAACAAAGTTCATCCTTTTGATACACAGGAGGTATCCCCCATGCGAGTTGCTTATGAAACCATGCTGGCCGAGTTTGAGCGTGTGCTGAACAAATACGGCTTCAGCCCGGAGCGTGCCCACGAGGCCGCCGAGATCTTTGCACAGAACAGTCTGGCAGGCGTATTCAGCCACGGCCTGAACCGCTTTCCGGTGGTGGTGGATTACCTGAAAAAAGGCGGCATCGACCCTACCGCCACGGCCGAGTGCATTGCCAGCTTTGGCGCGATGGAACGCTGGGACGGCAAGCGCGGCTTTGGCCCGCTGAACGCCAAGCACGCCATGGGGCGTGCCGTGGAGCTGGCCCATCAGTACGGCATCGGTCTGGTGGCGCTGGGCAACAACAACCACTGGATGCGCGGCGGCACCTATGGCTGGCAGGCAGCAGACGCCGGCTGCATCGGCATCTGCTGGTCCAACACCTGCCCCAACATGCCGGCCTGGGGCGCAAAGGACAATCACCTTGGCAACAATCCTCTCATTCTGGCTGTGCCGCGCACAAACGGCGAACATATCATGGTAGACTGTGCCATGAGCCAGTTCAGTTACGGCAAGCTGGAGACCATGCGTCTGGCCGGCAAACAGCTGCCGGTGGCGGGCGGCTATGATGAAAACGGTCAACTGACCACCGACCCCGCCGCCATTGAGCATTCCGGACGGGTCATCCCCATCGGATACTGGAAGGGCAGCGGCCTGTCCATCCTGCTGGATATGATCGCAACCATCCTGACCAATGCAAATTCCGTGGCAAAGATCGGCACCTTTGGGGACGAAGTAGGGCTGACCCAGATCATGATCGCCATCGATCCGGCAAAGTTCCAGTCCGCCGATCTGACCGATGCCATCATTGACGCCATCGCCGCCGATGTCGCTTCCAGTGAGCCCGTCGAGCCGGGCCGCGAGGTCCGCTGCCCCGGCATGGGCGAGCACCGCAGCCGCCGGGAAAACATGGAACTTGGCATCCCGGTGGCCGAAGAAAAGTGGGCCGAAGTTCTGGCGATGTAACGCAAAAGGCCTTCTTCCGCTGTGAATTGATCCGAAAACAGCCTCCCCGTGTAGTTTTATCGTCCTACACGGGGAGGCTTTGTTATACCCGGGAAGCATACGAAGACTCGTTTTCTCTGGCGCTCCCGCACCGGATGCATGGAGAGGTACGAAAGCTCACACGGAAACCAATTTTCCGCATGAAGGCTTCCCCCGGTCGGGACAGATTCTCCCCGCGCCGGGGAGAAATGTCACCGCAGGTGACAAAGAGAGGAACAGATGGCGCGTAAGCGACAAAAGGGGGAATCTGGCAAATCCAAAGGATTTGACTGAGAGGGCGAGCCCGCTAAAGAAAAAAGCATCTGCAGCAAGAATTCGTAGATTTTCTGAGAGCTCAAACGAATGTGCAGATGCTTTTTACTTTGTGTGCGATTGTGTTGTGCAATAACTTTTTCTGTTGAAAAAACAGACTGTTTTCAACAGTTTCCACCCAGTTTTCAACATCCTTTGCGGAAAACTTGCAAAAGAAACGTGGAAAAGTGCTTTTCCGGCAGAAAAACTACGTGGAAAACACGGGTAAAACCGTGGAATATCCATTTTTATGGGGAAAAATTGTTGAAATCCCCCGCCCGCCGCAGCGCAGTGCGGCCCATGATCCCCCAAAAAAGGAGAGCTTTGTATGAATAAAAAGCAGAAAAAGAACCTGCAGCGCATCATTGCTGCGGTGGTTCTGGTGCTCATCCTCAAGCTGCTGCCCCAGTTCCCCACACCGGTGGAGCTGGCGCTGTACTGCATCCCGTACCTCGTGGTGGGCTGGGACGTGCTGCGCAAGGCACTGCTTGGCATCAAGAACCGCCAGCCCTTTGACGAGTGCTTCCTGATGGCCGTTGCCACCGTGGGTGCATTTGCGCTGGGCGACTACATGGAGGGCTGCGCCGTCATCATCTTCTACCAGATCGGCGAGCTGTTCCAGAGCGTGGCCGTGGGCAAGAGCCGGCAGAGCATTTCCAGCTTAATGGACATCCGCCCGGACTACGCCAACATTGAGGGCGAGGACGGCAAACTGGAGCAGGTGGACCCGGACGATGTGGAGATCGGCACCGTGATCGTGGTCCAGCCCGGTGAGCGCGTGCCCATTGACGGCGTGATCGTGGAGGGCGCTTCTGCCCTGAACACCGCCGCCCTGACCGGCGAGAGCCTGCCCCGCGATGTGCAGACCGGCGACGAGGTCATCAGCGGCTGCGTGAACATGACCGGCCTGCTGAAGGTGAAAACCACCAAGGAATTTGGCGAATCCACCGTTTCCAAAATTCTGGACCTTGTGGAAAATTCCAGCATGAAGAAGGCCCGGGCCGAAAACTTCATCACCCGGTTTGCCCGTGTGTACACCCCCGCCGTGTGCTACAGCGCACTGGCTCTGGCCTTTCTCCCGCCGGTGGTGCTGCTGCTCATGGGCCAGCCCGCCCGCTTTGGCGACTGGGTCTACCGTGCACTGACCTTCCTGGTCATCAGCTGCCCCTGCGCACTGGTCATCAGCATCCCCCTGAGCTTCTTTGGCGGCATCGGCGGTGCATCTGCCTGCGGCATTCTGGTCAAGGGTTCCACCTATCTGGAAGAGCTGGCCCGCACCGGCATCGTTGTGTTCGACAAGACCGGCACCCTGACTCAGGGCACCTTTAAGGTGACCGGCATCCACCCCGCAGAGGGCACCACGGAGCAGCAGCTGCTGGAAGCCGCCGCACTGGCCGAGAGCTGGTCCAAGCACCCCATCTCCCTGAGCATCAAGGCCGCTTACGGTAAGGAGATCGATCCCAGCCGCGTCACCGATGTGCAGGAGCTGGGCGGCCACGGCGTCACCGCCAAGGTGGACGGTAAGACCGTTGCCGCCGGCAACGCCCGCCTGATGGAAAAGCTGGGCCTGAACGCCCCCGCCGTCAGCGAGACGGGCACCCTTGTACATGTTGCCATTGAGGGCGCATACGCGGGCTATCTGCTGATCGCCGATGTGGTGAAGCCCCACAGCGCACAGGCCATCCGGGGCCTGAAGGACGCCGGTGTGCGCAAGACCGTCATGCTGACCGGCGACGCCGAGCCCGTGGCAAAGGCCGTTTCCGCAGAGCTGGGTCTGGATGAATACCATGCAGGCCTGCTGCCGGGCGACAAGGTGGACCAGATCGAAACGCTGCTCGCCGCAAAGCGGCCCAAAGAGAACCTTGCCTTTGTGGGCGACGGCATCAACGACGCGCCGGTGCTGTCCCGTGCCGATGTGGGCATCGCCATGGGTGCGCTGGGCTCCGACGCCGCCATTGAGGCCGCAGACGTGGTGCTGATGGACGACGACCCGGCCAAGATCGCGCTGGCCATGCGTATTGCCCGCCGCACGTTACGCATCGTGTACCAGAACATCGTGTTCGCACTGGCCATCAAGTTTGCCTGCCTTGTGCTGGGCGCAGTCGGTATGGCCAGCATGTGGACCGCCATTTTTGCCGATGTGGGCGTGATGGTGCTGGCTGTGCTCAACGCCACCCGTGCCCTGTACACCAAAGACCTTGCCCGGAAAAACGAACCGTAAGGCCCACCCTGTTTTATAGCAACTCTGCCGTGCATCCTGTGAAGGATCCACGGCAGTTTTTGTATCCGGCACAAAGCGGCCCCATCCGGTTTGCCGCAGCAGCTGCAGGATGGCTGCGCGCGCTGCGCTGTGAGAGACGCAGGATGCCGGCTTTCATGCACCAAAATCCCGCGCCATGGCTGGGACTTTCGCAATTTCAATTTCTTTCGGAAATGATTGCCCTTTCGCCGAGAACGTGGTAAAATGAAAGCCTAGTACTCAAAAAATGCACATTTTTATCAGGGTGTATCTGAAACGTCAAAAAATCAGTCTATTTCTACATAAAGAGGCCGTTTGGGGCAGCGTTTTCGGAAGAGCAGGTGTTTTGTGCTCGGTTGGAAGCGTTTTCGTAAGCAGAGTGCACCGAATGGATATGGGCAAAAAGGCCGTTCCGGCAGTGTGCACTGCTTATAAAAACGGTTCTCCGTTCAAAACAAGAGGAAGGATGGAAATATGAAGCTGTTTTCCTACCTGTCTGTGGCGGTGCTGCTTCTAAGCAGCATCGCGCTTGCAGCGTACTCCCCGGATCTGCTCTCAGCGCTGATCGTGGGTCTTATGTGCATCATTGCATTGGCCGGGTGCATCCATGGCCTTTTGCCGACCATCTCCATTACGAGCGGTCTGCTGAACGGCCAAAAAAGCATCCGCAAGGCGTCTGAGACCGAAGGCAGCTCCGCATGGGTCGCGGCCCTGCAGATCGAACGCTTTTTCCAGCAGAAGACGCTGGACGGACTGTTTGAGGAATATCGCGAAAAAGTGCAGCACCAGCGTGAGACCGGGCAGATCGTCAGCGATCTTGACGAAGTGCTCAACGAGGACGTGCTGGCGCTGCACACATGGAAAGGCGTCATCGCGCAGCTGCCCGGCACCCTGACCGGTCTGGGCATCCTTGGCACCTTCGTGGGTCTGCTGCTGGGCCTGCGGGGCATCAGCTTCGTCACGGTGGAAGCAGCGCTGGGCAGCGTGCAGTCCATTCTGGCCGGCATCAACACGGCATTCTATACCTCTATTGCAGGCGTGATCCTGTCGATCCTCTTCAACATCACAAACAACGTCCTGCGCACTATCATGAATCGTGAGACCGGGCTGTTTCTGGAAGAATTCCACAAGTCGGTCATTCCCACCACCGACGAGCAGGCGCGCTACAGCAGCCGCCGCGAAGTGCGGCAGATCCTGGAACTGCTGGAGCGCCTGCCCAGAAATGCAGGCAACGGCGTTCTGAGCCGCGAGACGGTGCAAAGTGCAGGCCTCAACGAGCGCGTACTGATGCCGCAGATCCTGGATGGCCTGCGCAAGAACGAGTTCACCTTCTTCCTGCAGCCCCGATATGATCTGAACACCCGCAGGGTGGTCGGTGCCGAAGCACTGGTGCGCTGGAACCACCCGGTGCTGGGTGTGATCTCGCCCGCCGTGTTCATCCCGGTGCTGGAAAATAATGGTTACATCACCAAGCTGGACCAGTACATCTGGGAGGAAGTATGCAAGACCATCCGTGTGTGGATCGATGCGGGAGTCCGCCCGGTCCCCATCGCGGTCAATGTTACAAAGACGGATATTCTGGCCATCGATGTGGCGGAGTTTTTCTCCGAAATGCTCAAAAAGTACCGTATCCCGCCAAAATATCTGAACATCGATATTGCAAAGTCTGCCTATCTGGAGACCCATGGTGCGCTGAGCGATACGGAAACGCAGCTGCAGCAGATGGGCTTCCGGGTGATCTTGGACGGCTTTGACGGCGACTATGTGGAACTGAGCGCACTGGGCGGCTTTGGCACCGACCTGCTCAAGCTGGATCTGCGCAGCGCTGCGCTGCAGAACAAGACCGATGTGCTGCCCGGTATTTTTGCACAGGCCCGCACGCTCCGGCTGAATCTGCTGGCCGAGGGCATTGAAAGCACCGAGCAGCTGAACGTGCTGCGCAAAGCCGGCTGCACCGAGGGACAGGGCTACCTCTTCTCCCGTCCGCTGTCGGTGGATGAATTTGTCAGGATCCTGAAAGTGGGGCACTCCGGATGAAAACGAGAAAACGCAGACAGGATCCGGATGCAGAATACAATTTCTGGCAGCCGGCAACCGATATGATGAGCGCCCTTGTGTATGTGCTGCTTCTGATCATTGCACTGCTGGGCCTTTATCTTCTGAGCGATTACACCGGCCTCGAAGAGCCCTCCTCTTCCAGTGAGGAGGCTGCGTCCAGCGGCTGGCATGACGATGACTATGACGGCTGGCACTATGGCGGTGCCGATGATGACCCCGGCGATGGCGACGGCGACGGGAAATACGATCAGCAGATCATCCAGACCGGCGGCGGTGGCGGCGGCTACGACGAGGACGGCGTTAAGGCCGCTGTGTTTGCCGAGCTGATCGACGAGGAGACCGAGCGGCGCATTCAGGAAGCCGGTGTGCGCTTTGAGCTGTACCGCATGGATACGGCCCATCTGATAAACGGCAGCCTGCAGACCCTGAATACCTACTACCCGGAAAAGATCAGCTACCGGGAGTATGAGACCACCGAGGAAGGCACCTTCTATCTGCCGGAAAAGATCTGGCAGGGCAGCTACTACTTCCATCAGCTCAGTGAGCCGGAAGGATACGATGCGGCAGCGGACACCTACTACGATGTGGACCGCATGTACGACTGGCCGGAGCCCTACATCGTGCAGATCCGGGTTGCTCCCTGCAAAAACATCATCCGGCTGCAGATGAACGACGCCGAAACACACCAGCCTGTCGGCGGCGGCACCTTCCGGGTGATCGCAGCCGAAGATATCATCACGAAGGATGGCACGGTGCGCTATACGCAGGGCCAGCAGGTGGATACCATCACCTGTGACGAAAACGGCTACGGCGAAAGCGTGGAATTGTATCTTGGCAAGTACACGGTGCAGCAGCAGTCGTCCCCCAACTACTACACCACCATGCAGCAGGATCTGGATGCCGAAGTGGAAAAGAAGAACGGCAGTGACCCGGAGCTGCACAAGATCGAAACCGAAAAGACCAAAATTATTCTGAACGTCACGGACGAGCTTACTTCCTCTGCTCTGGAGGGTGCAGTCTTTACGGTGACCAACCGGCGCACCGGCACCACCCAGACGGTGGCGACCGATGGGTCGGGCCAGATCCGTCTGACCGATCTGGATAAGAGCACGACCTATCTTATCCGCGAACAGCAGGCACCGGGAAACTACCGTCCGGATGACACGGATCACACCGTGACTGTCGCTGCGGACGGCCGCATTGACGGTGCAGGCAGCACAACGCTGGACATCACCAACCGGCTCCTGCGGGTATCCATCTCTGCCGTGGATACGGTGCTGCACAGCAATACGGAAGGCGAACAGCTCTCCCTGTACAACGAGCAGGATCAGCTGATCCGGAGCTGGACGTCCAGCGATTCCGGCCAGCTGTTCACCGATCTGACCGAGGGCAGCTACTATGTGGTACGCGGCAAGGCAGATCCCGCAAATGCCCGGAAATATCCCTTCACTGTACAGGATACGGCAAGTACGCAGAACTGGAGCGTGCCGGTGTTTACACTGCGCAGTGCGGTGGCTCTGGCCGTTCTGGCTGTGGTCGTTGCCGGTGTGGTCTGGCTGCTGGTGTTCCTGTGGGGCATCCTTGCCCGCCGCCGCAAGGCGCGGAGAGCTGCTGCAGCGCAGGACGAGACCCCCGACCAAAGCGAAAATAAATCGTAAAGGTGGTGAGAAACAATGGACAATGACGAGATCCGCATCAGCGACCTGCTGTACACCGTCTTCAAGCACCGGAAGACGATCCTTGTGCTGGGCCTGCTGGGCTTTTTCTGCGGATTCGTGTTCAGCGGCATCTCCTTTCTGCGGAACAGCCGCACCAACTACGCGGTCAATTGTTCCGTTGCGATCACCTCCCAACCCTCCGCAAACGGCATCATCTACAATTCCGACTATCTGAGTTCAAACACCTTTTATCAGACGCTGGATATGATGGACGCCGCGACCTTTGTGATGAAGAGTGAGCGCACCCTGCAGGCTGCCATTGATCGTGCAGGCCTTGTTTCGGTCACAACACAGGATGTGTCTCAGAATCTGCAGGTGAGCCGCTACAATGAGACGCAGGTGCTGCTGCTTACTTTGACCTGGAACAATGCCGAGGCCGGTGTTCAGCTGATGAATGCGCTGGTGGATTCTATCAAGGATATCCTGCCGGAAACGCTGATGATGGGCTCTGTGGCCATGATCGATGCTCCGGAAGCAACCTCTACAACGGGCGGCGGGGCCAGCCAATACGTCCGCCTGTGGGTGATCTTCTGTGTGCTGGGTGTGGCCGCCGGTGCGGGTCTGGCAGTGCTGGAGTTTTTCCTGCGGCCCACCCTGCTGAATGTGAAGGACGTGGAAGACGTCCTGAAGCTCGAAACTCTGGGCAGCATCCCCAAGGACAACAGCTACTTCCAGAAGAACACGCAGCTGTTGAGCGAAACGCACCGTGCAGATGCCGATGCCGTGCAGAACTTTGCTTCGGCCGCGCATATCCTGATCAACCGGTTCGGCGCTGCGGCAGAACCGCACTGGTTCTATGTCACTTCGGCAGAGGACGGAGAAGGCAAGAGTACGGTGGCGGCCAATCTGGCCCTGCAGCTGTCCGATATGGAAAAGCGCACCCTGCTGCTGGATCTGAACACCCGCGCTCCCCGCCTGGGCGGAATGTTTTTGCAGGATCTGCCGTACAGCCGGACGCTGAATGCCCTGTACAAAGGCGAATCTGCCGAGCCGGAAGCGGTTATTTCGCTGACCGGCTATCTGGACCTTCTGCCGATGGTGCTGGAACCCGATGCGGTGCCGCTGGATGCCGCCCTGTTCGACTTTTTGAAACCGATCATGGAGCCCTACGAGTACGTCATCATCGATGCTTCCTCGGTGGGACGTTCCTCGGATGTGCTGCGCCTGAATAAGCTTGCAGACCATGCGCTGTTCGTTGTGCGTCACGATGCCACCCCGCTGCCTGTCATACAGGATGCCATTGAAAAGCTGAACAAGTCCGGTGTGCAGCTGCTGGGCTGTGTGGTCAACGAAGTGCAGTCGCTGGAAATCTTTCCGCTCCATCCGGAGCACATCGCAGCTCCCATCCGGAAGAAAAAGAAGAAGCCGGAGAATGCCGACAGCCCGCTGCCGGAGGACCTGCTCCGTCCGGCAGATTCCGCACTGGAGCCGACATGGAAACCGGCAGGAGATGGCCGGAGCGTGATGGACGAGCTGACCGATGATCTGCAGCGCAGCCAGAATACCCGGAGCGATGACGAGATCATGTGGGAGCTGCTCCGCATGGGAAAAGACGGAAGCTGGAAGCGGCCAGAGCGGAAACCGGCGGCGGACAGCAGCGCGCCCAAGCCGGAGCAGTCCATTCCGGATGCACCGCCTGCTCCAGCTCCCCAGCCTGTGCCGGAAACGTCGGCTGCGCCCGTGCCGGCAGAGAAGCCGAAACCCGTACAGCCGGAACCCGAAGCGGAGTCCAAGACCGGCCTGCTCCCCTGGACCGAGCCGGAACCCGAACCAAAGCCAGAGAAAAAGCGCAGCCGTGCGCCGAAGCAGGCTGCGGCACCCAAGCACGGCAAAGCATCCAGCCGCGGCGGACTGGGGCTCTGGGGCAAAAAACCGAAGCACTGAGAACCGAAAAAGAGACAAAAAGCCCACAGGTCAGATGGATTTCCGGCCTGTGGGCTTTTTCATATTCATGCAGGTTCTGTTCCGGTTCAACGGGAGACCGGGTCGGCGGCATCGTAAAGGGCCTGTGCCATACGGCTGGCATCCTCCGGGGTCATCAGGTCCTGCACCACGTTGCGGACGGCAGTGCCCACCGCAAATTCGTATTTCGGGATGGAGAACCGCTCCGGGGTCTGGTTTTTCACGCCACGCTGTCCCAATCCAAAGCTCTTCTTGGACGTATTCATCCACGGGAAGATGCTGTAATTCTGGAAATCCTCATAGGCGTCCACAATGGGAGAGGTGCCGCCCAGACGAACCAGCAGGGAAGCCACATCCGCAGAGTAGTACCAGCGGAAGAACTGCTTGCAGGCTTCCGCTTTTTGGCTGTATCGGGAGATGCCCACGATGCCGCCGCCCAGCAGAGGCTTGCATCCCGGAAGGACGGCTGCGCCCACCCGACCGACGACCACCGAATTTCCGGAGTTGATCAGCTCGGCTGCATAGTTGGAGTAGATGACGGTCATGGCGGTCTTTCCCTCCGCAAATTTCTGGATGCTGTCGCCCCACCAGTTCTGCTTGCAGGAGAACTTTTCCAGTGCATGGTACTGGCGCATGGCCGCCTGCATTTCGGGGCTGTCCAGCCGGAGGGTCTCCGGCGTGGAGCCGAAGCGGTCGATGCGGGAAAGGTAGAAGGGCAGAAAATCGCTTGCTGCAACGGAGGCGGAGCCGCAGGTCATGGTGGTGCCGTACTCGGTGGGGGAGTCCGGGTTGCAGCTGCGGGTGAAGAACTCCGCAGCGTGGAGATACTGCTCGTAGGTGGTGGGCACCACAAGATTTTCGTGGAAACGCTCGTAGTAGGCGCGGCACAGCTTGGCGTCGTGGAACAGGTCGGTGCGGTACAAAAAGATCTGCACGCTGGGGTCAAGGGGAAGGGCATAGACCCGGCCGTTCAGCATCGAGTAGCTGTCGTAGCCGTTTTTGATCAGCCGGGGAGACAGCCCCTCCGGGGAGATGGAAAGCTCGTCCAGCGGGCGATAAATGCTTTGCCCGATGTCCCCGAACTGCGCCACGTCAATACGGATCATATCATAGGTGAAATGCGGCCCGATAAGGTTCAGCTGTGCCAGCAGGTCATCGTAGGGGACACCGATCAGCTTGACCCAGATGCCGCTGCGGTGCTCAAATTCCGGCAGCAGCTTGCGGAGCGCCTGGGTGGAAGGGTTTTCCAGCGTGAGCATGGTCAGCTCGGTGTCCGGCATCCGCTGCAGCCCGGGGAAGGAATCGGCAAAGCCTTTTGGCGCATAGAAAAGCTCTTTTTCCGCCGGGGCAGAGTCCCGGTCGAGCTTGGAAAACAGCTTGATGATGCGGATGCCCAGAAAGCCGTAATCCAGATGATACAGCTCCACCGCCTTTTCCGGCAGGGCAGGGCAGGCACCAATGGTGAGGATGGGTGGAATCTTTTCAATGTGCAAAAGCCGGAACGCCCGGAGCAGCGCATCGGTGCAGACCGAGCTCTGGGTCAGGATCACATCGTAGGGGGCGGCGTTCTGCGCCAGCTCAAAGGCCTGATTCAGCGCCAGCTTGTACCCGGAGGGGATGTGTGCCAGTGCCAGCCCCTGCGCCTGCGCACATTTCTGCAGGCTGGAAAAAATGGGGTTTTCGGCCTCGCCGTGCCTTTCCACCCCGAAGTAGGCGATTGACCGCCAATGCTTTTGGGCACAGAACGCGGTCACTGCGGCGCCGATCTTCTGCGGGTCAAAGGAAAGGAACCATTCGTCCGTCCGCAGCGTTCTGGGCCTGCGCTCCACAAATACGATGGGGCAGTGCAGAGAACGGTATTTTTCCAGGCATTCTTTACTTAAAGTAGAAATGACGATGAGGGCCGCCAGCCCGGATGCCCGCAGATTGTCCAGAATGACCTCTTCCTCCGCAGGGATATCCTCGGTCTGGTACACCAGCAGGCTTTTCTGGCTTTTGGGAAAATTCAGCTGGAGCGCCGTGAAAAAATCGATGTACTTGGCTTCCTTCAGGGATGGCAGGATGACGGCGATGGTGTTGGGCGAGCCCTGACGGAGCCGCTGTGCCTGAACATTGGGAACGTAGCCGAGTTTCTTTATGGCATTTTCTACCAGCTGTATCTTTTCGATGCTGACCTTTCCGGTCTTGTTCAGAACATTGGAAACGGTGCCGTGGGATACGCCGGCTTCTTTGGCGATATCGTTGATGGTTGGCACAGGATCTTCCCCCTTTTTTGCAGACGGTCTTTTCTATGATAATATCCTAAACGGTCAAAAATTACAAGAAAAAAAGTAAAAATCTGCCGTTCAAATTGGAACGAGTCATTATTTTAACGAAGTTTCACGGGCAAAAGAGCGAAAAACGCCCGTGAACCATCGTCATGTTGCACATAAAAAGTAAACCTTGCCTGTGAATATGGTAGAATTACGCGTTGCAAACTGAAATTTTACCTGTATTTGATTGACTCGTTCCAATTTTGGCGGTATACTGAGCACAACACGAGGGGAGCAGACAGCTCCCTGCAAAATTGACTGAGGAAAAAGAAAAAGGAGAAAAGTCATGAGAAAGATTTCTCGCCGCAGCTTCATCAAGGCTGCAACCTTTACCGCAGCAGCTGCTGCACTGACCGCTTGTGGTGGATCTTCTTCCAGCACCACCACTGCTTCCAGCACTGCTGCATCTGCCGCTGCTGACAACACCCCCTCCAACAAGGGCACCGGCGTTACCCTGAACGTTTACACCAACTCCGATACCGACGGCCGCGATGAGTGGCTGATCGAGCGTGCCGCACAGGACGGCTTCAAGGTCCAGGTGGTCGGCGCAGGTGCTGCAGACACCCAGAACCGTCTGCTGGCTGAGAAGGCTTCTCCCATTGCTGACGTTGTGTTCGGTCTGAACGCCATCATCTGGGAGTCCCTGAAGGCCGAGAACATTCTGATCCCCTTCGTGCCGGAGTGGGCAGACGAGATCCCCGCCGGTCTGAACGACGACGAGGGCTACTACCACGCCATCGTCAAGCAGGCCATTCTGCTGGTCTACGATCAGAACCAGCTCACCGAGGATCAGGCTCCCACCGATTGGCCTGACCTGTGGACCAAGCCGGAGTTCGACAAGAAGTACGAGTACCTGACCAGTCTGGGCGGCGGCACGGTCCGCAACGTCATCGCTGGTATCCTGACCCGCTATGCTGACCCCAACGGTGATCTGGGCATTGCACAGGAAGGCTGGGATGCCATCGCCGAGTACTACAAGCACGGTGTGCCCAATGAGAGCGGCGTGGATCTGTACGCACAGATCGCCAGCGAGAACAGCACCGTTGTCTGCGGTCAGATGTGGTCCTCCGGCGTTGAGACCCGCGACGAGCAGTACGGTGTCAAGACCGGCTACGCAATTCCCGAAATTGGCGTTCCCTACGCAGTTGAGGGCGTTGCCATCGTGAACGGCACCAAGAACGAGGAAGAGGCACAGCGCTTCGTCAACTGGTTCGGCAGTGCACAGGTTCAGGGCGAGTGGGCTGAGGTCTTCTCCACCCTGCCGGCAAACACCAACGCTGTTGGCAAGGCCAACGAGTTCAACCAGACCATCGCAGAGCTGCCCGCACAGCAGATCGACTGGGCACTGGTTGCACAGAACATCGACGCATGGTGCGAGAAGATCATGCTCGAGTACATGCCGTAATCAATCCGGCGTGATCCGTTTCGTTCGTTTACAATAATGTGGAGAGGTCGGTTTGCAGATGCCATACAGCGAGCCGACCTTTTTTCGCAGCTGCTCATCATCGAGGTACAGAGCATGATCAAACTTGAACATATCGAAGTAACTTTTGGTTCCTTCAAAGCCCTGAAAGACATCAATATTGACATCCACGAAGGTGAGTTCTTCACCTTCCTTGGACCCTCCGGCTGTGGCAAGACCACCACCCTGCGCACCATCACCGGCTTCATCTCTCCCAGTGCCGGTACGGTCAGCGTCCGCGGCAAGGACATCACCCACACCCCCATCGAAAAGCGCAACATCGGCATGGTGTTCCAGAGCTACGCTCTGTTCCCCACCATGACCGTGTACGAGAACATCGCCTTCGGCCTGCAGGTCCAGAAGATGGACAAGGAGGAGATCCGCAAGAAGGTCGTTGAGATGGGCAAGAAGGTGGACCTGAACGAAGAGCAGCTGAAGAAAAAGGTCTCCGAGCTGTCCGGCGGTCAGCAGCAGCGTGTGGCCATCGCCCGTGCGCTGGTCACCAACCCTGAGATCATCTGCCTGGACGAGCCTCTGTCCAACCTTGACGCAAAGCTGCGCGTCCAGCTTCGTAACGAGCTGAAGGATCTGCAGAAGCGTTTCGGCATCACCACCGTCTACGTCACCCACGATCAGGAGGAGGCTCTGACCCTTTCTGACCGCATCGCGGTGTTCAACAAGGGCGTGATCGAGCAGATCGGCCGTCCGGATGAAATTTACAGCCACTCCGCTACCGAGTTCGTCTGCAACTTCATCGGCGACATCAACCGCCTGACCCCGGAATTCCTCGCCGGTACCGGTGCAGATCAGGTGGAGGGTGTTGACCCCAAGAAGCACTGCTACATCCGTCTGGAGCGTATGCACGTCAACGAGGCGATGGCCTCCGACACCCTCAAGACCGAAGCTGTGGTGGAGGATTACGAGTTCTACGGCCTGTACATCAAGTACACCGTCCGTGCCTTCGGCCAGACCATCAAGGTCATCGAGAAGAACAGCGGCAAGACCCTGTACAAGAAGGGCGATACGGTGACGCTGAGCTATAACCCTGCTGACATCATGCAGTACGAGGGGTGATTTTGAGATGAAAGAAAAGAAAAAATTCTCATTTACGCCTGAAAAGCTGTGGGGAATTGCAATTTTTGTGTTCTTCGCATGGTTCATTTTCGCATTTCTGGTATTCCCCAACCTCAACACCGTGGTGAGCGTGTTCTACCAGAACGGTCACTTTACCACCGAGGTCTTCACAAAACTGATCCACTCCACCAAGGCGATGCGAAGCCTGCGGAACAGCTTGATCCTTGCACCCACCCTGTCCCTTACCGTTGGCTTTATCGGCATCAGTCTGGTGCTGATCACCGAGTATTTTGACATCAAGGGTGCCAACATCCTCCGTCTGGGCTACATGACTACCCTGATCTACGGCGGCATTATTCTGGTCTCCGGCTACAAGTTCATCTACGGCAAGACCGGCATCCTGACCACCCTGTTCGCCAAGATCATCCCCAGCTTCCCCATCGATTGGTTTGAAGGCTACTGGGCAGTTCTGTTCGTTATGACCTTCGCCTGCACCTCCAACCACATGATCTTCCTCCGCAACGCCATGCGTTCGGTGGACTTCCAGACCGTCGAGGCTGCACAGAACATGGGCGCATCCCAGTTCCGCATCCTGACCAAGGTAGTGCTGCCGGTGCTGACTCCCTCTCTGATGGCTGTTACCATCCTGACCTTCATCACCGGTCTGTCTGCTACCTCCGCACCTCTGCTGGTGGGCGGTCAGGACTTCCAAACCATCACCCCCATGATCCTGACCTTTGCCAACAACGTCAGCTCCCGCCCGCTGGCAGCACTGCTGGCTCTGTTCCTTGGCGTTGCTACCATCATCCTGCTGACCATCATGATCCAGATCGAGAAGCGCGGTCATTATATGTCCGTTTCCAAGGTCAAGACCACCATCGTCAAGCAGAAGATCCGCAACCCCATCCTGAACGTTCTGGCTCATGTGTACGCTTACCTCCTGTTCCTCATCTATGTGATCCCCGTGGCACTGGTCGTCCTGTTCTCCTTCACCGACTCTGCCACCATCGCAAGCAAGCACCTGACCCTGTCCAGCTTCACTCTGGATAACTACATCTCCATCTTCCAGAAGGCTTCCTCCTACAAGCCCTTCGTGGTCAGTATCGCCTACTCCGCTATTGCTGCTTCCTTTGTGGCAATCATCGTTCTGATCGCCTGCCGCATCCTGCAGAAGCGCAAGGACCGTCTGAGCGGCGCACTGGAATACGGTCTGCTGATCCCTTGGCTGCTGCCCACCACCCTGATGGCTCTGGGTCTGATCACCACCTACAACACCCCGCGCGTCTGGATGTTCAACAAGGTCCTGACCGGCACCTCCGTTATCATGCTCATCGGCTACATCATCATCAAGATCCCCTTCACCCTGCGTATGACCAAGGCTGCCTTCTTTGCGCTGGATGATTCTCTGGAGGATGCAGCCCGGAATATGGGTGCAAAGCCCTTCTACACCTTCATGCGTGTGCAGCTGCCCATCATCCTGCCCACGGTTCTGGCCATCTTTGCCCTGAACTTCAACGGTCTGCTGGGCGACTACGATATGTCTGTCTTTATGTATCACCCCCTGAACAAGCCTCTGGGCGTGTACATCAAGTCCCTGACCGACTCCGAGACCAACGCAGACAACGCTGCTCTGACCTTCGTGTACGCCGTGCTGATGATGATCATCTCTGCCGTCGTCATGTATCTGGTCTATGGCCGCGGCAACAAGGTGGACAAGAGCAAAGACTAAAGCGTAAGCTGATAATTCAGAAATGAGGTATTTGATATGGTCGGCAAAAAAGAATATGCACAGATCAACGAGCTGTTGAATGCGCGTCTGGATGCCAAAAAGGTTCTCATTGCGGTGCATCGCGGCGCATGGGGCGGCAACATCATCGAGGGCACGGTGCCCTCCCTTGAACTGGCACTGAAGATGGGTGCGGATATGTTCGAGTGCGACCTGTCCAAATCCACCGATGGCGTGATCTATGCTTTCCATGACACGCAGGAGCCTCGCCTGCTGAAAACGGAGCAGAACGTCAAGACCATGACCTCCGCAGAGATCGACGCACTGGAGTTCTACAACAGCATTGACGAGCCCAGCGGAAAGCACGTCCAGCGTTTTGAAGAAGTGGTGAAGTATTTCACCCACGGCGAGCTGTTCAACATCGACCGTTCCTGGTCCATCCTTGCCGAGACCCATGAACTGCTGAAGAATTACCCCCATGTGGTCAGGCAGGCGATCATCAAGACCCCGGTAAAGGACGAATATCTGGAGTTCTTCCAGAACTGCCCGGTCAAGTATATGTATATGCCCATCGTGTACAACATGGAGGAGCTGCGTAAGGTCCTGACCTACGACAACATCAACATCGTTGGCGTGGAGGCCATTGCCAAGACCGCAGATTCCGAGATGATCGACCCGGAGAACCTGAAGTGGATCCGGGAGCAGGGTCTGTACATCTGGGTCAACAGCATCAATCTGGGCAGAGGTCACGAACTGAGCGGCACCTACAACGACGATGTGGCCCTCAGCGAGGGACCGGATGCCGCATGGGGCGTTCTGATGGATCGTGGATACAATGTGATCCAGACCGACTGGCCTTCCCTGCTGGCTTCTTATCGGGATGAGAAATTCGGCGTATAACCGATAAAAGGCCCGGCGTGTAACCCCTGAAGGCAGAGACTGCACGGGTCTCTGCCTTTTTGTATAGGAGACGATACCATGAAACTGTTCTATGGAACTGGAAACCAGAGCAAGCTGCGAAATATGCGAGCCATCCTTGCCGGGATGCCCATCGAGCTTGTTACCCCGGCAGACCTTGGCATCCAACTCCCTGCTGTGGAGGAAAACGGCGCAACACCGCTGGAAAATGCAGCGTTGAAAGCCGAGGCATACCATGCTGTTTCCGGCCTGCCCAGCTTCTCGCTGGATTCCGGGCTGTATCTGGAAGGGGTGCCGGCAGAGCTTCAGCCGGGGCCATACGTCCGCCGGGTAAAGGGCAGGGAGCTTTCCGACGAGGAGTTCATTGCCTACTATCAGCAGCTGGCGCACCAGTACGGAGGCAGGCTCAAGGCACGGTTCATCAACGGGCTGTGCGTGGTGTTGGACGACCGGCAGCGGAAAGAAGCCGCCGGGCCGCAGGTCTCCACGGACTGGTTCTGGATCGTGGAAACGCCCCACCCCACCCGTTTGAAGGGCTTCCCCATGGACAGCATTGCGGTAGACCCCCAGACCGGGCGGTACTGGGTGGAGGGCGATTTGAAGGACGAGCAGAACGCCAAGGGTTCCGCCCTTGCCACGGGTGTCCGCCGGTTCTTTTCGGAGCTGCTGCAAAACGACCTGCGCTCTGAGATCGTTCCCTATCCGGATCGATCTGAAAAACACGAGAAACAAAAGAAATAAAGCGAAAGAAAGAAAACACATATTCTGACAGGAAAGGAGAAATTTCGTGTCAACACCACTTTTCGAGACGCTTCATATTACGTCTGACGTATCCGTTATCGTGGTATCGGTGGCACTGATGCTGATCTCAGGTTTTGCCATGACCCGCATCACAAAGCGTCTGCGGCTGCCCAATGTTACCGCCTATATCGTTGCCGGTATTCTGATCGGCCCCTATTGCTTCAACCTGATCCCTGCACGGATCGTGGGCGGCATGAGCTTTATTGCCGATATTGCACTGGCATTCATCGCGTTCAGCACCGGCGAGTTCTTCAAGTTCTCTACCCTGAAAAAGAGCGGCCCCAAGGTTCTGATCATCACCGTCATGGAAGCCTGCCTTGCTTCCATTCTGGTGTTCATCGTGGTCTACTTTATTCTGGGTCTGGAGCTGAACTTCTCCATCGTGCTGGCGGCACTGGCCTCTGCTACGGCACCCGCCTCCACCGTTATGACCATCCGGCAGACCCATGCCAAGGGCGACTTTGTAGAGACCCTGCTGCAGGTGGTGGCACTGGATGACGTGGTGGGTCTGCTGGCTTACAGCATTGCCATCTCGGTGGCACTGGCTTCCATGACCGGCACTTTTCAGGCCGGTCACATCGTCAAGCCCATCGTCCTGAACATCGCCGTGTTCCTGCTGGGCGGTCTGTTCGGCGTGTTCCTCAAACTGCTGCTGCACAAGCGTTCCACCGATAACCGCCTGATCGTTTCTGTGGCACTGCTGTTTGCCTTCTGCGGCATCTGTGCCGTGTTTGATGTGTCCCCCCTGCTGGGCTGTATGTCCATGAGCATGGTCTACATCAACCTGACGGACGACGAGCGACTGTTCAAGCAGCTGAACTACTTCAACCCGCCCATCCTGCTGCTGTTCTTTGTCCGCTCCGGTGTCAACTTCAACCTCAGCGCACTGGTGAACAGCTCTGAGAGCATCGGCTCGGTATCCCTGCTGCACATCGGCGTGGTCTACTTCATTATCCGTATCATTGGCAAGTATGCAGGCGCATTTATCGGCTGTGCCATTGCCGGTAAGGACAAGCTGGTCCGCAACTATCTGGGTCTTGCCCTGATCCCGCAGGCTGGTGTTGCCATTGGTCTGGCAGCAATGGGTGCCCGTACCCTTGGCGGCGAGACCGGCAATATTCTGGAGACCGTCATTCTGGCGTCCAGCGTTCTGTATGAGTTGATCGGCCCTGCCTGTGCAAAGCTGTCCCTCTACCTGTCCAAATCCTACTCCAATAAGCTGGAAGAGATCGTTGAGATCCCGGAGGAGGAAGGGGCAGAGCAGAAGACTGAGCTGGAGCTGCTGATCCAGCGCATCCAAGCCATTCAGGAAGAGCTGCCGAAGCACGACGACCCCTTCTATGAGGACGAAAAGGCATTCTCCGAAGCCGCTGAAGAACACTATGCCATGACAGGGATTCCCAATCCCAATCTGTACAGAAGAAAGAGGGGAGCATTTTGAAACAGTTATCCTTGTTTGCGCTGGCTGATCCCATTGCAAAAATGCTGGGCAGCTGGTCGGTGGAGCTTACCACCTATTCCATCCTGCTCCGCCTTGTGACCGTCATCATCCTGACCTCCATCATCGGCTGCGAGCGTTCCAGCAAGCGGCACTCCGCAGGTCTGCGTACCTTTGTGCTGGTGTCCTTCTCCTCCTGTGTGGCCATGATCCTGGATCTGTATCTGATGCAGGAATACCGTATCGGTCTCCCGCTTCTTTCCAGTGCCACCATCATCTCTGCTGCCATGCTTTCCGGCAACTCCATCGTGTTCAGTTCCCGGAGCCAGATCAAGGGTCTGACCACCTCCGCTGCTCTGTGGTTCTGCGGCTTCCTTGGCTTTGTCATCGGTGCCGGACAGTACACCCTGAGCATCATCGTGTATGTGCTGTTCCTGTGCATCCTCACATGGTTCCCGTCCATTGAGGTGTATCTGAACAACCGCTCCAACCATTTCGAGATTCATCTGGAGCTGAAGAACAGCAACTACCTGCGCGATTTCGTTACCGTCAGCCGTCAGCTTGGTCTGCGGATCGACGACATCGAGGCGAATCAGGCGTATGTTGGTTCCGGTCTGAGCGTGTACACCATTACCTTCACCATCTTCAGCGCAGAGCTGAAAAAGTACAAGACCCACCGGGAGATCATTCAGGCACTGAGTTCGCTGGATTACATCTATCACATCGAGGAACTGCGCTAAGCGGTTTGTGCAGAAAGAAGGTTCCACATGATTAAAAATATCGTATTCGATATGGGAAACGTTCTGGTTCGGTTTGACCCGGAGCTGTTTATGGACCGCTATTCCCTCACCGGCGAGGACCGCAGGCTGATCCGCAACGAGGTGTTCCGCTCGGTGGAGTGGACCATGCTGGACCGGGGCGTGATCGACGAAGAGATCGCAGAGCAGCGCATTCTGCCCCGCCTGCCGGAGCGTCTGCACAATGCAGCCCGTGGACTGATCGAAACGTGGGATGACCCCATTGTGCCGGTGGAGGGAATGCTGGAGCTTTTGCAGGCACTGAAAGCAAAGGGCTACCGTCTCTACCTGCTTTCCAACGCTGCCACCCGTCAGCCCATCTACTGGGCACGGGCAGAGGCCAGCAAGCTGATGGATGGTGCCCTGATCTCCGCAGAGGTCAAGCTGCTGAAGCCCGACCCGCAGATCTACCGCACCTTCCTGCGCAAGTTCGCCCTTCGCCCGGAGGAATGTGTCTTTATTGACGATACGCCCATCAACGTGGAGGGCGCACTCTACGAAAATATGGCAGGCATCGTGTTCAACATGGATGTTGCTGCCCTTGCCGAGAGCCTGCACGCTCTGGGCGTGGAATGGTAAGGTTTTGATTGGAGAAATGCTTATGATGATCTGGATCGGTTTGATGCTTTTGATTTGTGCCGGATTCTCTGCTTATGCGGGGGCATCCCAGTTGGAACAGGCAAAACAGCGTGCAAAGTGTTCTCTGGACGCTTTCACGGAACGAAGAAACGGGGTAAGCTGCATCTGTCTGGCGATCCTGTTCGTGATCCTTGGAATCGGCATCAACCTGTGACAGTGCATTTCTCCTGAACCTTTTTGCTTCTTCCAAAGCCTGCCTGATGGGTTTGCGGCGGCTCCCCATCGCCGCCGCAGTCCACAGGCGGTTTTGAAAGATAGATCTCCTTCATTTTCATTTTCTGCTTAACGGCAGCAATAAGAGCGGAGCCTTTTGCAAGGCCCCGCTCTTGTTGTTGCCGCATTTCAAAAAACAATTTGATATTTTGATTTTTGCTACTGACCATAGTTCACCTTGTCTATCCATCCAAACATGATATAATGGAACAAAGGAGCGTGATACCATGAGCCCAATCGAAGTCCCTGCAAAAATCCAGTTGGTCGAAAAGCGTGAAACACGGACGAGCCGTGGAATGCTCTCAAAGGGCTGGTATCGCGTGGATGACCAGCTTGTCATGGTCAAGGGCAACTCCACCACAGAGGCCGGAACCGCTGGGTATGAGCCGTATTCTGAGGTGATGGCCTCACTGATTGCACAGGTACTGGGTCTGCCTCATGTGGAATACGCCCTCATGCCTGCCAAACTCTTTCCCGACATTCAAACCTATTCCTGCGATGTAGTCAGCGTCTGCCCCAAGTTCACAACGGACGATGAACAGCTGTATCATTTTGCCGACTTGGCTGATGCCCATTTCCTCGCCAGCGGTCAGGCATCCTCACCGGAGACACTGTTTCAGTATGCGGTGGAATTGTATGGCAAGAAGTGGCTTTATCAGATGTTGGCGTTCGACGCCTTTATCGGCAACGAAGACCGCCACGAGAACAATTTTGATGTAATCGTCCGGGATGGAAAAAAGTATGCTCCGCCTATTTACGACAATGGCGGCAGTCTGCTTGCGTGGGCAACCGACGAGGAATTGACTGACGCGAAGCTCCGTTATCAGCTTGACAAATCGAAGCCGTTCCGCAGTCACCATGCCCAGCAGATCAAGCTGATCGACGAGCCGGTGTTGCCTGTGCGTGATCTGGATACGCTGTATACAGAAATCATTCAAGCTATTTCGCCTATTCTTGCATTGTTGAGCGAAAAAAGAGCATCTGCGATCCGTCAATACCTGAAATACCGTCTGCACTATCTGAAAGCTGCCATGGGGTGATAAAATGGCCTATCTGAAATTGATGATGGATGAAAAAGAAATCGCACATCTAAGCGAGGATGGGCAGTCTCTTTGCGCAAATGAGGGCGTGCCGCAGTATGACCTCCCACTGAACCTTTTCATCGGTGACAAACGTGAAGTTCCATTGGTCGATGTGGTCGTTTGGGCAAAGAAGCGAATCTTCCCGAAAAATCGGATGGATTGCAAAGAGATTTTGAAATTGATGGGTCTGCCCGACTACAACGCTTGGGAAATCGTCAAGCGCACCAATGCCTGCCTGATGGAAGACCCCTATTGGCTGCGATTCAGCGAGGATGAAACCTTTGAGGACACCACGCGCGGCCGAGCCAGAAGGATCATGAATGAAAATCAGAAAACCAGTTGATGTTAAAAAGCCAAATCTCACCGTACATCCTGTACTGCTTGAGGTTTGGCTTTTTTCTTAAGCAATGCAGACGTATATACATCTGCGCACTTGTTGGGGGCCTCAAATCCTGTAATCATCACAATGCGTGATGTCGGCGTCTTCCTATTGACACTCGTTAGCAGGTTTGCTGCGAATGCGAACGCCTTTTTATTTGCAAAATGATTTTTCAGTTGCTATACTGGGCTTATCAAAGTTTTTTCAGGAGGATGCCGCAGTGACTGCTCAGACAATGCAAATCGGGAACCTACCTTGCCGCATTTACGGCGAAGCCCATGCAGAATACCTGCTGCTCCAAATGACC
>OQWM01000639.1_pt1 | contig 22791 bp, 32 predicted proteins | sample 1691531 | NCBI WGS metagenome assembly OQWM01 (sample SAMN03418257, study PRJEB22391) | human gut metagenome | biome: human-gut; feature: organic feature; material: feces | host: Homo sapiens | place: Tanzania | collected 2013-01
GACGGTGTCGGAGAGCAAGTGTGTTAGCCGCTGCTGCTGTACCCCCAACCGGCTAGATTCCACCGCCAGACCTTTGTGGCCTTTGCGATTTCCGGCTTGTCCATGACCAGTATCTCGTCTGGTTCGTCCGCGCCGGTGGAGCTGTGCAGCACCACATAGCCGCCCAGGTTGCCGGTGATAAGCTGTGTTGCGCGGTCAATGGCCCGTTCCAGGTCGCTGCGCGTCTTGTTCACGGTGCTCTGTACGGTCTTGCCCATGTCGGCCACGGTGTTGGCCAGGCTGCTGCGTGCATCTCCCAACTCCACGCTGTCGTACCGCTCCAGCAGCACGTCATAGACTGTTTTGATGCACCGGGCATCCGCGCTCACGCCTAGCTTTGCAAACTGCACATGAACGGTATCGCACAGGCTTACTTGTTCAAGGATTGCAATGTCTGCGTATTCATCAGTTTTAGATAGCTGCGTAAAGCTCAACGTGAGACTTACTTTAGGAACGCCGATATTATTTGCTTTGATATACGTTATAGCACGCTGCTTCAGCTGCTCATCACTGGGCTTATTCTCAAAATCTTGGCTCACATCAAGCGTTAAAATGCGCATAAAATCGTATGTTCCATCCACATTTACAACAGGGTTGCCTGAAATTTGAGTAACATTCCCCTCACTATCAGTCCAATACGGATAAACACCAGTATACACTGACGCACAACTTTCTTCCTGCGTTAAATCCGTCAGATTTTTCCCATATCGGATTGTGACACCACGGTCACTACCACGATGATTGTGCAGTTTAATCGTTGTATTATCCCATTCGTATTCACCGCCGTAGGCATCCAGAATACTACCCTCAACACCGCCAAGCATACTGCGCAAACTACTAGGCACATCGACTTTAAACGATGCCGTTGTTGTAACGTCTGTCCAGAACGTAAATGGGCAATCAACAACTGCATGGCTTTTCAGCACAGCCATCGCATCAGTAGCATTGGATGCGGTGCAGGGCGATACAGGAATACCGCTCAAATCATAGCTGATGTGCTGCGCGTTGATAGTTACTTGGCCGTTAATCGGGCGGCTAATGTTGTAGATTCTGAAATACTGATAATCGCTAAACGGATTAGGCTTTGCTAGAATCAGGCCGCGCATCGCAAGGCTGCTGTAATGATGTCCGCTTAACGGATACACCATTTCAAGTTCAAATGCGCCGTTGCGTTCTTCTGTAACGGTACAACGAATCGCATCTTTTAGTACGCCAACGCCGTTGCCCTGCAAGCCGGTCGTGCCGTCGTAATATCTAGGATAGCTAATGCTTCCCACCTCCTACAACGTCCACCATCTGGGCGTGATTTCGCATTTGCTGATACCACCGCTCCAACTAATTTGTGTAGCACCTGCGCCAAGAGTAGGGAAGTCAGGCGCAGTAACATACTTGTTTAGATTGGTTGCTTCTTTATAAGCATCCATTTTTTCACAGTCCAAATACATAGGCCCTGTGTACCCAGAAATGCTCATTTGCGTATCCCCAACCTGTAATTTGGCGTTGCCGGTAACGGTTAATGATATAAGCGGCAGGGAAGGGAATACCGTTGGGTTATACAGATAATCCCCGCTTTCAACTTCAACGGCGCTTTCACCGTCTTTCAAGTATTTCTGCGGCTTGCAATCTAGCGAAATAGTAAATGGCGCAAGGTGGTTTGCCCTGATATCAGTTTCCGGGAAATTAACCACCCGCGCCATTCTGTACACATTCGGTTCTTCCTCTGTTTCAAGCCTACGATAGCCAAGAGTAGTTCCACGCAGAAAAGCCGCAATCGTTGGTAAAGTGTCGCTAACATCAGTGCCCGTCAGCGCAAAACATTTTGCTGTGGCGCTAATATTTGAGTAGCTTCCATCCCATTCTGTCAAATCTCCACTACGTCCAGAAATGGTTGTTGCGGTTACTCTTGGAGTCGGTTGCCCAAAAGAAATTGCATTTTGCAGCCTAATTCCAACATCGAGGCTGCATACACCGTCAAGCCAAAATTTATTAAGCATATACAGCCGCCTTTCTGTTGCTTTGCGCCTGAAGCTCATACGAAATCTGATTTGCCAGCGCGTGTGCCATGGAATTTACATCGTCAAACTGAATGCCGTTAATATTGATGTTGAACGTCATGCCGCTAGCCGCGTTTGCGTTGCCTTTGCGGTATTCCGTCGCCTCTGCGCTTGTAAGCACCATTTCGCCGCGATGCAGGTTTGCAACGTAATTGTTATAGGGAACATAGTCCAGACCTCCAGCGTGGGAGCCGTTTGTCTGCATCGTGCCGGTAAAGCCGGAGGCAATGCCGTCTACAAAATCTCCGACCTGTTCTTTCAGCCAGCCGCCCATACTCTTAATACCCTCGAGCAAGTTCTTTGCCGCGTTCACGCCTAAATCAAAGATTTTGCCGGGTAATTCCGCAAGGCCCGTAACAACAGCATCTAGCAAATCTTTTGCTGCTTGCGTTCCTTTGTTTTTTAGCTCAACTGCCCACTCTACGACTTTTTCAATCGTTTTTGTGAACCACTCTGCAATGTTTCCGGGCAACTGAGTAAAAAACTCAATTACGTTATTCAGGAACGTAGATGCAGCGTCGATTGCGTTGGACTTCATTTGCCCAGCCCATGCAATGACGTTCTGGATCGTGGTAGACAGGAACGTTAAAACGTTGCCGGGGAGTTGCGTAAAGAACTCAACTACGTTTTGCAAGAATTGGGAGCCAGCTTGCCGCGCATTCTCTGCCGTCTGTGTCGCCCAATCTGCAACGCTCTGGACGGCATTTGACATGAACTCGGATATTTTATCAGGGAGCTGTTGGAACCACTCTATTGCGCTGTTGATTGCATTAGGAACTGTCTCTGTAAAGAACGTTACAACAGTAGTTTTTACAAACTCAAAAATTTCGTTGACCTTGTTTCTGAAATCTTCGTTCGTTGCGTACAGAGTGACAAATACGCCAATCAGAGCCGCAATCAGCGTTATTACGATTGCAATTGGGTTGGCTGACATAACGGCGTTTAGTACAGCTTGCGCTTTTGCCGCTGCCGTCTGTGCCAACGTCATAAGAGAAATCTTTCCTGTAAGCAATCCGGCAAGAACTTCGGATGCCTTTAATGTGCCATTGAGCGCACCCTGTGCAATTTCCGTGTCAGAAAGTCCCATACTGAACAAAGAAACAGCAACCTTGGCTTCGTCAAAAGCCGTCACCATCTTTTGGATTTTTGTCCCGATTTGCCAGCCTTTTACAGCTGCGCCTACCGTTACAAGCGCGGGGGCAATTTTTTCAATTACAGGCACGACTTCTTCAGCTGCTGTTTTAACATTGTCAAAAATGTCAATCAGGAACGAAAAGTCAGAGTTTTCAATCGCGCTTGTCAGCCCGGAAATAATTGCGTCGCCTAAAAAAGAAAACACATCAGCAACAATGGGCTGCAATTCGCTTGCTACGCTGCTTAACCCGCCGAAAAGAGCCTGCAATCCCTCTTCAATAGTCGGTTCTAGCTCCATAATCACGCCGCTTATATAAGGCGCAAGCTGTGTGACTAGTTCGCTTAAACCATCAATCAGAGTAGGCACAATTTCTTTGATGCGCGGTATAATGTTGTTCCCGGCAGTAATAACGCTGTCAACAAGGTTGTCCACCAAGGTTTGAAAGTCTTGCTCCGGGTCTGCAATACCCGTTAGCAGATTTTCCCAAGCGCTCTTCATCGACGCTGTACTACCTTGGATAGTAGTTGCAGCTTCCTTGCTGGTCGTTCCCATGATGCCCATGTTGGCCTGCACAACATGGATTGCCTGTACAATGTTTGCATAGGACATACTCGTTGCATCGACAGTTACGCCAAGTTCTTTCTGCGTGTCTTTCATAGCAGCGGCTTCTTTGATAAGTCGCTTCATCTCAGCCTGAGTACCACCATAGCCGAGTTTCAGGTTGTCCAGCATCGTGTAGTTCTGTTTTGCAAAGCCGTTATATGCGTCTTGAATGGACGAGATGTTAGTGCCCATTTTGTTCGCATTATCGGACATATCCGAAATTGCAGTATTCGCCATTTCAGCGGCTTTTTCTGTGTCGCCGCTCAAACTTGAAACCAGAGCTGCCGCAAACGATGTGGATGTCTCCATGTAATCATTTGCTGAAAGACCAACATTCTTGTACGCATCTTTTGCGTAGTTCTCTATGATTCCCGCGCTATCTTTGTACAACGTTTCCACGCCGCCTACAAGCTGCTCGTAGTCTGCATAGCTGTCCAACGATGCCTTGCCAATTGACACGGCCATGTTAGCCGCAGTTTTCCCGATTTCTGTAATGCCGTTGGCTACGGTCCGCAAACCGTCCGAAACAACATTGCCAAGCAACGTACCGCTGAACACGTCCATTAAAGACGATGCGCCGCCTTTTGCCTTTTCAACGCCTTTTTCATAATCGTCTGTGTTCAGGCTTAATTTGGCATAAAGGTTAAAAACGTCCACTTACTTGCTCACCTCCTGCCGTTCTTTTGTTTTTAGCCCATGCCGCGCCGCAAAGTCTTTGAAATCCGCCTGCACCTGTTCTGGCGTTCTCGTATCCACTTTGGGCGGGTGAATAATGTCAATATATCTCGCTGGCCTGTCCTTTACGCCTGTCACAGACACCACAAGGCTCCACGCGCTGTCTGTCATGTACACCTTGTACAGCTGTTCTTCAAAATCAGCTTTTAAAGCGTAAGGCAGCGCCGACACAAGCGCCTTTGCGCTCAGTTTCGGCATTTTCAGCAGTACAGGTATTACTTGTTCTGCCCGCCACCGAGATACGATTTGAAAAAATCAACAAAGCCCTTATCGTTCAGCAGGTCGGCAACCTGTTTGCAGGTGATAAGGAAATTCTGCTTGCCGATTTCTTCCACCGTCATGCCGTTGAACGGGGCAAGGATTGCGTACACATCCTCGCGGTGCTGTTTCAGCGCAATGTTCAGCAGCTTAACGATTTTCGCAAGGCCGAAGCGCTGCACAGCAATCTGGGTCGTTTCGCCCTTCGGCATCGTTTTCTGCATCTCTTTTACAAGCGCTTCATCGTCAATCAGGTTTGTGATGGACTGCGCGATTTGCAAAACGACTTCCAGCGCTTCATCGGTGCCAAGTTCAGAAAAAATTCGCATCAGGCTTCATCCTCCCCGGCCTTAATGTAGACCTCGAACGGCACAGTGTTCTGCGCAGTAATAGAGTAGTGCGCAGTGTATTCAAAGCTCATCTGGCCCTTTGCCTTGTCGCTGGTCTGCAAAGCAAAACCGCCGGTGGACAGCGTATTCAGCATATGAATGGCGCAGAAACCACCGTTTGTGGTGCCGTGCTTGTCAGAGTAGTCACACAGCAGCCACAAATCGGTGAAGTCGCTGTCCTTCAAATCATTGCGCGGCGTGATTTTGGACACCTTGGAAGTAGTCGTCACATCCGCAGCGCCAAGCATGCTCTTGACGTTTTCTGCCGATGCCGAAACATAATCGCCGCTGCACTTGACGTCCCAAGATTCAATCTGTTTCAGCTCTTTCATGTTCTTCGGGCAGTTGTCAATATCCTCTCCGAAGTCGGTAAAGCTCGGCACTGCCGTAAAGTTGATGCCGCCAGTCGTAGCGCCCAGCAGCGCACTCTCTTCCGGAGCCGTACCGGCAGCCGGGTCAAACGTAGTTGCAAGATAGCCTGCATTCAAGACAAGCTCTTTAAATGCAGATTCAGGAATACGAGTAAATTTCATGCTTTCACCTCAATTTAGGCATAAAAATTCGGCGGTAACGTTGATGTACCGCCGTTTAATGTTTTTGTCTGTGTCATCTGCCAGCGATTGGCTAAACGGTGAGCCAGGTTTGAGCCATATAATTCCATCATCGCACGGCAATGTCGGGTCGCCTTGTGTAAGAGCCGTCAAAAGCTCTTGAGCCTTTGCGTTTGGCACAGCTTCGGATGTGGTATGAAACCACATATTCACCGTGATAGATACAGAATTTGACCAAGTATCCATCACAGCATCATAGGTCAGGTAGGGGAGTACCGCGTCATCCGGCACAGCATTGCTTGCATATGCGGTCATAAACCGTCCGAAAAACTGCTGTAATGCAGCGCCTTTTGTCATGTCGGCAATCCCTCCCGCAATCTTTCAGCCGTAAAGCTCTTTAAGTTTTGCAGCATCGGCGAAGCGCTTGCCGGGGCTTGCTTTTCTTCCGGTCGGCTCGTGACCCGGAAATATGCCCCGGTAGTTTCATCCTTATACACGCTGCCGTACTCAATAGGCACATCTTTCCGCACAATGCCGGTATACACGCTGGTCACACCCTGCGCTTCTGCCTGCCGCGCTTCAAGGCTGCTGTCTAGTGCAACGTAATTCGCAAACTCTGCGCCCTCGCTCCACGCGGTAGCATAGCCGCCCTCGCCGTCAGGCTTTGTCAGCTTGTCCATAATGATGCAGCTGTGCGAAAAATCATCCAAAAGGCTCATAGTTTTCTCCATTTGTTCAGCTGGGACGCAAACACACCCTGCCAGCCCGTCACAGAGCCGCCAGAACTGCCGTTTACGCTCGATTTGGTGTAACTATACCCTGCAAAGCTTTCGCTTTGAAACGGGCTGTTTGCAGCGCTCTCATACTTGCTGCGCCATGCTTCCACATCCTCAACCAGAGAAATAAAGGCAGCAGGCACAGCCAGCGCCCATACAGCGCCGTCAAAGGTTTCATCAGTCAAGCCGCCAGCACCGTACTGGTATACGCCATCGTTGAACACGCTCCCGATAATGCGGAAATATTGCCCCTCAACTAAAAAAGGCAGCGTAATGCTGCCGTCCTTGATGGTAAATGTGCCGCTGTACGCGCCATCCGGGACCTTAAACCAGTTCCGGCATTCTCGCATCAATTCTTCAAGCATTACGCTGCCCCCTTATTACTTTTTGAACTTTGCCAGCACGACTTTGGCTTCGTTGGTCAGCGCCGCAACATAGAACTCGTCAGCGGTGATTTCGGTGGAACGGTTACGCGGCTTGCGCTCGGTCTCCACGTTGATATTGCGCTTGCGGTAGATGGTCAGGGCAGGCACATCGTCCTCAGTCTCGCTGTCCTCGTTCAGCTTGACAATAGGGCAAGCGTAGTAGGGGGCAGCAGCAGCCTTGACCTTGTCACCGACAACCAGCGCAGCGGCGCAATGCGGCTGGATGGTCGCCAGATGCTTTTTGGTAGCAGTCTCGGCGGTGGAATCAGCGACAATCTCAATGGTGCCGGTGCTGTTGTCCTTCTCGTACTCGATGGACGGCACCTTGCGGCTTGCCACAACGCGGGTGTTGGCAATCTTGCCGATTTCGCCGGTAACAGCAACGCCAGCCTGATACTTGTCTGCGCTGATAAAGTCCGCATCTTTGCGCAGGGTCGCCATCTGCTTGGGGTTGATGAACATGACCTTGTCGCTGTTGATTTCCTCGTTGAACACGTCAATGGCATCCACAACGCCGCTGTACTTGATAGCAGCAGCAGTGCCGTCATAAGTCAGCGTAGCGCCCTGCAAGGCTTCCATGCAGTCATTGTCGATTTTGGCAGCGATGGACAGCGCCAGCTGCGCATTGGCTTCGCCAACGGGGTTGCCATAGCCGGACAGCACAGCTTCATCGGTCAGGCCGACACCCTTCATGGCCTTCTTGATTTTGTACTGCTTGTCCTTGGTGCTCATCTTGTCGATGTCAACGTCAACGCCCTCTGCAACGTCCTCAGCGTCGCCGATGTAGCCGTAAGACGGCACAGTAATGGTATCGCCGGGAACGCCAGCAAGGGTGTCATCTACCTTTGCAAAAGGTGCAACGCGGATTTTGTCTGGAATCTTTGCCGAAATCATATCGGCCATAACTTCAGGGTCGATCAGGTCTGCCAGTTTGGTCAAAATAGTATCTGCCATGTGTTAATCTCCTTTGCTGTTTGCAAGTTCGGAATACTGCTCCGGGCTTTCTTTCTTGAGTTTCAGTCGTTCGGCATAGCCCATCTTTTTAAAGGCTTCTGCCGTGATAGAACCACTGCCGCCATTTCCGGCAGGCGGGTTCGGCGTGTTTGCGCCCTGCGTGCTGGTTTTAACGATGTAGTCGCTGTAAGAATCTTTCAGGCTGGCTTCCAGCTTGTCAGAATCTTTAATAGCGCCTTTATCGTCCAGTTCTAGCTTTTCAAGCAAGCCATCGCCTTTGCACAGCCGGGCAACAGACTGCAAGCGTTTGTCGGCAATGCCGACTTTTTTCAAGGCGGTCTCCAGTGCCTTTTCTTTGGCAGCAGTAGTCTTTTCAGCGGCCACGCTGGTTTTGTAATCCTCAAAAGCCTGGTGCTCTGCTTCATACTTTGCCTTGTAACCGTCATCGCCCTTACCTTTCAGGTCGTCCAGCTCCTTTTGAACGCCAGAAAGTTTTTCCGCATCGGCTTTATAGCGGTCAACGTCCGCTTTCAAACCGTTTACGGTGTCAGTGTGGGCTTCAATGATAGTGTCCTGCTGCTCTTCGGTCAGCCCCATACCTTTCAGCAGCTTACGAGTAATAGCCAATGTTTTCGCTCCTTTTCTTCGGTGTCAGTTCTTCGACATTCGCGTTTATATAAAAACAGCGGTTCTTTGCTGTTTTTGCAAAAGTTTGTAAAAATGCAGCCATTCAATCAAATTGAAAGGAAACATTTTTTGAGTATAAAAAAGTGGCCGTTTCCAAAATGGAAACAACCACTAAAAAGAGCCGGAAAACGTCAACCGTTTTTCAGCTCTGCTTCGATTATTTTTCTGTATTGTTCGCCATGCTCGGAAACGGCAGGCTTTATAAAAGGCTTTGCGCGTTGACCGTGCGTTAAATGCCAATCGCCTTTTGCGTCTTGATATACCCACGGCGTTTGTCTGCCGCCAGGATAGTGAACGCCAGTGCCGCACTCAACGTATAAGCCATATTCGCTATTTGTACCGATATACGCAGCCCGTTCGCCGCTGTATGCTACTGTATGAGTAATGCTGTTACGCAAGTTTCCGGTATCAACGGGGCACAGCTTTTTTGCGTACCCCTCACCGACAAGCCCGCACTTTTCCAGCGCCCGCTGACACGCCGCTTCCAGCTCTTTGTAAACTTCAGCACTGTGGTCTTCAAGTGTGATTTTCATTGTCCAGACTTTCTGCAATAGCCTTTAACGGCGCTAAAATATCATATATGATGTATTCACTATTTCCCATTTTTCAGCCTTTCAAACATATCAAACATTTTAGGATCGATTATATCTTTTTCGCCTTTCCAATACGCTGCAAAGCTTTCTGCAACGTATTCTTGCCTACTGCTTGTAGCATATGCAGAAATTTTCCCAGAATATTTGTTAAAGCTTTCTGCCATATCCAGCCCGGATTCTTTTGCTGCTTTCGTAAAAATTTGGTCATCAAGGTAATGGCCAAGTTCATGAATCGTTGTGCCGTAAGCATCCGGCTCAAATACATTTGTCCTGCCAGTGTTTTTCAAGGCTTTTAAATAACGCAGCTGCAATGCTGCCGTAGTGCCGCTTTTCCCTTCATTGATTTCTATTGCTTTGTCGATGTTTGGTAATACTTTTTCAAGCAAATCTGCATATTCTTTTTTGTGCTCAGCCATTGTCTTTTCCGACTTTAGATATTTTTTGTTGTAATAGAAATCAGAAAGACCCCATTGATATGCGGCTTCTGCTGTTGTATCTTTGAAGCGCTTTTCTCTCGTATTGAAAGGCACGATATTCCGCAACTTATTCGGCACGGCATATTGTTCAAGCACTTCGGTAAATGCGCGGTTCATTTCATTCGCGTGCCCGATATCAATACCACTGTAATCAACCTTCCCGCTATACTTGGTCTTATAGCTTTCAACAAATTTGTCGGCGTATTTTTGTGCTTCTTCTATTGTTGTAGCAGGTGTGAATCTTGGCCTTTGTGGTTCGGTTTCTTTCCACCCTGCCCACTCCGCATAGGTCATATCTTTTACAAGCACGCTTTCCCCGGTCTCTGGGTCACGTGCCCGGAGCATACCGCCGCTTGTGTCCACATCATCCAGTACGGAAACCTGCGTGCAGCGGCAGTTATACACAAGATATCCAGGCGCGGAAGTGTCGCCGGGGAACATAATCTCGTACCCGTCAACCTTAAACGGCTTGTCCACGTCTACCGTCTGCCCGTCAAGCATTGCATGGGCGTGGCGTGTGCGGTTGTCCAGCGTTGCCATCCATTGCTTTTTCAGCTTTATGCCCATGTCCTGCGCTGCGCGGTAAGTATCAAGCCGCCCGGCGTTCTGCGCTGCTGTAATGGCCGTCCGCGCCGTTCTGATAGCGCTTGCGCGGCTCATATCCTGCATACGGCTTTGCAGGTCATCCGCAATCTTACCGATTCCTTTGCCTTGCAGGATGGAGCTTGTAATGCTTGCTGTGATTTGCTGCTTACCGTATTTCAGGTCAATCCCGCGCTGCAATGCCCGCTTTGGCGGATAATACGGCATCAAGTCAGGCTGTTCCACGATCAGGCGCTTCACGGTCTGCTCATCCCACAGCGTGAAATCTGCCTGACTGCTGACCTGCTCGATTTTGTATGCGGCATAATTGCGGTTCAAGCTGTAAATGCTTGGCGTAGCGTCATTGACGTATGCCACAGCCGTTGCATTGGCATCAGTGTATCTTTCTGCCACCTTGTCCCGCAGCGCCGTAAAACGCTTGCCACGCCCCATCTGCGCAAGCCGCCATTGCTTGTACTGCTGCTCGGTGATTTCTCCCGCATCCAACTTTTCTTTCATGGCCGCATCGCGCTTTTTAAACTGCTCAAAATAGGCTTTCACCGTATCAGTCAGTTCGTCAGCAGCTTCTTTGTACAGCTTTGCAATGCGCTGTTCCAGCTTGGCAAGCTGCGCGTCAGTAAGTTTGTGGGCGTAATCAGGTTTCGCCATTGCCGTTCATTCCTTCTCCCGGCTGGTTCTGCGGCTCATTAGGCTGCGGATTGTTAATCGTGCGGTCAATCTCTTCTGCCGACTTTCGCTTCATCAAATCTTCGTACTGGTCAGCATCGCCGTTAATGGTCAGCAGCTTTTTGGTCATGTATTCATCATCGTAATACTCCGCGCCCAGCAGCACAGTTTGCGCTTCTTCCTGCTTATTGATAATTTGATTGCGCGTGTAAGTCGGTTCATCATCCAGCCCGGCAACCGCCAAAATGCCCTTGATGCAGCGCGAAACCCAGCTTTCAAATTTGTCTGTTTTCAGGTCAAGCGGCACGTAGCTTGCCTTGATGGCCGTTGCCGTCTGATTGCCAGCCGTAACAGCGCTTGCATCAAACGCCTGAAAATCCGTGTACAGCTTTTTGGTCAGCATATCAATGGTCGCCTGCGTGCCCTGGAACGGAGCTTCGATGCTTTGCGGCGTGGCTTTCGCGCCCTCGTCACCATCCGCATGGGCAACGTGGGTAGTTTTAAGCCGCTCCACAAACTTTGCATCGTCCACCTCATCCATGCCGCCGCAGTTTGTCAGAACCCAATAAATGAGATTTCCCTCATCCACGTTGTTGACCATGTTGCTGCTGGCAAGGTCGAGCGCGTCAACGGTGTTCTTCCTGCCGCACAGTTCGCTGCGTGCCTGTTCACCGTTTTTCAGCGGGATAATAGGGAAGCCGGGATAATTCTCGCCGTCATAGATTTCTGTGCCGTCAATCTCTGAGTACCGCACTTTCAGCTTGTACGGCAGTTTCCCGTTTAGGCTACGCACTTCACCGTTGCGCGGCTTGATGTAGTCGGTGTATCCGTCCATCTCGTACAGCGTTGCCCGCAGCGGTTTGTCCGGGTCAATCTGCCAGAACCGGATTCCGGCTTTCAGTGCGCCGTCTTCTTCATCGTACAGCGGCACAAACTGCTCCGGGGCAAACACCTGAATATGGTCAAGGTTCCAGAATACGAAAGACTGCCCACCAATCAACGCATGGCGGGCAGCATCCATAATATCTTCATCAAACGTAGCGCCAAGCGCCTTTTTTGTTGCATCCTTGTTAAACGCAACGCCGTTGCCCAGCAAGTAAGATGCTTCCTGGTCTACTACAAAACCAAAAAACTTGCTGGCAATCTTGTGGTTTGCTGTGTACATATCGGGATGTGCTTTTCCCTCAAGGTCGTACACCATCTTTTCATAGCGGTTGATTGTGGGATTTTCGCCCCAATAGTATAGCTTTGCGTCCAGCATGTCCCGCGTCTTTTTCTGGCCTTTAAAATCGTTGATGGTGTCAAACACAAACCCCATGCGGGAACGTTCATCTTCACCGACCGCCACAAAGTCTTGATATGTTCTGATTTTCCCTCACCGCCTATCTGTAAATGCTTTGGTACTTCATTGCCGTATTGTCTCCGGCTTTGTTCGCTGTGCTTTCCATCGCATACCGCACCGCGTCAATGTGATGGTTGTTCAAATCAGGATAGCCCTCTAAGACTTCACCTGTCTTGCTGTCCCGTTCATACTCGTACTCGCTGAACTCCTTTGCCGTGTCCGGGCATCGTTCCGGGTCAATGACGATAGCTTCCAGCATTTGCAGCCATTTTGTGCCATAGCGCACGGATTTCGGTCCTTTGCGGGCGGCAAACGTCTTAACGCCGTACTTGTTATAGTCAGCGATTGACTTCGGCTCGGCGCTATCCGCGCAGATTTTATCCTCGCGGGTCAGCCCTTTATCCAAAAGCAGCTGCGCCGTGTCTCTGTTGCTGGTTCTGCGCCGGGTCAGTTCATCAAAAATGTACAGCGTGCTCCGCGCTGCGTCATAGTGCATTGCATTGTACGCCCACGGGTCAGGGTACCATCCCCAGTCCACGCCGCGCTTGATGCGGTCAAAGCTGTCGATTTGCTCATCGGTGATTTTCTCAATGCGCAGATTTTCAAACACTGCCGTGCCGCTGCCGACGACCTCGCCAAGATACTCATGCCGGTATGCTGTTTCGTTGGTTTTCTCTAGGTATTCAGCATCGGCCAGGAATCGCTCACCGAGCCATTCTACGGGCGTTGTTTTGTAGGTGCTATGATGTATCAGTTTCCCATCGCGGGCTTTCAGAGCGTATCCGTTTGCCCAGTTCCGTGCCATTGCTGGCGGGTTAAAGCTCTTAAACGTGATGAACCAATCGCCGCCACGCAAGCATGACTGCTCAACGTTTCGGATTTGTTCTTCACCGTCAAACTGGTCTAATTCCTCAAACCAGCAAATGCCGATGTAGCCAAACGGCACTTTGATTGACTTCACCTTGCCGGGGTCGTCAACGCCGAAAAAAAGCACCTTCTGCCCGGTGGCTAGATAGGTGCATTCCATTGGGGAGACCGTGCAGCGGAAAGAATCATGCAAGCCAAGCTCATTGATTGCCCAGACGATTTGCGCATATACGCTTGTGCGCAGCGTATTGCCGACCTTGCGGAAAACCGCCGCGTGGCATTGCGGATGTGCCCTTAGCTGCAAAATGACTTCAACGCCAATAAAACTTGACTTTGTGCTACCGCGTCCGCCTTTTGCCACAAACTCTTGAACTTTACCATCCTCAATATCCCAAAACGGCCCATAAAATGCTGGCGAAATAATATCCTTGATATGTTTATTCTCTTGGCACATCATAAATAATATTCACCGTTCCCGCGCTTTCTTGCTTCGGTTTGTCATCCCATCCAAAATTTGCCCGCAAACTGAACTGTGCGCCGCCGGAGCCGTCTTTGTCGTACAGCCTTTCTTCGGCGTATTGTTCACAGCGCGTCTTTGCACGCGTAATCGTGTCATTGAAGTCTGGTTTATTTTGGTAATTCAAAAGCGCTTGCCTTGATGCAAAACCAAGCGCAAGCGCCAATCCTGTCACAGTAGGCGGCTTTTTATCATCATAGACGATATAGCCGTTTTTATTTCGCATCGGTTCCCCGTTTTCATCTAAAAACGGTTTTCCTTTACAGGCTTCAAAGTAAGCATCAATCTTTTTCTGCATTTCTTTTACGTTCTTGTACTTAGGCGGTGCGCCCATTGGATTTTTTCTTGATGCCACTTTATCACCTCGCTTTATGCTTCCATCTGAAACTGATAATCCATTACGTACTTGTAATGTTCGTAGAATCTGTCTTGCACAAACAACTTTTCTGTATTTGTTCCGCCTTTATTTCCCGTTCCCATTGTCTACCGCTTTTTTATGCTCGCAATTTCCGTACACCCTTTTGGTGCATTGTATTCGCTCACAATTACCATAAAGGGTACATCCGCAAGCCATTTTTCAAACGCATCATAATCGAATTGCCCGGCATACCCTGTGCAGCCTGTGTTTTTATATGGCGGGTCAGCGTACACAACAGCGCCTTGCGGAATTTCAACGTTTCTATAATCAAGCCGCAGCCTTTGCAGCCTTTGCAGCCTTTGCAGACTTTGCAGACTTTCGGTTCTTTCTTGGCTTAATAAACGTTCGTTTTTGTTGGTTTCATTTAGCCGGTTCAATAACGAATCGTCGCCGAAAACTCTCGCATAATGGATAGCCTTTTTTATCGGTTCTATATCTTTCCCATATAAATAATCGCGTCTGTTGTTTCCAAAACTCCAAACAATTGATACATACGGGTCACTATCTTTCAGTTTGAAAAAATCTTCTCTGCTAATCCAACGCTTCTCGTTTGCATATTTTCCATTTATCGAATTTTCAAAAACTTCTGGTGCATCGCCCAAATCGTTTACGATAAATCTTTCCCACTTGCCAGCCAAAATAGCAGCGTGAGTAACGGCGCAGCCACCGGCAAACAAATCAACTAGTGTTTCCCCATCCGGGAGGTGGTCAACGACCCAGTCAGCTATTTTGTTTTTACTGCCGCGATATGGCACACCGTATCTCATATTGCAATCCCATCCAAAACAAAAAGCCCACACAATTTGTGTAGGCTTATATCCCCCTAAACCCCTTGCGCCGGAGGAAAAGCGCGTCCCGCCCTACCGGTGTATGCTGTGCCGGTCTCGCCCGTTGCGGATAGCAAGTCCGCAACGTTTTTTTGATTCCCTCTATTTGTATCCCGCGTAGGAAGTCGCAACGCGGCATCCAGCCCGTTTTATATCCCGTCTGCTGGTTTACGGTTTCTGCTTTGATTTGTAGGGTTCCGGCAATGCGTAACTGCGTCAGTAACGGAGTCCGCACAAGCAGATGCCGGGCAGACTTTTTCAGGCTCACAAAGTCCCGTTGCGGTCTGCCATCGCGCCGCGCTCCTGATCGGCTTGCCGCTTTGCTTACAGCGTTCAGGTTGATTTATCGTATTTTGCCTACGCCTGGCTTTCACCGGTGGGAGCGACCCAGCATTGGTGCAATCAACTGGATTTGAACCAGTAACTCACGCTCGAGCCGTGGCTTTTCCAATTAAGCTATGATTGCAAATAAAAGGCGCGGAAGTTGCGCGTGTTGCACGGTGTGCAAGTTATAGGCAAGTTAATATTTAACGTATTACCGTCTTATATTCAGAAACTTGCCACAAACTTGCACGCTTTTGCAAGTTGCGTGCAACATAGGCTTGCCGCGACTGTTGGAGCCGCACATAGGTCTTACACCATTTCTACGCGGTCGCTTCTAAGCGTAGCGCCATTATCTTGCGATTGGCTATGCGGCATATAAAATGCCGGTCTTTCCCGGCTGTCAGTATCGAGAACAGGAGGTTTGCTATGGACTGTAATCGTACCCGCTTTTACAGTTTCAGCATACTCATTATAGCTGACTATTCGTATACTGGCGTATACAATTTGTCTAGAGCGCGTCGGTGTAGCTTTTTTGCATACGGCTCCGAAATACTGAGATTGTTTGCGATTTGCCACCAAAACGGAGTGCCGACAATGTACCGCTCTTTGAGCACTTCTTTCATTCGGTCATCTGGTAAGCCGTCAATGGCAGTTTCAATTTCATCTCGTACAACCTCAGTATCAATGATTTGCTTGTATAGCTTTTCCTGACGTTCTACAATCTTAAGAATTGCTGATTCCATCGTGTTTGACTTGCTGGATGCGACCATAATAGGGGAGAGGGCTTTAGTAGTTGCTGTGGCCCTTTCTCTTTCTAGCGCAATCTGTCTGCGAAGCTGCCGTTCGGCGCTTCTGCACCGCTGGTAACGCCAAAGCCATTTTGTTTTTTCTGCAATTTCTTTGTCTGTCACAGCAACCTCCTAACTATGCGATAAATTGCCATGCCGATGCGGGTGACGACCAGCAGCGGCCAGAAGATAAGTGCTATCACGTTGTCTGCACCGTCTACGGTAGTCAGGCTGTCCGAGTGGTTGAGGTACAGGACGGTGAGCAGGCCGCACAGGTCATAGACGCATACGGCGAGGACGATGAAAACAATGGTCATGGGGTCACCTCCGGGGGTTTTGGGAGTGGCATCCAGTGGGTGATATTTAAAAAATTAGGTAAATATTTTTCACTGAACCACGCGTCCAAATCATCATCTCTCCATGCCATATAAATGTTGTGGCAAACAGAATCGTAGATAAGTACGCACTCGTGTTTGGCTGGCAGTCTGTCTTTTACGCTTATCCAGTCAGTCATCTGCGTTCACCATCCTTTTTCCACAGAACATACAATACTTCATCCGCTTTTTGCTGGTTCGCCATTCTGTTTCGTGGCAAGCGGAGCATTCGTATTCGTGTTCTCCGCAAACATACCCACGGTCAATCCAATTCGCCGTAGGCAGCAGGGTTTCGGGCGCAACAGTGGGCGCGGCGGCAATTATATCAAGCACTTGTTGCGCACCCTCCGCGTAGAAATGCGCTGCCGATGGGTGCCTCCGCATAAGGCCCGCAGGGAAAGTCACTGTGAACGGTTTTATTTTTTCGGCATCAATCAGTCGCACTACTATTCCTCACTTTCTCGAAATAAAATTTAATCTCTTTTTCATTCGGCAGGACATTCCCATAAACAACGCCGATTTTGAAGATGTAGTTTTCTTGCAGCTTTCGCGGAATCTCCGCAATGTACCGCCGGAATGTTTCAAGGTCGTGGGCGCGTTTGTAGTGGTTACACATACGGCAGGACGGCATAAGATTTTCAATAGCGTCTGTGCCGGAATCCTCGGCATTCCATGCTCTTTGCGGTTTGAAGTGGTCTACCTGCATATCGTTGTATGCGATGTGGCGACCGCAGTAAGCGCAATGACCGTCGTATTTCTTATACACCGCAACGCGGGTCTTTTTACTGATTGCCATTGCTACGCCTCCCTCTCTACGGCCTCCGGCACATCCAACAACAGATGCACTCCGTTTGGCCTGACATCAATCGAAATGTCGGTGATCGTCAATTCACTGCCATCGCCGCAACGGACGCTTACAACAGCAGGTTTGACCGCGCCAATCACGCGACAGAGACGCATCGGCTCAATGTCCGCATACTCCCCGTTTTCATTTAGAACGATGCTCATTTTTTTGCCTCCTCTACAAAGGCCATGCTCTGGCGCAAATTGAGGGATTCGGGATTGAGAATACAAGCCGGGACGACGGAACCACCGCCGCCCGTACCGCCGCTTTCCAAATATCCCGTGGCTCTCACGCCGCGAACATAGTAAGCGTCGCTCGTGTCGTAATCCTTGCCGCCGCAATACCAAGGCGTGTCAGTCCAAATCCAGCTATCGTAGTGCGGGATGTAATCACGGTACTTGCGGTACTCATCACAGGTGATAAGGAACACAAGGTCTTCGACAGTGCCATAAGCAGGGTCTCCGTTGTCGGCCACAAGGTCAACGGTATGTGGCAGCAGACTTTTTCCCTCGAAAACGACGTTTGCCATATCAGATAGAAGCCCACGCACATTACTGGTGCGGTAGTTATTCCAGTTGCCCTTCTCATCGGCAAATTTATCGCTTGGGCAGAACTTCACATCTTTTGCCCACGGCTTTGCCATAATAGCCAGCACGCCGCCGTCAGGGTGGTTAGGGTCAAGGCAGACCCACTCGAAGCCTTTGAACATGAAGTGTTCGCCGGGGTGTAGGGTGGTGATGTTAGTCATTGTCGGTTACCTCCTCGTTCCAGAATTTATACCTACAAGCAATACACTGTTCATCTGACGGAAGAATTTCTTTGCACTTTTTGGTCGAATCAAAGTGCGCAACGCAGAACGTGCGCTCAATGTTCACCATTTGCGCGTTCGGGAACATCTTCAAAAACTCGCTCTGGCGGGTCTTGATGGGGTGGTCTTTCGCCCATTGTTCAACAATCTGTACAGCTTTTTCCGCTTCATCACATAACCCATCATCGCATAAACCGGCAATGCAAGTGTCATTGTTTCTCAATGGGCATCCATTACAAATTTTCTGCATTTTATGCAGGCGTCGCAATTCTTTTACATATTCAACTGCGTCCATCGTTTTCCTCCTTATTCAATATCTGCAATGCTTTCCACAAAACAGTTGTAGTAGATATACCGCTTGCCGTCAAAATCGAATTTTACGTAGCCGTCACTATCGCTTATGTCTATTTTCCCACGATATTGCGCAAGCTGTTTTCCATCGGCAGTGTAAACGGTCACGGTGCGCTCAATGCCGTTTTGCAGGTTGCTTTTTTGGTCTAACATAGCGCACTGCCCAGCGGCGGTATTTGCGTAATACCATCGAAAACCCAGAATAGTGGCAACACAAATCGCTATAGTTACTAGCGTCACGATAATTTTTGCGGTTGCGGTATCAATGTAATACATGATATAGGCAGCAATCACAATAATTAGACAAAGTAAAATAATTACTGCTATCCAAGTACCAATCGGCATACAATCACTCCTTATCCAGTCCGCGCTGCACGTACTGCCCATAGGTCAGGCCCAGGGCGTCGGCTTCGCGGGTGCATTGTTCAATCGGTTTTATTCTCTTGATTTCTTTTGGAACCACGATTTTCTTTGGCTTTTCAGCATTTTTAGCAATGCGCCTTTCCCGGCGCTTCTTTAAAACTTTCTCGCGGTTTTTGTGATATGCGGCCCTGGCTGCGGCGTTTCCTTTGATACGCTTACAATCCTCGCAAAAGCGCGTTTGCGGGTTGACGTTGACCATGATGCTGCCGCAACTCTGGCATGGCTTTGTTACAAAGGTCATTTGCTTTTCTCCTTTACGGCTCAGACTTCCACGCCGTGGGCTTCAAGATACTGCCGCACCCACAAATCTGCATCGGCGACGTTCTGCACATTGTCAAGCTGCTTTTTGCTTTCCGGGGTATAGATACCATCAAGTTTAGGCAGCACGGCTTCGGCAAGGGCTTTCTGCACGCGGGCAATGGTTCTGGGGGACAGGTTGGCTTGCAGCATGGCGCACCAAACTTCGTTATAACAGCGGACGGCCAAGTGGTCAGACTGTTTCTCCAACAGCTGTTTCGTGAGCCACTGCGCGGCGTTCATGGCGTCGGAGGCCAGCGCGTGGCGTTTTGCGTAGCATTTCATGGTTATACTTCCTCTGTTTTTTTCATGTTGCGATTTGCTCCAACGTCATTTGCTCTTGGGAAAAGTCGAGCATCTTTTCTTTGGCTAGGACGTAGAAATTGCGGTCAACCTCAAAACCATAGCTGTTGCGCCCACATTCATAGGCGGCGCGGAGGGTGGAGCCGGAACCGGCACAGGGGTCAATCACGACGTCACCGGGGTCTGTGAAAATTTGAATCAAGCGTTTCAACAGGTTTACCGGCTTTTGGGTGGGATGAATTTTGGGGTATTCCTTGCCTGAATCGCGCCGCCACTCAAACCAGTTATAAACCATGTGGCCGCCGCCGTTGAATTTGGGGAGCTTATCGCGGTAGAGCACAACGGCAAACTCGGTAGCGCCTACGATACGCATATTGGCTTTGAGCACCTGGGCCGAGTAGTTTTTGACGAAAAACAGCGGGTAGGATTTCATGAATCCGTACTGCTTGCCCCATTCGGCGATTTCCTGCATCTGCTCAAACGCGCAGAATACGATCATGGCCGGAGCTTTGCCGCGCTCCTTTGGCTCTTTGACAAGCAGCTTAGAACAGAAGTGCATATACTCGGCTATTTTGAAACGGCCATCGGTGTTGAAAAAGTTCTTTTTGGCGAGCTTGCTTTCGCCGTTTTTATTGTCGCCGCCGTTGTACCATACCGGATTGCTGGCGTAAGCGTTTGCTCCGATGTTGTAGGGGATATCGGCGATTACAAGCTGGGCGTGTGGGATGCCATAGCACTTGTAGTTTTGAAAATTATCATGGTAAAGTTCGCAGATTGGCATCTGCTTCATCCTCCATTTCTTCGATAAAAATTTCCGTGCGGGGATTGGCTTTGTCGTACAGTACGCGGGAGCCGTCTGTTGCTGCTACAATATTGCTGTTGTCATCTTTCAAAATTCTGGCATCAACCAGAATATCCATGATGGCGCTTTCAAGGTTTGTTTTATCTACCCTGTGCCGTGTAGGCATGTAATACAAGCACTTGACATTGTAGCGGCCATCCAGCGGATTTTTTGGCGCTGGTTTTAAATACATCTTGGCAGTTCTCGCGTACTTCAAGTAGGCTGCGCTTGGCAGCACTTTTGCGTACTTTCCCTTATGGCATACCGGGCAGTGTGCGCCAACGTATCCGATGCGGGGGCTGTTCTTTTTGGTGATGGGCTTGCCGTAGATTATGTATTTTTGTATCATAAACTGCCCCACTGTTCTGCCATTGCGGCGGCGATGCCTGGGAATGTTTTTGCACGGTTTTTAGCTCTGTCTGTAGTAAACATTCCCTTATGTTGTTCGCCATGTTTGTGACTGTAGCTCCCGCTCGGACACCATGTAGCAACAGGCTCCACAGCATTTGTCGATTCAAGCGGCGGCAGTCCTTTGAGCCATAAGCAGGTTTTCTTGGTGTAAGGATGGCCGAATTGATACGGCTGAATGGCCTGCGTGTACTGCGGCAGGCAGAACACTTTTGACGGGATGGGGTTCTCAACGCATATAAGGGGGATGTCAGCCCACCAAAACCTCATAAACAAGTCTCTGCCTTGAATGCCAAGCATGACTCTGTCGGCCTGTAGTTCATGGCCTTTCCATAAGTGTCTTGCTCCGGCGTTCGACAAGTAGGTGCAGGGCGGGTGCGCAATAAGCAAATCCCATGTACCTATATCATGCTTTTCTCCGTCCATTGTGGTTACAATCCCACCTCGTAGCGGAATAAGTGCGTCTCCCAATATGTGCCACTCCGGGTGTCCACCGGATGGCTCTTGGATATCGCAGCTGTACGCTTCATGTCCGCGCTTGCGGAACGCTTTGCAGACGGTCTGCGATTCCTCGCAGGCAACTAATACTTTCACGGTACAATCTCCTTTACTTTGCTGTAATACTTCTCGCTGTACCAGATGTCCGGCAGGCGGGGATTTTGGGTGAGCCTGCGGTGCGCAGGGCGGCTTCGACGTTCCAGCGCGTAGAATATAGGCGCTTGGAGTGCGTGATGTCTCCGGTAGAGCGGGAGTAGGTTATAATTTCATACTTCATCTTTTTTCAGTGCTTCTTTCAGGTGCTGCACTGCGCTTTCGGACAGAACTAACGATTTTTTCAGCATCGTCTCGGAATCATTGCGCAGTTTTAGCGCATAGGTCATTTCCGCGAAGGCAATGCGGAAAAGAAAATCCTTATCAGACATTTTTTGTCACCTCACAAAACAAATGGAATGGTTTGGCCCATGCGTAGTCGATTTGACCGCAAGCGCCGTGCCGGTTCTTGACAACCTCCAGCACAACGTCGCTTTCGCCGGGCGGGTCGAGTTCATACTTTTCGCGCTCTTTGGTATACTGACCGGGGTTGATGGCAAGGATCATATCGGCATCATGTTCGATGGTGGCAGAGCCGAACATATCGGACATTTTTATCATGCCTGTATCGGCGGCTCTCGCGGCCTGTACGAGCTCGATAATGCAGATATGATATTTCATGGCAAGCTGTTTTAAACCGCGTGTGAGGGCTGCCAGCTCGTCGTTACGCTTTTCTTTTGCGTTGGGCGGTGCGACAAGCCCCAGATGGTCGATGACAACAACTTCCGGCTTGCGGTCTTTGATGGTCTGTTCGACATCGGCCAGCCCGGCAAGGCTGGAATCGTCCAGGATGAGCTTGTATCGCTTTTTGAGAAGTTCGGCATCCTCTGCAATGTGCCGCGTCTCTTCCGGCGTGAGCTTGTGGTTGGCAATGCGGGTGGAATCAATTTGCTCCCACCGGGAGAATATGACGGTGTAAAGCTGCTCGCGGGACATTTCCAACGACTGATAGAGTGTGAGCGCGTTTTGGGATATCTGGCACGCGATTTGTAATGCCAGGGTGGATTTGCCCTTACCGGGGCGGGCCGAAATGACCGTGACACCGCTGCGGGCCAGCCCGCCTGTGAGGGCGTCCAGCTTACTAAACCCGGTCTGGATGCTGTCGCTGGGCTTTTGCAGCCAGGTAAGGAAGTCGTTTATGCCGTCGGCAAAGTCTTTGGCGCTCTGTTCCTTCTGGTGGGCCATGATGTACTGCTGACGTTCCACGATGCGGAACAGCTCGGCGCTGGTCGCGTCGGCATCCTGGTCTTGCGCGAGAATCTTTTGCAGTGCGGCGGTGAGTTCCCGCTTTCGCCAGCCATCCATCACGCAGTTGATGTAGGTACGAAAGCCGGTTACGGATGGGACAGTCTCAACGCACTGCACGGCAAGCGATTTCATAGCGGGGCCGCATTTGGCGATCACCGAGACGGTGTCGGCACGCTGGCCTTTTTCGGCAAGGTCTTTACAGAGGGCTTCAACTTCACCCCGTACATTGCCGAGCATGGCATGGGCAACTTCATTGTCATGTTCCTCACCACCATG